>Ga0123355_10004882_pt1 | contig 19515 bp, 10 predicted proteins | sample TergutEmb28metaG_3_FD_89872 | JGI IMG/M metagenome (GOLD analysis project Ga0123355, IMG submission 89872) | Embiratermes neotenicus P1 segment gut microbial communities from Petit-Saut dam, French Guiana - Emb289 P1 | ecosystem: Host-associated > Arthropoda: Insects > Digestive system > Gut ...
ACATGCGTGCCGCCATCACCGTCGCCCTCTAAAAATTCATCGATGACGTTGTATGCGACATTTTTGAGTTGGTTCATGAGGTCTTCAGACTCTTTGACGTAGACAAATCCGCGACTGATGACTTCGGGACCATAGGCGATGGACATGTCCGCTTCGCTGATGACAGCGTTGATGATGATGATGCCATCATCGGCGAGATGACGGCGGTCGCGGAGCACAATATTCCCCACGTCGCCAATACCGCTGCCGTCGACCATGACTTGTCCCGAAGGCACATTTTGACCGAAAGTTGCATTTTTTTCGCTGAATTCCAGCATTTTTCCTATATCGGAAATGAAGATTTTGTCTGCAGTCATGCCCAGCTCCATGGCAAGCTCCTTGTGGCTGACCAAGTGCTTGTATTCGCCGTGGACAGGCATGAAATATTTGGGTCGTACAAGCGAGTGCATCAGCTTGATTTCCTCGCGGCAGGCGTGACCCGAGACGTGAACATCTGCGCTGGTATCGCGATGAACGCCGATTCCGCGGCGGAGTAATTCGTTGATGACTTTGTCGACCAGGACTTCGTTGCCGGGGATGGGATGAGCGGAGAGAATGACCAAGTCATCCGCTCCCAGCGTAATACGCTCGTGTTCGCCGTGCGCCATACGATGGAGTGCCGACATTGGCTCGCCTTGGCTGCCCGTGGTGATAATTGTCAACTGTTCGGGTTTGTAGCGTTTCATCTCGCCGACATCGACCAACAATCCCTTTGGGAAGTTCATGTAGCCAAGAGTTGTCGCAGCTTTGACCACGTTTAGCATACTGCGCCCGGTGACGACGACTTTTCTGCCGTTTTCTGCGCTTTTGTCGATGATTTGTTGCACTCGATGCACGTTAGATGAAAATGTGGCAATGACCAAACGCTTCTTTTTATTATTAAGAAAGATATTGTCTAGAGCTTGTCCCACGACTTTTTCGGACGGAGTATAACCCGCGCGCTCGACATTGGTAGATTCGCACATGAGGAGCAATACGCCTTCTTTGCCGATTTCGGCAATGCGGTGCAGGTCCATGATGTGCCCGTCAATAGGAGTCATGTCCAGCTTGAAGTCGCCCGAATGCACTACTGTTCCGAGAGGGGTCTTGATTGCAAAACAACATGCATCGGCAATGCTATGATTGACTCGGATGAATTCCACCGAGAAGCAGCCTGCGGTCACCGTTGCACCGACTTCAACGCAGTTGAGTTTAGGTGTTTTGGGCAGTTTGTGCTCGACCAGTTTGTTCTCGAGAATTCCGAGCGTGAGCTTGGTGCCGAAAATGGGGACGTTCATTTGTTTGAGCAAATAGGGAACTGCTCCGATGTGGTCTTCGTGACCATGAGTGAGGAAAACTCCGCGGATTTTGCTTTGGTTTTTCTCGAGATAGGTGAAATCCGGCAGAACCAGGTCTATGCCGGGCATGTCCTCATCGGGAAATGCAATTCCGCAGTCGACGACAATCATGTCGTTGCCGTATTCTAGTACGGTGATGTTTTTGCCAATCTCGTTCAATCCGCCGAGAACGGCGACTTTTAGTTTTTTGTTTTTAGCCATGTGATAAAAATGTTATAATACACCCGCGGCAGCCATATGCTGTCGCACGGTGTTCCTTTTCTGATTTAGTATGATGGTTGCCATATTCCGAAAATATCAAGTCTGCTCGAGTTAATCGAGCCCGAATCACGTCTGCGCACGTGTTCAATAGACGATACTATGATATGGACAAATCACCACTATTATATACCACAAATATGAACAAACTGTGAACAAAGGGGCGGATATTGCGTCGGGTTATGTCGAGATGACAGAAGTAGTGAAAAAATACCTAATTATGAAAGTTCCTCAATTTTAGGAGCTCTTTTTGTTTGATTATATCATCACCGACATGGGAATACTATTTCTAATTATACATTAGGAGTCTATTCTCATGTTAAAAGATGTATCCGCGGTGATTTTGGCAGGAGGGATGGGCAAGCGGCTGCGACCGCTGACCGAAAAGATGCCCAAGCCTATGTTGCCAATCAAAAACACGCCCGTGATCGGGCATATTTTTGCTTTGCTCGCGACCCATGGTGTGCGCAATGCGGCGGTCATGTGCGGATATATGGCGGAACAGCTAGAGGAAATGGGCGGCAGCTACGGTGATTTGAAAATTTCATACGTTGTCGAGGATACTCCGCTAGGTACAGCGGGCTGTGTGCGTGAAGCGTTGGTAGAAAAGAAGAAGCGCAGCAAGCTGGATGTCGGTGAGGATTTTCTTGTGATGTGCGGAGATGCATATTGTGACGTGGATTTGTCGGCAGCGTATGAGTTTCACCGCTCGTGCGGAGGGTTACTCACCATGGTCGTGACACAAGTAGAGAATCCGCAGGAATATGGGCTGGTGCAGTTGGACGAGGAGGGGCGAGTGCTATCTTTCACCGAGAAACCGGACTGGTCGGCGGTGCATGGAGACATTGCTAACACGGGGATTTACTTCTGCCGTCGCGAGATTCTAGACTATATCCCCGAGGGAGTGAGCGATTTTGGGCGCGATTTGTTCGTGTGTCTGCTGGCAGAGGGGCAGGACTTGTATGGCTATGTAACCGAGGATTTTTGGTGTGACATTGGCGATGCGGAGTCCTATTATTCATGCAACATGCGAGCATCGGGTGGGGATAGTATCATCGGTGCCGGTAGCAAAATCGCTGACAGCTCTGGGCTGGGCAGCAGCGTAATCGGCAAAAATGTGAAAATCGGCGAGGACTGCGTGGTGCTGGACTCGATTGTGTGGAACAACTGCATTATCGGGCGCGGTGCAGTCATTGAGCCGCGATGTATCATTGGTGATGGCTGTGTGATTTCGGAAAATGTGACCATCAAGTCGGGCAGCGTGATGGAGTGCGACCGTGTGACGGTCAGTCGAACCACTCACTCGGTGGGTCAACAGCAGTACAATGATATTTTTCACGAGCGCACGATAATCATTCCTGCTGATGAGGCAGAGGAGGTTTGCTATCGGCTTGGGTTGGCGATTGGCAATGTACTCAAGGGTAACTTTACTGTTGGATTGATGTACAAATCGGGCATTCCGCGAGGGAAAGAGGACCTCATCGCAGGGCTGGTGCGCAGCGGAGGCACATTGACTGACGAGGGTGAGGGATTTGAGGCTATTGCAGCTTTTGCGGCGCGAGAGCGAGGGTATAATCTGATGATTTTTGCCAGCGACATGGGACATGGAGTGGAATTGCAGGTGTTCGACTTGACCGGATTATATCCCGGCGTTCGATTCGAAAGGGATGTGCAGAGTGCGCTGCGTACGCAGAAGATTTTGGCTCGTCCGTCGGAAGTTGCTGTGCAGACGGCAGAGGATGTCGGTGCGCTTTATGTGCAGCGATTGGTCGAGGAAATCTGTCGGTCAAGCGGAGCGGGTATCCCATTAGCGGGCATGGAAGTTGGACTTGTGGACACGCTGCCTACACGAATGCTGGCACGTGCATTAAGCGAATGTGGTGCGATGCTCGCCCCGATGGGCGAGATACAAGTGGCACTCACGCCGTGCGGAACCGAGATGATGATGCAATGCGGTGAGTTGCGATACGAGGATTGGCAGTTGCTTGCGCCGATTTTGCGCGATGAAATAGAGAAAGATGTGAGTCAAATAGCGCTGCCATATCGTGCGCCAAAAGCCATGTCCGAATTTGTGGAATCATTGGGCGGCAAAGTAGCGCATTACACACTCTCACCGTCGGGAAATGAAGCGGAGGCGCGCGCATTTGCAGCGAAGCAGCCGTGGCTGCATGATGGGTGTTTTGCTCTGGGCAGAGTGTTGGCTCTCATCGCATGCCGAGAGGGCGGAATGGCAGAGCTGATGCAGGGCATTCCGGCATTCGGCTATGTCGTCGAGACGGTCGATGTTGCCGAGTGCGACAAAATGGCGGTCATCAAATCCGGCGGAGATTTTGCCGGTGAGGGCGTGAGCCATGAGTACGACGGCGGACGGGTGAGGATGATTGCCAACTCGCGCCGCGGAGTCTGCCTTGTCGCCGAAGCGGGAGACATGGCAGACGCAACCGAGTTGATTCGTATGGCGAAGGAGAGGATAGAAAGTATGGGGATTAGTCGACGAAAAAAAGAAACACAACGGGAACGCTAAAGCACTTTCCGCTGTGTTTTATAATTATGTAGTGGTGTTTAAAGTTTAGACCGAGTTGGATTTTTTCTTCGCAATTACAACAAGTCCGCTAGCGGCAGCTGCCATTGTCAATGTAGCAATAACAATTGAGAACGGAACGCCTGTGTCAGGCGAACCTACCGCAGCAGTAGTAACTGTGATTGTGAAGTTGTAGACGAAGTTTGTAGTTGCAGTTGCTCCGTTAGTGATGGTGGCACGCACGATAACGGTTCCTGCAGCTGCTGTCACCAATTGACCGGCTGCATTGATTGTCGCACCGGTTGTGCCTGCATTGTATACAGACCATACGATTGTACTGTTTGTTGCATTTGCAGGAGCTATTGTCCCAGCAAGAGCGAGATTTGTACCGGCAACTGTTGTAGTTGGGACAGCAGTAATGCCTGTTACTGGGACGAAGGTGCCAGAGTCTTCGGTAACTGTAATAGTAAAATTGTAGACGAAATTCGTAGTTGCAGTTGCTCCATTGGTGATGGTGGCACGTACTACAACAGTACCTGCAGCCGTAGTGACTAATTGACCGGCTGCGTTGATGGTGGCACCCGTCGTTCCGGCGTTATATACAGTCCAAGCGATAGTGCTATTGGTTGCGTTTGCCGGAGCTACTGTCCCGGCTAGCGCAAGATTTGTGCCGGCAACTGTCGTAGTTGGAACACCGGTGATGCCCGTTACAGGCACAAATGTATCTGTTGCCGCGGTGACAATGATAGCAAATACACCACCCAATCCCATTGTATCGTCAATCGAATCAAAAGCAGCAACATTGATGAAAGCCACGCCAGGTGCAGTAAAATTAAGCAAATTCCCCGTAATCGTAGCTCCTGTAGTGCCTGCGTTTGCTATAGACACTTCAATGACATTTCCGTTGGGGAAATCAGGATAGTAATATATAGCAAATAGGTCAAGGGGGGTACCAACAACACCTGAAGTTGGAACGCCGATAAATCCTATTGTCGCAGTTTCGAAGGTAATTGTAAATTCTTCGTAGAAATCTTCGCCGATTGCTAATCCGTCTACTATAGTTGCGCGAACAACTACTTCGCCGGGGGTGGAAGTGACGATATGTTCGCCTCCTTCAAAATAGACGATTGTTGCACCAGTCGTGCCGGCGTCAATTAATGACCAGACAACTTGATTGTTTGTAGCATTAGACGGAAGAACGGTCGCAAAAAAAGAATATAGACCTCCAACGTCAGCTTCGGTATGTACATTCATAAGTCCGGTAACAGGTACGAAATCGGCACCTATTGTTATAAAACTGAACATTGAAACTAAAATTGTCAGTGCTAAAGCAAGAGCTAGCTTTTTAGTCGATTTTTTCATCATAAACTCCTTTGATTACAATAAAATATTGTATAAGATAATTGCATTTAGTGATATCACAAATGCTGTAATTTGTCAAGAAAGCTTTTAGAGTAATATTTGCCATGTGTTTCTCAACCGGGAACTCTTTTTTTTCCTAACTGAATAACCTATCACAAAACGGACAAGACTATAAGTAACATAGCGAGCCTAGCTCGCATATGAATCCTCAAAGGAAACCCTTACTTATGAAAAAACTTGTTGTTTTGTGCTCCGCTATACTTATACTAAGTGTGATTTTTGTGTTCGCTCCCGTTGTTAGTGATGCGGGAATATTCAGACAGACCTTGCGTCTGCATGTAGTCGCTAATTCAGAATGCCCCGACGACCAAATGCTAAAATATCTTGTGCGCGACAGACTGATTGAAGAACTCGAAGAACTGTTCGAGCCGGGAATGGATATCGTCGATGCCGAAGCAGTGATTGTAGAGAACGAAGCGCGCTTGCTTGATGTAGTGCAGAGCACAGTAGATGAGATGGGCAGAGATGTTGTCGCCTCGCTAAGTGTCGAAACTGCGTTTTTCCCGACCATGAGCTATATGGACACGTCGTTCCCTGCCGGAAGATATCGCGCGGTGGTGGTGAATCTCGGCGAAGCGAGCGGTACGAATTGGTGGTGTGTGCTGTTTCCGCCATTGTGCTTGGCTGCGGCAAGTGCAAACAGACCCAGCAACGCCGAGCGACTTGAAGAAGCAGGATTCAGTCCCGACCAAGTGCGCGTTATCACCGAAAACGAGACCAACACACGATTCGAAATTCGCTTCAGAGTGCTGGAGATGTTCGGAAATCGTCGTAATAGATAAAGCAAATCTCCACGTCAAATTGGCGTGGAGGTTTTTTACTGGAAAGAGAAAAATAAAATTTCGACAAATTGTCTATTATTACTTGTTCAACTATTGACAAGCTAAAAATTGCGTGATATAATAATGTCAAATAAGCTCTCACAACTGAGAAAAGGAGTATCAACATGTTGAAATCCGGTAAAGATTCAAATCTAACGACCAATGTTAGAACACGTTTTAAGATGAAAAAGCTCGCGTTGAAAATTATTGCAATGACAATGGTAGTTTTTATGTTATTTTCAACTACTGGTATTGTAGTACTGGCGCAAACTTATGTAAATTATCGCGAAGCTGTCGCAATACAAAATGATTTTCGTAACAACCATCTAAGTGCTTATCGGGCTGCTGTTTTTTTAGATCGTTATGCAACAGTTGTATTTTCTAATAATGCGCAATTTACAATTACAGAATATCCCGATAGCTATGGCGGATCGTTCATTGATGAAAATAATGTTTTACATATTACTTATGTAGAAAGCAGAGAAGATTTGACTCGGGGTAAGCGATATTGTGAAAACATAGTGTTTGCTTCTGTTTCATTTAGTTATAATAAACTAGAAAATATATTAAGCATATTAAGTGATAATATGGACTTTTTATCAATTAACGTAGTAGGTTTGAATGAATTCGACAATAGAATTGATATCTCCACAACGGGTTGTCAAGAGTTAATAGTTGGCTACTTAGAAAATGAAATATATAATTTCAATATAGAGTCCATATATTTTTCTGAAGTGTTGGCTCCGACAGAAACTACTCTTTTGCGAGGAGGCTCACGTATTTCTACTCAAAGCGGTATCGGTAGCCTTGTAAGCTTTTTCACTTCGGGCTATAATGCCTGGGATAGCTCTGGTAGAGCCGGGTTCGTTACAGCGGGACACGCGCTTAATAACCCCCGTTCTCAATTGGGTAGTCAACGTGTATATAGCAACGGACAGCTAGTTGGAAGACTTAATCATACAGGTTTATGGCGAGTTCAAGGAAACATTGATGCAGCTTTTGTAGAATATTTTCCAACTAGAAATACTGCAACAGCAGAACTTCGTTTTACTCATGCCAACGGAAGGCGCGATAACATTGCTTCTACAATGCGTTCGTCTACTATCAGAGCAGGAATGAGAGTTCAAAAATATGGAACAACAACAGGTTTTCAAACGGGAACAATTACAAGTGCTGTTTCTTCCGTAAATGTTACTGGAATGGGCGTTTTCTTTCAACAAGTACAAATAAATATTAGACAGGAACCTGGAGATAGTGGGGCAGTTCTTGCACATAGTTATCAGAATCCGTCATTTCCTATTTCCACCACGACGGCTTGGCCCGTTTCTTTAATTGGTATAGTAACATTTGCGACTTATGGGACGTGGAATACTGCGTGGGCTTCAACGGCAGAAAATATAAACGCAACTTTTGGACTTAGAACAGCGGCGCGTACGACTTGGTAAATAAAATGAAAAAAACAAAATACATTCCTTTTGCGGTGCTTTTTTCGGTAATTTTGTCTATATTTTCGTGTTCTGGCTATTCACAATTAGAAGATAACGAAATGTTTAGCTTTGTCATAGAACCCACACTTGATGAAATTAGCGTAGGCGAAAGAGTAACATTTGTCGTAAAATTAACAAATTTAACAAATGAAACAATCGCTTTTCGTCACGCCTTACCCTTAATTTCATTTGGTATAATATCTATTGACGATGAAACGCCATGGGCGAAAGGAACAATATCGATTCCAGAAACGTTTCCCCCAAATGGATATTTTGAAAGAACTCTTAATATAGAGCCAATGGAAGCGGGTGAATTTATCGTTCGTGCAATTGCTAGTTTTAGAGTTGGCTCTAGAGAATTCGGTTTTGAAATAAATCATCCATTAACAGTGGTAGAATAATTATAAAGACTCCGATTTTATATCGGAGTCTTTATAATATGCAATTGAAGTGTTCTTTTTCATTTTGGGCTGGAAATTTGCGTTAAAGTGTGGTATACTATAGAGGTATAAGTATATAAACCACCCCGTCACGCTGCGCGTGCCACCCCTCCCGGGAGGGGAATTGTTTATGCAGACTATAGGAGTACACACATGGGACTAATTACAAAAGTATTTGGAACATATAGCGACAAGCAAATCAAGGGGATAATGCCTCTTGTCAATAAAATCGAGGATATGGCGGACGAGTATCGCGCCATGAGCGACGATGCAATGCGGGCGATGACGAGTACGCTCAAGGCTCGACTTGCCGATGGCGAGACCATGGACGACATCCTACCTGAAGCGTTTGCGCTCGTACGTGAAGCGGCGGACAGGGTACTTGGAAAGCGTCCGTTTACTGTGCAACTGATGGGCGGAATTGTGTTGCATCAGGGGCGTATTGCCGAGATGAAGACAGGTGAGGGTAAAACGCTTGTGGCTACATTACCTGCGTATCTCAATGCGCTGACCGGCAACGGAGTGCATGTGGTCACGGTGAATGAATATCTTGCGCGCACTAACATGGAAGAAATGGGACGTGTGCACGGATTTCTCGGTTTGACGACGGGATTGATACTCAACGCTATGAGCAGAGAAGAGAAAATCGCTGCGTACAAATGTGACATCACCTATGCGACCAATAACGAGCTTGGATTTGACTATCTACGCGATAATCGTGTGTTGTACAAGGATCAAATAACTCAGCGCGAGCATGTGTATGCCATCATCGACGAAGTGGATTCGATTCTGGTGGACGAGGCACGGACTCCGTTGATTATCTCGGGTCATGGCGAGAAGCCGAACGAGCTGTACGAGAAGACGGATAAGTTGGTGCGCAAGTTCAAACAGCATCGCATCAAAAAGTTGGGTACAAAAGAGGACAGCGAGGGCGAGGAAGTCGATGCCGATTTCATCGTGGATGAACAGGCAAAATCTGTTCTGCTGACTGCGCGCGGAATCAAGAAAGCAGAGGAATACTTCGGAATCGAGAATTTATCCGATGCGGACAATTCGGAAATTGCGCACCATGTGAATCAGGCGATTCGCGCATATGGAATCATGCGGCGCGACGATGAGTACGTCATCAAGGACGGGCAGGTGCTGATTGTTGACCAATACACGGGTCGTATCATGCCCGGACGTCGTTTCTCTAGTGGTCTGCACCAAGCGATTGAAGCCAAAGAGAATGTCAAAATCGATAACGAGAATATGACCATTGCGACAATTACGTTCCAGAATTACTTCCGTATGTATAAAAAATTGGCGGGGATGACTGGAACGGCGTTGACCGAGAAGAAGGAATTTGAGGAGATTTACGCACTCGACGTGGTCGAGATCCCGACCAATCGTCCTATGATTCGCAAGGATCACAATGACGTGGTGTACAAGAATTACTCAGGCAAGCAGACTGCCATTGTCGAGCAAATCAAAGAGTGCAACGAGCGTGGGCAGCCCGTACTTGTGGGTACTGTTTCGGTTGAAAAAAGTGAGGAACTGAGCAAACGACTGAAAAAAGAGGGCATCAAGCACACGGTTCTCAACGCTAAACATCACGAAAAAGAGGCGGAAGTCGTTGCATTGGCGGGTAAGTTGGGTCGAGTGACAATTGCCACCAATATGGCGGGTCGTGGTACGGATATTATGTTGGGTGGTAATGCTGAATTCATGGCGCGTACCGAGATGAAGCGTTTGGAGTACGACGAGGACCTCATTGGGCAGGCGATGGGTTCGAATGTTACTGACGATCCCGATGTTCTTGCTGCGCGCGACATATTCAAACAGTTGAACGAAAAGTACAAAGCGGAAATTCGACCAGAGTACGAGCAAGTTGTTGCTGCTGGTGGACTTTTTATTCTTGGCACAGAGAGACACGAAAGTCGACGTATCGATAACCAGCTTCGCGGACGTGCGGGTCGTCAAGGAGACCCGGGCGAGAGCAGATTTTTCATATCGCTACAAGACGATTTGATGCGTCTGTTCGGTGGCGAGCGTATTCACAATATGGTTGGCAGACTGGGCTTTGGTGACGACCAAGTCATCGATGCAAAGTTGTTGTCAAACTCAATCGAGACAGCACAAAAACGCCTCGAGGGCGAGAACTTCCAGCGCAGATACAATACGCTCAGTTACGATGACGTGATGAATCAGCAGCGCAATATCATATACAAACAGCGCCGCGAGGTGCTGGACGGTGGGGATATTCACCAGACGATTCTCAAAATGCTGGACAGCTCAATTGCAGAGACAGTGGCAACATTCTTGCCGGGAGATGACCACAAAGATTGGGATTTGGACGGCTTGCGCCAGCATTATATGGGTACGCTGTTCCGCACGGATGACCTCAAGTACGGTGAGCATGAGTTGGAGCGCATAACGTCGGACGAAATCGCTGCAATGATGCAAGAGCGTGCAGAAAAAGCTATTGAGCAGAAACTGGAAATCTTCACCCAAGAGGAATTCACCGAGGTTGAACGAATTCTGCTACTGCGCAGCGTTGACAGCAAGTGGGTGGATCATCTGGATGCCATGGACGACCTCAAGGGCGGAGTGGGACTGCACGCATTTGCACAGCGCAATCCGCTGAACGAGTACAAAATCGCGGGTGCTGACATGTTTGACGACATGATCAATGCTATACGTGAGGACACCATTCGTGCGCTGCTATCGGTGACAAAGGCGCAGAACATGGAGCGAACATCGAATGTGCGCATAACAGGTCTCGGCGGTGGAGGAATGGCAATGCCTCCGCAAATTCCGGGTGCAATGCCAGGGAAAATGGCAGGCGAAGTGCGCCAGCCAATTGTGAAGAAGAAGGAAGAAAAAGTCGATGCCAACGACACTTGTCCCTGTGGAAGTGGGAGCAAGTATAAGAAATGTTGTGGGCTGAAGTAATCACTTGAAAACTACGTTTTCAAGTGGAAATCGTACGGGCCGCTTTTCTGCGGCGGAATGAATCCGTCTGCGAAAACATTTAATCTTAAACCACCCCGTCGGCTGCGCCGCCACCCCTCCCGGGAGGGGAGTTAGTGCGATGTGTAAATTTCGCCGTGTCCTGTAGGGGCGGCAACCTACCGCCCGCGGATGATTTTTCCGCGAAAGCGGACTAATCAACGCGTAGCGTTGGTAATATGAGGTTTTCGCAGGCGGATTCATTCCGCCGCAGAAAGCCAACATAAGGATTTCCGATTGAAAACGAAGTTTTCAATCGAAGGAGTATAAATGGGCTTTGGATTGTTGTTTATCGGATATAGTTTTCTCGTAACTATTCCGTACATGGGAATAGACGTGCTGCCCAATTTCGTCGGGTTTGCGATCATGATTTATGCGCTGCGCAAGTTGGTGAATCACGGCGAAAATTTCCGTCGTGCACGATTTGTGCTGTATTTTCTCACTATTTGGGGAGTTGGCATCACAGGAATGGAGATCGCGTCGGCACTTTACAATTCGTATTGCTCGTGTTGTTATGATGAATCTTGCTATGATATAGGATTTGCTGCGACTCATCTGGGCGGAATGCGTGTAGCACACTTCGCAGGCATGGCAGCGATGCACTACTTCCTGCTGATGGGAATGCATCGCCTTGCCGTAGACGTGGGAGTAGCTAAAATCGCACGAAAAAGCAAGAGAAACATGTACTTCAGCGTCGGATTTCTCGGTGCGCAAGTAGTGCTGATGACGACATTTGCGATACAGCAATTCGGTGCGCCACTTTGGTTCACTTCGCTTAATTTAATATTATGGACAGCCATGTTGCTGATGAACTCGGTACAAATTTTTTCGTGTTATATGTGGATTTGTTATGAAGGTGACGAGGACATGGAAAAGAAACCGAAAAACGTCGAGCGCAGTTACGAGAGGGAGAAAAAGTGAAAATAAAACTCATCATGTGGGGCTTGATTTTTTTCGTCAATCCCGTACTATTTATTTTCGACATATTGCCCACTTTCATTGGTGCGGCACTAATTTTATGTGGAATATATCGTATTGCACGATTTGAAGAGCGCATGTATACGGCACGAAAAGATTTTGCAATGTTGTTATATGTCAGCCTCGCGCGCACGTTGGTTATGGGATATTACATGCTACCCTTCGCGGGCGCAATGATCGACGAATCATGGATTTTGATTTTCACTATGTTTTTTGGTGTACTCGAAGGTATTTACATGATACGCGGATTTGGAAATTTGATTCGTTCAGTGGACTATTTAGCGCTAGATGCGAGAATCGCCACTATCTATAACTCGAAGTTGCTCACGAAATTTCGTAACATGACTATTTTCTTTGTAGTAATTCGCACGATTTATTCTGTAATGCCTGAATTAGTTACACTCACAGATACAAATCAAGCGGGTGTGAACTGGCGCGGAATTGGTTTTATACTAACTGTTTTCAATATTTTCATCGTCATGTTTATAGGAATTGCATGGCTCAGACGAGGGCGGCAATTCATGAAAATGGTGCACAGCCATAGCGATTTTGCTGCGCATATTGAAAAGCGCTATCAAACCGATGTCATAGACGGCGAGCGAGAATTGAAATTTCGGGTCAAAAATATCATGTCGTTGCTATTGGCAGGGGCGGTGTTTAGTATTCCATTGCGATTTGATGGAATCGATTTGTTGCCGAGTTTTATTGGGGTGGGATTTTTCGTCGCAGCTTTTATCGTGATTGCGTGGGAACACAAAAAAATGCGTCGAGTTTTTGTAACATTTGGTGGAGCGGTTTTCGCTTTCTCGGCATTTGAATGGATACGAAATTTCCTTTTTGTGGGAGCGAATTTCAATCTGTTCATGATTGAGACGATGAGTTTTCAAGAAGTTATTTTTGGTCTAGTACAGCATGATCCGTATATTGCTCGTGAATACAATATTATTATGTACACTGCGATTTTCCGCGCAGTTTTATTTATCCCGATTTTTTTCGCTGCAGTTGTACTTCTTAAGAAAATTTTGCTCCCGACATTTACAAAGTCTAAGTCGGAAAGACAAGGAGAACTATTTTCGCGTCTGCATTTACTATGCGCAATGACAGTAGTTTCGGCGGGCATATCGGTGACATATTTTTTGCTGTTTTTGCAAGTGCCGGCGCTGTGGATGCTGGACTTTGCTTTTGCAGCTTTGATGGTGTTTTTGTTTTATCTCACGTGTGATAAAATCAACGACGCGGTTGATAGGCACTTTTTATCGATAAAACGGAATAACTATGTTGAGGAAGAATACGACTTCGAATAAAATATATGAGCAAGAAATTTTTTGAACAATTTGACAAATATTCGCCGGGCGAATCGTTGCGTATTATTTTAGAGAATGCTTTGGTGCAAGATACAAAAGTGTTGGACCAGAGCAAAAAGATAGTGCAGGCGACATTGGCTTGTGATGCGGTTTTGAGTAAAGATGATGTCGCGGCAATTGAAGTTGGATTGACTGCGGCGTATGGTTTGGGCGGGATTCGTCTGCTGACTCGCTATCCAAGTGAGGCATTCACATCCGACTACATGAGCGAAATATTCAAGGAAGCCGGGCGCACGGGTACTGTTGTGCGCGGCTTTTTTGACGATGCCACATGGGTAATAGACGATGGAAAAATCAACGTCACGATATCTCACGGATTGGACGAGCAATGGCAGAGGGACACGGCAACGCTTTTTGAGCGTATTATCAAATCCGAGTTCAACCTTGATTTTGAGGTGAAAATCACACGTGCGGAGCGAAATGCTCCGTCATTTGAAGAGTTGAACTCTATGGTGCAATCCGAGTTGCGGACTCAGTACGCAATTGAGCGGCAAGAGGCGCTGAAACGACAGGCGGAAGCTCCTGCTGTCGTTGAGGAAGCTATTGTGCCGAAGCAAACTTCGGTCAGTGGAGAAGTCGCATTGCCTGAGGGAGACGAGGACAGAAGCGCACTCAGGCGAGGTGCGCTGGTTTTTGATTTATCCGAACCCGAGCTGTTGCTTGGAAAGAAGTCACCGACCGAGTTGCCCGTGCCGATTGCACGTGCCGGTAGCATCGAAGGTGGCATCACTATTTGCGGTGTCGTGATTGAGTATGATGTACGTGACTTGAGGAACAGCAGCAAAAAGATGCTGAATATCAGCTTGTCGGACAAAAATGGTTCGATTATGGTGCGCGCCGGACTTGCTCCCGAGGAGCTTGAAAGCATAGAAGCCGTACTCAAAAAGCACAGTACGGATGTTATGCGCGGCATTCGTAAAGTCGTGACATTGTATGATATAGCACTTTATGTAAGAGGCAGCATCAAGATAGATAACTTTACCGCAGAGAAGTATGTTGATGCTTCTGCAATTTCAATAGTTAAGATTGTGCCGCGCATGGACAATGCTCCCGCTAAGCGTGTGGAGCTGCACATGCACACGAATTTTTCGCAGATGGACTCGGTTTTGTTTCCCGAAGTGGCGGCAAAACAGGCGCAAGATTGGGGATGGAGTGCTGTTGGAGTGACTGACCATGGCACAGTACAGGCATATCCGTTGATGATGGAAGCAACAGAGAAGAGCGATATCAAAGTTCTCTATGGATTAGAGGCATACTTGGTTGATGATGCGGCACGCATTGTCTTCGGCGAAAGCGATTGTCGCTTTCGTGAGGACGAATTTGTCATTTTCGACATCGAGACGACCGGCTTTTCGCCTGTAAACGATAGAATTACTGAAATCGGAGCGGTGCGTTGGAAAAACGGAGAAGTTCTCGAGACTTTCTCAACTTTCGTAGACCCGGGAGTAAAGATTCCTGCGCGAATTACTGAGATCACAGGCATCACCGATGAGATGGTTGTCGGTGCGCCGTCGCAGTCCCAAGCGGTGGCGATGTTTCTTGACTTTTGCAATAGCGCCACAGTTGTTGCACACAATGCCAGCTTTGACATGGGATTTATCCGTCACGTGTGCGAAAAAAAAGGCTTGACAGCACCGATGACGTACATTGATACGGTAGCGATGAGCCGTTATGTGAACACAGAGTTGCAACGACACAAGCTGGATAATGTAGCAAAGCATTTCGGAATCACTAATTTTGGACACCATCGTGCGGATGCGGATGCTGCTGTGCTTGCGACAATTTTTGATAAGATGACAGCCAAGTTGGCAGACGAAAGTGTTCGCACGTTAGGCGAGTTGAACCTTGCCATCACCGAGCGAGCCGACCCCAAACGCATGACCAGCTATCATGCTGTGATTTTTGCAAAAAATCAAGCTGGGCTGAAGAAACTATACGAGCTTGTGAGCGCAAGCTATCTCGATTATTACTATCGAAATCCGCGAATTCCCAAGAGTATGCTTGAGGACGGACGAGAAAATCTCGTGCTTGGCTCGGGCTGCGAGGCAGGCGAGCTGTATTCTGCGATTTTGCAGAACAAGCCGCATGATGAGTTGCTGAAAATCGCGGAGTTTTATGACTATCTCGAGATTCACCCGTTGTGCAACAACGAGTTTCTGGTGGACAACGGGCGAGTAGCTTCGGTTGAAGAGTTGAAAGAAATAAATCGCAAAATTTGCGAAATTGGACGCGAAGTTGTTCGCCCTGTTTGTGCTGTGACCGATGCTCATTATCTCAACCCCGAAGACGAGATTTTCCGCAAAATCCTGTTGGCTGGGATGAAATTTTCAGATGCACAGCGCGACATGGGCTTGTATCTGCGCACGACCGAGGAAATGTTGGCGGAGTTCGACTATCTTGGTGAAGAGTTGGCTTACGAAGTTGTGGTGACCAACACCAACCAAATCGCTGACAGTATCGACAAACTGCGTCCCATTCCAAAGGAGCTGTTCCTGCCCAAAATGCCGGGTGCAACTGAAGAGTTGCAAGAATTATGCCGCAATCGCGCAGCCGAAATGTACGGCTCTCCGCTGCCCGAAGTAGTGGAGTCGCGCTTGGGTCGAGAGCTTGATGACGTTGTCAAGCACGGATATGCCGCACTGTATCTCATCAGCCACAAGATGGTCGCCGAGAGCGAGCGGAGAGGCTATCTAGTCGGCTCGCGAGGGTCGGTGGGTTCGAGTTTTGTTGCAATGATGGCGAGTATCTCGGAAGTCAACCCACTCCCACCGCATTATCGCTGTCCGCGCTGTCGATACAGCGATTTTTCCAACGAAAACGGTGCACGGAGCGGCTTTGACTTGCCGAAAAAAGCATGTCCGAAGTGTGAAACCAAGTTGATCAGCGATGGGCAAGATATTCCCTTCGAGACATTTCTCGGATTTTTCGGGGACAAAATTCCCGATATCGACCTCAACTTTTCGGGCGAGATACAAGGGGAAATTCACAAGTATACCGAGGAATTGTTCGGCTCGGATAGTGTATATCGCGCAGGTACTATCGGAACATTAGCGAGCAAAACGGCATACGGTTTTGTCATGAAGTATTTGGATGACCGACAAGTTGCGGTCAATCGTGCCGAGGTGAATCGCTTGGTAAGCGGCTGTTTGGGGACAAAACGCACGACGGGGCAGCATCCCGGCGGAATGATAGTCATTCCGGACGGAATGGATGTGCACGACTTTTCGCCTGTGCAGCACCCGGCTGATGACACATCATCCGACGTGCGTACGACGCACTTTGCTTTTACATATCTCCAGGATACGCTGCTCAAGCTGGACGCGCTGGGGCATGATATTCCGACCAAATACAAATGGCTCGAACGATACAGCAGTATTCCCATTGCTGACATACCCATGGACGACCCGCTGGTGTACGAGCTGTTCCGCACACCCAGACCGCTCGGAGTATCGGCACAGGACATTGATGTTCCGGTCGGTACGCTTGCACTGCCCGAGATGGGTACACGCTTTGTCATGCGCTTGCTTGAGGAAGCACAGCCGACGAATTTTGCAGATTTGGTACAGATTTCCGCACTTAGCCATGGAACCGACGTGTGGGCGGGTAATGCGCAGAAACTCATCAAAGACGGAGTCGCTACTATTTCCGAAGTTATCGGACCGCGAGACGATATCATGCTGACGCTGATTCGCTATGGATTGGAGAATCGCATGGCGTTTGACATCACGGAAAGCGTTCGCCGCGGACGCGGCTTGCGTGATGAGTGGGTCGAGGCGATGCGGCTGAAGGGAGTACCGGACTGGTACATTGAGTCGTGCAAGATGATCAAGTACCTCTTCCCCAAAGCACACGCCGCGGCGTATGTCATGGGTGCGATTCGTGTCGGTTGGTACAAAGTTCACAAGCCCATGGAGTTCTACGCGGCATACTTTTCCGTAGCACCCGATGGTTTCGATGCTGCATCGCTTTTGCGCGGGCGAGATTCGGTGCGCTCGACAATGGCGTTGCTAAATGGGAAAATGCGAGAAAAAGCAGCTACTAAAAAAGATGAAGATACGCTTGGTGCGCTGCTGATTGTCAATGAAAGCCTTGCTCGCGGAGTGCAGTATCTTATGCCTGACCTGTACAAATCTGATGCACGTGCATTTCTGCCCGAAGACGGTAAGATCCGACTGCCGCTGCTGTCCATGAATGGACTAGGCGGAGTTGCGGCGGATAATATCATTGCCGAGCGCGATATCGAGCCGTTTTTCTCACGCCAAGAATTGCAACAGCGCGCGCGACTCAATAAAACGGTGATGGAAGTTCTCGATAAGAATGGGCTGCTAGATGGGATGGACGAGACCAATCAGATGTCGCTATTTTAGATGCGGCAGCCAAGGCTGGGGCGTTCGAGTTTGGCAAAAATATTTGCGAAAGAGGAAATTCACTTTCCTCTGATAGCAAAATTTTTGTCAATGATACGAGAGCGCGTAAGTTGTCAATCATATCGGCGATTTATGAAATTTCCCCGCTTACGGAGTACCCCTTCATAGAGGGGAATTGGAGACATCATGAAAATCATAACACTACCCGTCGGACTATACGACACAAATTGCTATATCGCGTTCGATGAGTCCGCTCGTCGTGCCGTGGTCATCGACCCGGGCGGAGATTTTGAAAAAATCGTTACTGCTCTTACTAAAAATGACCTTGTACTCGACAAAATCCTGCTCACTCACGGGCACTGGGACCATATTTGGGCAGTGGATAAACTAATGCAAGAGGGCGTGGAATTTATCATGCACTCGGCAGACTTGCCGTACTTGACCCATGAGTTAAACAAGCCCATGGCATTCCCGCAAATGACTGCACAACCGCTGAAGTCCATGCCAACTCGCTTTGTCGAAGATGGAGATGTTGTGGAATGCGATGGATTTGAGTTGGAAGTGCTGCACACTCCCGGGCATACTCCGGGCAGTATATGCTATATAGGCGAGGGTGCTATGTTTACCGGAGATTTTCTGTTCGCAGGATCGATAGGTCGCTACGATTTCCCCGGTGGGGATAAGGAATCCATGTATGCCAGTTTGAGAAAACTTGCAGCAGTCGATGGCGACTACGCCGTTTACCCCGGTCACAATGCCGCCAGCACGCTGGCGCGCGAGAAGGGCGAAAACCAATTTATTAAAAAAGCTTTGGAGATGTGATATGAAACGAATTTGTTCTGTTGCTTTTATCATTGCGACACTTTCTATGATATCTTTGTTGTTTTCGTGCAATTTGAGCTTGACAACCTATAGTACATACACATACACAGCACGGCTGAATTCCACATATCTTCCTCAATCAATACCGGAAACAGACCCACCACCGCCCCAACCGCCGCCAATTGATACATCCGTGTTGAGGGAACTGGAACTGCACAGTCAAGCAGCGTTTCTAATAAATGTAACTTCCGGGGAAGTATTTCTCGACATCGGCGCAAACTACCGCATGTACCCGGCATCGATGGTAAAAATGATGACAGCCCTTGTGGCGATTGAGAACTTGGATAATTTGTATCAAAATATCACATTTCCACCCTCGATATTTCCGCCTATTCATGCAGCGAACGCTTCTGTTGCCGGATTTTTGCCGAACGAAGTTGTCCCCGCGATTGATGTGTTGATGGGAATTATGCTGCCATCAGGAGCGGATGCTACTGTTGCGATTGCCGTGCATATTGCGGGCAGCGAGGCGAACTTTGTGCAGTTGATGAACCAACGATCCGAGGAAATCGGCATGAACGGCACCAATTTCACCAATACGAGCGGACTTCCGAACAGTAATCAATATACAACCGCCGCTGATATGGCACTTCTTATCTCGTATGCCT
>Ga0123355_10004883_pt1 | contig 19511 bp, 18 predicted proteins | sample TergutEmb28metaG_3_FD_89872 | JGI IMG/M metagenome (GOLD analysis project Ga0123355, IMG submission 89872) | Embiratermes neotenicus P1 segment gut microbial communities from Petit-Saut dam, French Guiana - Emb289 P1 | ecosystem: Host-associated > Arthropoda: Insects > Digestive system > Gut ...
AGCAATAAGTGGATGTTCTTATGTGCCGCGGATAAGCCTTCACCTGCACATGCGGAGCTCTTAAAGGGCAATCTTTGTAAAGGGAGCGAGTATATGTATTTAGCTTTATACAGAGCATATCGTCCCGAAATCTTTGAAGAAATTCTGGGGCAAGCTCATATAGTAAAGATATTAAAGAATCAAATTAAAGCAGGGCAGGCAAATCATGCGTACCTTTTTTGTGGTACACGCGGAACGGGCAAAACGACGATGGCGAGAATCCTTGCAAAGGGTATGAATTGTGAATTCCAAGGCGAACGCCCATGCGGAGAATGTGAAAATTGCAAAGCCATAAAAGATGGCATCTTTATGGACGTAATAGAAATCGATGCTGCTTCAAATAACGGTGTTGATAATATTAGAGAACTTAGGGAAAGTGTAAAATATCCGCCTGCAGTGGGAACAAAAAAAGTCTATATTATAGATGAGGTTCATATGCTTTCATCGGGTGCGTTTAACGCTCTTTTGAAAACTCTTGAAGAACCGCCAGAACACGTTATTTTTATCTTGGCGACGACAGATCCGCAAAAGTTACCTGCGACAATTCTTTCAAGGTGTATGAGACTTGACTTTAAACGCATTTCAGAAAATCTTTTAGTAGAAGGAATGGAAAAGATTTGCAAGGAAAAAGGCGTAGAAATTTCTGACGCAGCACTGCGGTTAATTGCAGTTAACGCTGATGGTTCAGTGAGGGATGGACTTAGCATATTAGACCAGTGCTTAGCGACTGGCGAGTTAAAAGTAACTCGTGAAGACGTGCTTGAGCTTATAGGTGCGGCAAGCGAAGAAGTGTTCATCGAGATAGCAGAAATGATAAAAAACAGAGATGTTGGCGGTGCGTTTATCGCACTTGATAAGGCACTTTCAGATGGCAAAGATGCAAGACAATGCCTAAAAGATTTGCTGGCACATTACAGAAACCTTCTTATAGTTAAATATATAAAAAATCCAGAAGACATATTAAATATATCGACGGAAAATGCAGAAAGAATCAGAGAGCAGAGCGAAGGAATACCTACTTCTGACATAAATCGTGCAATAATGGAAATTTCAAAGACTGCATCAGAAGCGAAGTGGTCAACGAATCCGAGAGTTCTTTTGGAACTTTGTATAGCTGTGCTTGCTGATGAACAGGGAATGGTGCAAGTGCAAAAAATCGAATCGAAAAAGGAAGATGTTAATATTGCAACTAAACCAAAATCAGAATCAGTATTAAAAAATAATACTGACAAGGAACAATCAAAAGAAAATGGAAGTGCCGAAATCGAAGTCGAAACTGAAATTAAAACGAATATTGAAGCGAATATTGGTGGAAGTGAAGAAACAAACATTGTATCAAATAATATAGATACTGATATTGCAACTGAATCAAATTCAAATCCGAAAACAGAAAGTCAGAACAGCGACAATCTATGGGATAGCCTGTTTGAGGGAGACGATGCGTTAAAGGGAAGCATTAGCATGATTAAGAACGGTGCGAATATAGAGACGATACTGGAAAATGAATATGTGATATCGGCAAATTCGGAATTCGTTGGAGATATTATAGATAAAAATAGAGGAACAATAGAAGCACTTCTCGAGAAGAAGACAGGCGTTTTTAGAAATATCAAATGTGTAGTTAAGGGAAAATCCCCAAGCGATATAAATAGTAACAAAGCTACAAGAGATTTTGTAGCAGAAGCCTCAAATGTTTTGGGGTTAGACATTGAAATAGAAGATTAAAAGGAGAATTGTCATGGGAAAAGGAATGAGAGCCGGAAAGAAGCCGAGTAGCGGCGGCGGTGGCGGTGGAGCAGGTGGCATGCAAAAGCAAATGCAGCAAATGCAGGCTATGCAACGTAAAATGGAACAAGTGCAAGCTGAAATCGATGAGATGGAAACGACTGCAACATCAGGCGGCGGTGCTGTAAGCGTTACAGTTAGCGGAAGCAAAGAAATTAAAAACATAGAAATAAAGCCAGATGTAGTAGACCCTGATGATATTGAAATGCTACAAGATTTGATAATTACAGCAGTCAACGAAGCATTAAGACAAATGGAAGAAATATCACAAGCAGAAATGAACAAACTAACAAGCGGACTAGGCTTGCCGGCAGGATTGATATAATATGAAGCATTACGCAAAACCTCTTGCAAAACTAATCAGCGAACTTTCAAAGCTTCCAGGGATAGGTGGGAAAAGTGCACAAAGACTTGCATTTCACATTATGTCTATGGACGAGAGAGAAGTCACAAGCCTTGCGGAATCATTAACTTTTGCAAAACAAAACATGAAATATTGTTCTGATTGCGGAAATCTCACAGATGCAGACCCTTGTGTTATTTGTGTTGACCCAAAAAGAAACCAGCAAGTGATTTGTGTTGTGGAAAGCCCGAGAGATGTTGCTGCGATAGAGCGAATAAGAGAATACGATGGTCTTTATCACGTTTTGCACGGTGCGATTTCTCCGATGGAAGGGATAGGCCCTGACGATATCAACTTAAAGCAGCTACTTATCAGGCTTAGGGAAAATGATGTTGCAGAAGTTATTTTGGCGACAAATCCTAACATCGAAGGTGAAGCGACAGCTATGTATGCCTCAAAACTCATCAAACCGTCAGGAATTAAAGTGTCGAGAATCGCTCATGGAATTCCGATAGGTGGCGACCTAGAATATACAGATGAAATCACACTGATAAAAGCAGTTGAAGGACGTAGGGAATTGTAATTTTCAGCCATTTTACCGTGTGGCAATTGCAAATATTGTGACAATTAAGCCCCGAAAACAGCCATTTTAAGGGGTACACAAAAAAACATGATTTATTTTTTTTAAGAATATCAAAAAGCTTTGTATACATTCAAAAATGAATAAAAACAACCTCAAATTGAATAAATAACCGAAAACTAAAAGTTTCGCTGGCAGAGTGCCGGTCGGAACTTTTTTGATTTTGTTAAAAAAAAAACACACTAAAGCGTTGAAATTTCAACGAAAAACGAGGGCAAAAATGATGCAATTTGTGAAAAATTTGTCATCGTGTATTTTGTATACATGAATCCAAAATAGCGTATTTCTTGCAAACGTGATAGTATATAGAAGTCGTAAGTATTAGCGATATTCATGTTAGGAGGGTAAAATGGCAAAAAACAAAATGAAAACAATGGAAGGTAATTCAGCTGCGGCATATGTATCATATGCATTTACTGAGGTTGCGGCGATTTATCCAATCACTCCGTCTTCAGGAATGGCAGAAGAAGTTGATGCAATGGCAGCACACGGAGAAAAGAATATTTTTGGACAAGAAGTTAGAGTTGTAGAAATGCAATCAGAGGCAGGAGCGGCTGGAGCTGTTCATGGTTCACTTGCAGCGGGAGCACTTACAACTACGTTTACTGCATCGCAGGGACTTCTTCTTATGATTCCAAACATGTACAAAATCGCAGGGGAGCTTCTTCCTGGCGTATTTCATGTTTCGGCAAGAACTCTTGCAGCACACGCACTGTGTATCTTTGGAGATCACTCTGACGTTATGTCTACAAGACAAACAGGCTTTGCACTACTTTGTTCAAACTCAGTTCAAGAAGTTATGGACCTTGGAAGTGTAGCACATTTGTCGGCTATAAAGAGTAGAGTTCCGTTCCTTCACTTCTTTGATGGATTTAGAACATCACATGAAGTACAGAAAATAGAGACTATTGACTATGACGACTTAAAGAAATTAGTTGACATGGATGCTGTACAAAAATTCCGTGACAACGCTCTTAACCCAGAGCACCCTGTAGTAAGGGGAACAGCACAAAATCCTGATATTTTCTTCCAAGCAAGAGAAGCATCTCAAAGTTTTTACGATGAGCTTCCAGCAGTGGTAGTTGATTATATGGACCAAATTTCAAAACTTACAGGCAGATCTTATAAGCCGTTTGATTATGTTGGAGCACGCGATGCAGAAAACATTATCGTTGCTATGGGTTCTGTTTGTGAAACAATAGAAGAAACACTTGATGCACTTTTAGCAAAAGGTGAAAAAGTAGGTCTTATCAAAATTAGACTTTACAGACCATGGGCACCAGAGTATCTAAAGAAAGTTATGCCAAAGACAGTTAAGAAAATTGCTGTACTTGACAGAACAAAAGAGCCTGGCGCAATGGGCGACCCATTATTCATGGACATTAAAACAATGTACTACAATGAGAAAAATGCACCTGAGGTTTATGGTGGAAGATATGGACTTGGTTCTAAAGATACTACACCTGGACAAATCGCTGCAGTTTATGAGAACCTTAAAAAGGCTAAGCCAAAAGATCAATTTACTATAGGTATTGTTGATGACGTTAAAGGCACGTCACTTAAGACATTAGACCTTGTTACTGAGCCAAAAGGCACTGTAAGATGTAAATTCTGGGGCTTTGGTTCAGATGGAACTGTTGGTGCAAACAAAAGCGCTATTAAAATCATCGGAGATGAGACAGACCTTTATGCACAAGGGTATTTCTCTTATGACTCTAAAAAGTCCGGTGGTGTTACAATATCTCACTTGAGATTTGGTGAAAACCCAATCAAATCTACATATCTAATTAACGAAGCTGACTTCATAGCTTGTCACAATCAAGCATATGTAACGCAGTACGATTTACTTAAAGGTCTAAAAAAAGGCGGTACTTTTGTACTTAACTGTAATTGGGACAAAGCTGGTCTTGAAGCAAATTTACCTGCATACATGAAACGTTTCATGGCGAAAAACAACATAAAATTCTATACGATAGATGCAACTGCAAAAGCAGAAGGTTTAGGTCTTGGAAATAGAATTAACATGATAATGCAGGCGGCATTCTTTAAGCTTGCAGACGTTATTCCTGTAGATGATGCTGTTAAATATCTAAAAGAGTCTATTGTTCATGAATATGGAAGCAAAGGCGACGCGGTTGTTAAGATGAACCAAGCATCAGTAGATGCAGGCATCGCAGGTCTTGTTAGCATAGACATTCCAGCAACATGGAAAGATGCAAAAGACGATGGAAAAGGTAAGAAAGACTTACCTGAGTTTATTGAAGAAGTTTTGATTCCTATGAACAGACAAGAAGGCGGCGAGCTACCTGTAAGTAAGTTCACAGAACATCCAGACGGAACATTCCCTGTGGGCACTTCGGCTTACGAAAAGAGGGGTGTTGCAATAAGCGTTCCTGAGTGGAAAGCAGACAAATGTATTCAGTGTAACCAGTGTGCATTCATATGCCCACATGCTGCAATTAGACCGTTCTTGCTTAACAAAGATGAGAAAGCGGCAGCACCAAAAGACTTTAAAACAGTTAAAGCTATTGGCAAAGGTCTTGAGGGTTACGAATACAGAATGCAAGTTTCGGCACTTGACTGTATGGGATGCGGAAACTGCCCAGACATCTGCCCTGCAAAAGAAACAGCTCTTGAAATGAAGCCGTTTGCAGAAGTTGAAGCAGAAAAACACAACTGGGAGTATGCAGTTACACTTCCAATCAGAGATACACATATGTCTAAAGACACTGTAAAAGGAAGTCAGTTTGCTAAACCATACATCGAGTTTTCTGGAGCATGTACTGGCTGTGGAGAAACTCCTTACATCAAGTTGATTACACAGCTTTATGGAGACAGAATGATGATTGCTAACGCAACAGGTTGTTCGTCTATTTGGGGAGCATCAGCACCGTCAATGCCATACTGTAAAGATGAGAATGGTAGAGGTCCATCATGGGCAAACTCACTGTTTGAAGATAACGCAGAGTATGGACTTGGTATGGCTATTGGTGTAAGACAAATTAGAGAAAAAATTGCACTTAACATGGAAAGCCTTATGGCACTAAAAGTACCAGCAGGACTAAACGATGCACTTAAAGCTTGGGTTGAAAACATAAACGAAGGCGATGTATCAAGAGAGCTTAGCGACAAAGTTCTTGCAGAAATTGCAAACGCAAAACTTTCAGGTGCAGCAAAAGCACTTGCAGATGATATCATAGCTAAGAAAGACTTCCTAGTTAAAAAATCTGTTTGGTGTGTCGGCGGTGATGGATGGGCATATGACATCGGATACGGTGGTCTTGACCATGTAATCGCGTCAGGCGAAGATGTAAACATACTTGTATTTGATACAGAAGTGTATTCAAACACAGGCGGACAGGCATCAAAATCAACTCCAACTGCGGCGATTGCTAAGTTTGCGGCATCAGGTAAGAAAATCAAGAAAAAAGATTTAGGCATGATGGCGATGAGTTATGGATATGTTTACGTTGCACAAGTTGGTATGGGCTCAGACTACAACCAGTTTATGAAAGCTGTAAAAGAAGCAGAAAGCTACAAAGGACCTTCTATCATAATTTGTTACTCACCTTGCGTTGCTCACGGTCTAAGAAAAGGCATGGGCAAATCAATCGAGAACATGAAAGAAGCTGTAGATTGCGGTTACTGGCATCTTTACAGATACAATCCACTTCTTGCAGACGAAGCGAAAAATCCGTTCATATTGGATTCTAAGAAGCCAACTGGAGATTTCAGACAGTTCATCATGGATCAAGTTAGATACTCGTCGCTTATGGGAGAATTCCCAGAAATAGCGGAAGAGCTGTTTATCGGAGCAGAAGTAGATGCAAAAGAAAGATACGAAAGCTACAGAAAGCTAGCAGAGCAAAAATAAATGTACTAAACCACCTAAAAATCAAATAAAAACGAATCGCCTTGGGGAGTTAATTCTTTCCGAGGCGATTTGTTTACGAAAACAACTGAAAACAACTTGAAAAAAGTGGCTAAGATGAGTATACTATATAGGACAAACAAAATCGGAGGAAAACGGTGGCAAAGTTTTTAGTGCAAAAAAGCTCTCCATTATATGGAGAAGTTGATATAAGTGGGTCGAAAAATTCAGTCCTTCCAATTATGGCAGCAGCAATTCTAGCAGGTGACGAATGTGAAATCATGGGAGTGCCAGCACTCAGAGACGTTGAGGTTATGTGTCAACTACTCAGAGATATTGGAGTGGAAGTTCATGAAGATTATGTAAACAGCAAAATATGGATGAAAACCCCGAAAGAAGTTAAAGAAGAGGCGCCTTTTGAACTTGTTAGAAAGATGAGAGCGTCTGCTCTTGTGATGGGACCGCTTCTTGCCAAGATGGGTAGAGTTAGAGTTCCGCTTCCAGGTGGTTGTGCTATAGGTGCAAGACCGATAGACTTACATTTAAAAGGTTTTAATGCACTTGGTGCAGAGATAATAGAAGAAGAAAACTACGTTGAGGCAAGGGCAGAAAAATTACAAGGTGCAACTGTATATTTGGATTTTCCAAGTGTAGGTGCAACAGAAAATATTATAATGGCAGCAGCGCTCGCAGAGGGCGTGAGCGTAATAGAAAATGTGGCAAAAGAGCCTGAAATTGTAGATCTTGCAAATTTTTTAAACAAGATGGGCGCGAAGATTAAAGGTGCAGGTACTGATACGATTAGAATTGAAGGTGTTAAAGAGCTTACGGGTTGTAAACATACTGTAATTCCTGATAGAATCGAAACAGGAACCTTCATGATTGCAGCGGCAATTACGAGAGGCACTATCCTTGTCAAAAATGCACTTCCTAACCACTTAAAACCACTTATCGCAAAACTTAGAGAATGTGGAGTGTCAGTGGAGTTTAACGATGAAAGTATACTTGTAAGGGGCAATGTACAGCCACTTATAGCTACAGATATAAAAACACTTCCGTATCCTGGGTTTCCTACGGATATGCAACCGCAGTTTATGGCACTTCTTGCGACAGTCGAAGGCGAAAGTGCAGTTATCGAAACAGTATTTGAAAACAGATTTATGCATGTAGCTGAGCTTAACAGGATGGGTGCAGATATAGAAATAGAAGGAAGTAACGCTGTAAAACTTAGTGGTTGTAAGGCATTGCACGGAGCACCAGTTATGTGCACAGACCTTAGAGCAGGTGCGGCAGTAGTCCTTGCAGGGCTTGTAGCAGAAGGTGAGACCGAAGTTTCGGATATTTATCATATTGAGCGAGGTTATTCAAACTTTATAGAAAAATTTAGAAAAATCGGAGCAAATATTTCAAGAATCGAAGATTAGGAGAAACCCAATGTCACCAATGACAGGTAGAGCAAAAGTAACTGAAAATCTGAAAACAGTTTTAGTATGTGTCGATTCGTATGAAGATACGTGTATGACAGGCATGCTGTATCATAGTTCGCTTGATGAGGGCAAGAGTTTTGGCGATTTGATGCAGATGATTTTGATGATTGAAAAGATTATAGAAGACACAGGTTTTCCAAAGCCGACGACAGAAAAACGCAGTTTTGTTGTGCAAGATGTTTCGGGAAAAGCTCCAAATATAGCAAGCGAAGAAAAGCAAGCTATCGAAGCTGAACATGACTTTGAAAGCATAAAAGGCGAAGTAGGAACATTTAAGATAAAAGTAATGTTCAGACAGCACGCAAGCTGGCAAGGCTCTGTATCATGGCTTGAAGGCGACAAAACAGAGACATTTAGAAGTGCACTGGAGCTAATATTACTTATTGATAGTGCTATTCACCCAAAACAGAGCTGAGAACGTGACCAATCGAATCATTGATGATAAGCTTAGCTTTGTAATCATATGTAGTTTCTGACTTGTTTATAACAACAAGATTATCCCCTTTGAAGTAATTTATAAATCCCGCAGCAGGATACACAACGAGCGACGTGCCGCCGACGATTAGTGTGTCAGCTTTCATGATTTCCTCGACTGCATTTTCTATTACATCTGAATCCAAAGGCTCCTCGTAAAGCACGATGTCAGGTCTTACGATAGAATTACACTTTTCGCACAGTGGAATATGCCCTGATGAATTTGCAGGCTTTATGATGTATTCTTCACCATAATTAGCGCCGCATTTGACACAGTAATTTATAAGAGCAGAACCGTGAAGGTGAATAACGTTCTTGCTTCCAGCTTTTTCGTGAAGGCCATCGACGTTTTGAGTAACTACAGCAGTAAGTTTTCCCTCTGCCTCAAGCTTAGCAAGGGCAAAGTGGGCTTTGTTTGGCTCTGCGTCAGGATACATCAAATTTTCTTTATAATATTTAAAGAAAGTATCAGGGTCTTTTTGAAAAAACGAGCGAGAAATAAGCTGCTCTGGCGGTATTCCGTACTCTGACATAGATTTGTACAATCCGTTTTCAGAACGAAAATCAGGAACTCCACTTTCTGTAGAAACTCCGGCACCACCGAAAAAAACGATACGTTGAGCGTTTTCTATAATTTTTTTCAAATCTTCATACATGACGAACCCTCACTTTCAAATTATTTATTATGATAGCTTAAAGCTTTTTGGTTTAATCTTTCTTGTTCTACATGTTTTGTTATTTGCAGTTACAAGCTCCTTGCCTTGCTGAGTTAGCAGTTCCAGCTCGTTTAAGAGAAGCTCTTTCATGCTATCTAGTTTCTTTTGACATTCTCTGATTTGCAGAGGCCCGATTCCAATGTTTGCTGCTGTAAATTTTACGACAGTTGCATTTTCGACTTTTGCAGACTCTTTAAGCTGTAACATTACAGATGCAGGAGTAGGCGAGCCTAATAGCGATTTTTTTAGCCTAAGTTTAATTGTAAAAATATGGTCGTTTTCGGTAAGCGGACTGGCTGTTTTCAAAGAAATGTCACGAATTGCCTCAACAACTAAGTCGATGGGATAATTTACTCTAATCTGTTCTATTACTTTTGACATGCTAATATCTCCTGTTATGTTTATATTAACCATTATTAATAGTCTTTACTCAAGTATTATAGCTTATGGGGCAGATATTCGCAATCTTTTTACCTCATAATTGACATCTTTTTAAATTGACTTTGTCGCCAATATAAATTAAAATCTTACATAGTGAGAGAATTTGTGACGCTTTTTCTGAAAAATAATTTATTTTGAAAGTGACGGATACGATGACAAATATTGGGAGGCTAATTTTAGCGGGATTAATAGTTATTGTTGGTACGATATGTGCCATGGGTTACATGTGGATAACAAGCACGGGAATTTTTCATGACGGCGTTGTGAGAGCTCCAGCTGGACATATTTTGGTGCACGAACCATATACGAGCCATTTTGATCTTATGTTTTCTGAGCATGGAAGAGTTTCATACGACTTTTTTGGAGAACGCATTATGGTTTATATAGCATTGTACGAAAGAGACGAGAGAGTTGTGCATGAGCGTGTAGGTGGAATCGCACTAGGCGGTATGGGGCATATAATCGGCACGATGCTATGGGGAATAACTGTTGAAGAAGGGATGCGTGCAGAACTAAGAGTGAGGGCTGATATAACTGACGGTGCGGTAACAGGTGCAGTAGGTTCAGGTCAATTTGACTTCTCTGAAATCGACTTTGAAGTTGGCTCTAGTGGTAGCGGATTGTTTTCTGAAGATACAGAAATAGAACTCGGCAGACGTTACGTTTTGCATGTGTGGCAGAGCGGTTCCGTTTGGACAGAAGGCGATGTTTTCAATCCCATGAGACTAAGAGGAAACGAAAGAACAGCCATATTGTATATGGTGTTTGAATAGAGATAGTTAAAAGTGGTAATTATAAAGGTGGTATGTTCCGATTTGGAGCATACCACCTTTTAAGTAGTTGATTTATCGTAAGAACAATTCATTTACATGTGATACTAAAAATGGAATTGAAAAGTTAAACATTGAAATAATCACGCCCGCTAATGCAAATCTCTTTTGCTTGCCTTCTAATCCACGATTCAAACCACGAATTCCTAAAATCAATGCACTAATGCTTATAACATAGGTTCCAATGTATAACATAATCCCTAATAGTATCATAAATAAAATTAATGCCAATATTGCAAAACCATTGCCAGTAAAATTAACCCCAATATTTACCATTGCCAAATATAATGCAAAAATAAAAAGTGCAGAAGGTGGAATTATGGATAAAACAAAACTTGTTAAGGCAAAGCTATCTTTATCTCTCATCATCAAACTCCTAATTAATTACAAATCAGTTTCACTCCTGATTGTCAGAGGCAAAATCAAATAATAATACATTGTTAATGAAGCCATTCCAGACACGGTCTACAGCATACCTGCCTGATATAGCTTGACCATAAGAACGCATATTGCGCGTTCTATGTTCTGCTGTTCTACCAATTATAATTCGAGAATTGTTTTCATAATGTAAAGCAATTGCATAGCCATCAATGGTGTATACAGCAGATACACTTGCTACAACATACAAAACACTATAACGAAATGGTATATCTGCAATTAAATCAACTAGCTTATCAAAATCTTCTTCTGAAAACACTTCAATCACTCTATAAGCAGATTCACTAACGTATTCAAATCCATGTATTAAAAACACAGTGGTTTCTTCATCAAAGTAAATTAATTCTGCCCTAACAAGATTATTTCGTAAGCTGTCATAATCGTAAGAAAAGTTGTATTTTACATTCATACAACCAGTAGAAAATAATAAAAGCAGTATAGCAAAAACAATTATAAGAATTTTTTTCATGATTTTATTACTCATCATCGTCCTCTGCATCTAATGCTTTCCTTAACTCTGCAGCATTTTTGTAGGTTTTTGCTCCCTCCGCTAACGAAAGGTAAGACTCTTTGGATGCAGAAAGAATCTCCGCTTCAAATTCTGGGGTATAACCATTGCTTGGCATTGTCTATCACCTCGACATTCAACATACACAAAATAACCGCATTTGTCAATGGTTCAAGTTGTTTCAGGTTTGAAAAAAATTTAAAGAAAGCGGTCAGCATAGGCCGACCGCTTTAAAAAAACTACAATTTTATTTATTGACCGAAAAACTTGACGGTATTCAGGCTCGCTCCCATTCCAAAGTTTACAACTATTCCAATGCCAGTATGTGTGAAGCGTTCGTTTATGAGGTTTTCTCTATGTCCTCGTTCCGAGTTGGCAAATCTATTTAAAGCAAAAAAAGCGTTAATTGAAGCAATATCACCACCGCCGATAGTTTGAGCGTTTTCAGAACTAGAGCGAAATCTCACATCTTGCTTTCTGAGCCTGTCTGGAACTCTGCTTCCATCGCTTCCAACATGACTAAGAAATCCCCCACTATTCATATCCTCGCTGTGTAATCTAGCTGCTACGGAAGCACCATCACTCCAAATTAACGCTCGCCTGCCATTATTTACACGAAAAGCATTTTGCACATCAAAAAATTGTTTCTCAAAACCCCTTGCCAGAGCTTGGGTATCAACATGACTATTCAATCTGACCGAATTACACCTGATAAAAACAGCGTATACCAAATTTCGATTGTTTAAGTCGGTTATGACCGTGTTTTCAGGAACGCTATTTCTTGTACGAATTGGCAGATGAATTGTATTATTTACTTCTCCGTAATTTCCAATCGAACTTTCAAATCTTCTTGCGTTTGTATAAACTGCGACAACTACATCATCTCGAACCCCAACAATTATAAGTCTAGTCAAGTCCGAGTTAAAGACATGCCAGTCAAAGTCATAAACAGACATATCAATCCTATCGGCTCTGCCAAGTTGTTCCTCGACATCAGCTAAAGTATCACGGATTGTAATTGTAACGTCACCGACTGTAACAAAATTTCTAACATATGGTATGTGTGTAATTGTAACCGTTCTTGTGTCAGCGTTCCAAGTAGTATCGGCTCCGAAAGTTGCCGAAATTGCTCTTAGTGGAACCATAACTCTACCGTTTATTATCGTTGGTGATACATCAAGCCATAATATGTCATCGTTATGGACTAGTATTGCACTTGGAGCAAAATATTCCCCAACAGTTTGCACGAATAAAATTTCTAGGTATTCATATTTAATTGAAGCTACATTTATATTTGGTTGAACTGGGTCATGGTTAACCGCAAATGGATAAATTCTGTCTACGGTAAGATTGGTTTCCCAACTTACTTCTGCACCAAAAGCTTCTGAAATTGCGCGAAGTGGTACGAGTGTCCGTCCGTCTATGATTACAGCAGGGGAATCGATTGTGATTGTTTGACCGTTTACTGTCATTTGGTCGCTACCGATGGTCGTTGTTATTGTTGTCATAACTCCTCTGTTTGTGTCACTTGTATTTGCGAAAGCAAATGTTGTTGCCATGATGAGTAGAATCGTGACGACTAAAATTTGTATTATTCTCGTTTTCATGTTTTCTATCCTTTCTGTGTTTTAGATATAAATCAACTGCTTGAAAACTTAGTAACGTTTACCTCATTCCCAAACAGTTAAACTTGTTCATAATATTTTTATGCTTGCTATCTAAATCCGCAAGCCAAAAGCTTCTTCCACGTCTTTTTTATATTCGCCTTTAAAGTTGTGAACCCCAAGTTTCTTCTAGTCTGTGATGTTGACTTTCGTCCACTAATTTCTTGCATAGTTCTAACAGCCACTTTTTATCAGAAAATTTCTCTTGTTGAAATTCTAATGCTACTGCAAGAGCGATTAAAGTTGTTAGTTGTATTTGTCTAGTTCCATTATAATAGCCTTCGACAGCTTTTTTGTCTAAATCGTATTTATTTGCAAAGGCGTCTATTCCACCTGCTTTTTTAATTTCGCTTATTAGAAAATTGCTAATGTCATACATTTTGTTTCTCCTTTATCGTTTAAATTTTGTGTCAGTTATAACTATTGCTATTTTGGCTCTTGAAATTTTCTTGAACCTTTTAAATGTTTTTACATTATGCCAGATGGTGGTCTTCCATCATCATAAACTCCAAATCCATCTCCAACTGGAGGCGGGGGAATCATCAAACTTGGATTCCACCCATGATGTGGCAAATCTTCTCTAAATACTGGCTCTGGATTATTTGGTACGACTATTGGATTTTGAGGTAGTGGAGTATACGATGCTTCCGCAGGTGGTGACGTTTGTGCCGGTTGTTCTACTACAGGCTGTTGCGTTTGAGTTTGTGTTTGTGGTGCAGGCGTTTGTGCTTGTTGCGTTGGTGCAGGTGCTTGTGTTTGCACAGGCTCTTGAGGTTCTACCACTTCTGCTACTTCTTCGTAATATTCCTCATACGTTTCACCTGCTATTTCCTCGTAGATTTCTGTGTTCTGTTCTGCCCCATAGCCATCGGCAGTTGTTTCTTCGTCATACTCTACTTCTGCATAGTATTCTTCGATTGCTTCGGTGTCCTCAATTATTTCCTCTGGTGCAGTTGAACAGGCTACTAGAGCAAATACTAGAGCTAGGCTTAATAAGATAGATGCTATTTTTTTCATTTCAATCATTTCCTTTCAATACGTTCTTTTCAATCTTTCATTTGAATTGGTTATTGCTAATTTATGTATATTATATCTATGCTTTGTAGACTTTGCAAGCGTTTGGTTGCAAATATTCTATAGTAGCAATAATCGAAAACTTTTCGTAATGAAAAGTCTTTTTTGCTTTTGTGCGTTCCACAGCTATCATAGGGCTAAAATCAAGTAAAAGGCAAAGAATAAGCTGTGTTTTTTGACAACACAGCTTATAAATAATCATTTCATAGATTGAAAAATAGCCATTTCTTTAGTAATAACGGAAAAAGACAACTCTTAAAGCTGAGAGTTGTCTTTTAGTATCATGTGGCACGCCCGGCAAGAGTCGAACTTGCAACCTACTGATTCGTAGTCAGGCACTCTATCCATTGAGCTACGGGCGCACACTTTATGAGTCGCTCGACATATAAAAATCAAGCGACCTTATTAATTTTAAGTGATTGCTTAGGTTTTGTCAATGGTATTGAAAAAAATAATATGTACCCTTTGCAAAATCCTTGCAAAACAGTATTGTTTAGCGTAGAATGTCAATAAGAAGTAATGGCTATAAATATCAAAAATGGGGTTAATAGAATGAACAATGTTGGGATATTAATGAGAATATGGATAAACGTATTTATTGTAATATTCTTGGTTGTGACATTTTCTGAAAGATTCGTTGGAGTTCAAATATCTTTTGACAGACCATTACAGTCTGCATTTGGAATAATGGCTATACTTATCAGTGTGAGTATGTTTTGGCGTGTCAACTTTAGTTTAAGAAGAAAAAAAGGCGATTCGGAGCAATCAGAAGAAGATAAGCATGTGGACACTACAAGCATTAAAGACGCATTTTTTTCGGATTTTACGAAAGATTGTATGGAATCGTCAATTTTTGAAAAAAGTATCGTAAAGATAAGAAGGCAATCACAAAGTTTTGATAGAAAGAAAATTACAATAGAAAGACTTTTATCAGAGAAGTTCGACGTAAACGAGATGACATATCGTAAGTTTAATGGTGTAGTTTTGGATGCGTTTGAGGTATTTGAAACAAACAGAGATAGTGCACTTAGCAAGATAAGAGCTTTTGAAGATGCAGGTGCGGCTGTTTCAGAAAAAGAAGTAATTTTAGAATATCAAGAGTTCATAACGTCGGCGATTAAAGCAAATGATGAGATTGTCTTAAAACTAGACAAGTTAATTCTTGAAATTTCAAAGCTAAACAACAAAATGCATGGCGACATCGAAAACCTCGATGAAATAAAAGAGCTGGATGCATTAATTAAAAACATAAAACTATATAGTTAAGCTGGGGTGTCACAGATTCATAACGTGGCAAGTAAGCAGTTTGAGGAGAAAGGGCGGAAATTTTATGAGCATAACATCTGAATTTTCAATGGAAATACCTGATATTAAGGCAATAGAACAAGAAGTAGAAAAAGACAATCAAATTTCATCGGAAGAAGAAGCGAAGTTAAAACAGCAAGCGGAGAACAATGCACTTGCACTTTTGAATTGCAATATCGAATCGCTGCCGGAAAAAGATAAGATTACAACATCAATTGAACAGTTTGGGCTTAGCACGATGCAAAAGTCTTCCTCAAAGAATGCACTGCTAAAGACATCTGTAGGCAAATTATCAAAATCAGGCGACGAAGGTAGCGAGGTTTCTAAGAGCCTTACAGATTTGCAAAAGCAGATAAAGGATTTGGACCCAAGTGTTGTGGATTTTGCTCAGAAGGGTTTACTTGGAAAGGTAATTAATCCAATTAAGCAATATTTTAGCAAATACGAAAAAGCAGAAAGTGTTATTGATGGCATCATGAAGTCGCTTGACAAAGGCAAAGCCACTTTAAAGAACGATAACACAACCCTTGCAATTGAGCAGGGAGCGCTCCGAGAACTTTCAAAGAAGCTAGGCCAAGAAATTGAGATGGCACTTCTTATGGACAATTTCATAGAAGAAAAATTACATGAAGCTCAGATGCAAAATGCAGATGATGAGAGAATTAAATTTATACAGGAAGAAGTTCAGTTTCCGCTAAGACAGAGGATTACGGATATGCAGCAAATGACTATCGTAAATCATCAGGGCATCATTGCGATGGAAGTGATTCAGAGAAACAACAAAGAGCTTATTCGCGGGGTTGATAGGGCAAAGAATGTAACTGTTTCGGCACTTAGGACTGCTGTTACAGCGGCATCTGCGTTATACAATCAGAAAATAGTCTTGCAAAAGATTCAGGCATTGAACGAAACTACGAGCAGTTTAATCGGAGCGACATCTGAAATGTTAAAGACGCAAGGAACTGAAATTCATAAACAGTCGATAGAATCAACGATATCTATTGAAGATTTGAAAAATGCTTTTGAAAATGCAGTGTCGGCTTTAGATGAGATAAGTAATTTCAAGAGGGATGCGTTGCCTGTGATGAAGCAAAATATCGAGCAGTTTAAGGAATTGGCAGAAAGAGGCGAAGCGGAAATTAAGAAGTTAGAGGAGCGGTGATATGTCAATATTTATGATATTACTGATAATAGGCATAGCAGTACCTGCGATATCGATAATTTTTGCAGGAATCGCTGGTTCAATCGGAAGCTTATTTGGGCTTGAGATTGATGTTGATGCAGATATTCCAGGAAGTGGCGTATTCCAAGTGCTGTTCCCAATATCTCCGATTATATGGTGCGTGCAGCTTATAGTTATGGGAGGGGTTGGCGAAATATTGCTTTTGACTGGAAATTTTAGCATTGTTCCGATATGGGTCATTGCTATTATATCAGGGTATATTGGTATGCTTCTTGTAAATAACTTCATTATGCTACCTCTAAAGAGAATCAAAAGTTACCCAGACACGCTTGAGTGTTTTGTTGGTGCTAAAGCAGAAGTTATAGAAGTTATTGCTACAGGAGGAACTGGAGCTGTGAGGATTGATGGTGCCTCTGGAACTACAATCTATGCGGCAAGGTGCATTGACAGTATGCAAATTAGTCAGGGCGAAACAGTACGCATAATCAAAATAGAAGATAATGTAGCAACTGTGGAAGCTATAAAAGTTGTTGACGTTGAAGAAAAAGTTATTAACATTGAAGAAGATGTGAAATAAATCAGGTAATTGTAAAAGTAAAAAAAGGAGGACACAATGGATTTTGATATTATTTTTAGAATCGTAGGAATAATAGTAGGGGTACTGCTTGTACTGTTTGTAATTACAAGATTGTGGAGAAGAATTCCGCAAGATAAAGCTGCTGTTATCACAGGGCTTAAAAAACGTGTAATTACCGGAGGCGGTTCGTTTGTTATACCTATGTTTGAGCGAATTGACGTAATATCACTGGAAAACATACCTTTGAGTATCAGCACGATGAGTGCTATGACGGTGCAAGGTGTTCCTATTTCAGCTACAGGTGTTGCAGTTATTAAGGTCAAAAACGAAAGAGCAAGCATCTTATGTGCGATAGAGCAATTCCACGCGGGCAGGGAAGATGCGACAAACCAGAGGATTAGAGATACCACAAACAGTGTCCTTGAAGGGAAACTTCGTGAAATCGTAGGAAAGATGACGGTAGAAGAAATCTATAAAGATAGAGAGGCTTTTTCACAGCAAGTAAGAGAAGTTGCAGATATAAGTCTTGCGACGATGGGATTTGAGCTTATTGCATTTACGATTAAGGAAGTAACTGACCCTAACGGATATCTTGAAGCACTTGGAGCTCCTAGAATTGCAGCGGTTAAAAAAGATGCGGCAATTGCAGAGGCAGAGGCTGATAGAGATGCTCAAATAAAGATTGCGGAAGCTAACAAAGCAGGGGAAGAAGCAAGATTAAGATCGGAAGCATTGATAGCCGAAGCAGAAAAAGAAAAAAATGTAAAAGAGTCTATTTTCCAAAAGGAATCACAGACAGCAAAAGCAGAGGCAGATGCGGCATATGAAATCCAAGAAAACAAAATGCGTAAAACCATCATTGATACAAATGCCGATGCTGAAATCATAAAACAACAAAGAGATCAGGAAATCATGACAGAGCAGATGCAAGTTGAAGTTGCAAGGGAAGAAAAGAACATTGAACTTGCTAAGACTAAAGCAGAAGCAAAGAAACGATTCCTTGAAGAGACTGTTGTAAATCCTGCTGAAGCATCAAGAACAGAAGCTGAGTTAAAAGCTGAGGCAGAAAAAGTCAAGTCGATTAAAAATGCAGAGGCAGAGGCTCAAGCAAAAGAGTTAAATGCAGCGGCTGAGGCGGCAGCGAAGATGAAGACTGCGGAAGCTGAGGCGTTCAGAATTAAGTCGATCGGACTTCAAGAAGCAGAAATCATAAAAGCAAGAGGTGAGGCTGAAGCAAATGCGATTAAGCTTAAGCTTGAGGCAGAGGCAGATGGGATGCTTAAGAAAGCAGAGGCGTACAGGCAGTACGGCGATGCGGCGGTTATCCAGATGATTGTTGAGGCACTTCCTGAAATGGCTAAGAATATTGCAGCACCTATTGGCAATATAGATAAGATCATGGTTTGGGATAGCGGTTCAGGTGAAGGCGATGGTGCTATGAAACTTGTAAACAATGTCACAAAAACTATGGCAGCAACAGCCGATGCGATGAATGAGATGGTTGGATTTGATATGAAGAAAGCTATCGAAAGATTTGTTTCGCCTGAGGCAGAAGTAAAACCAGAAGAAAATATAAAGGAATAGAAAATTGATGGTTGCACGGTTTTGAAAACAATGCAAATCTTATAAAAAAGCAACAAGGGCGAGTTTCTTTAAAAAAATTCACCCTTGTTTTTTTAATTGTTTTCTAATCATCTTCGTTAGCCGATATTTTTTGAGTATCAGATATTTCTTCAGGTAATATGTCTTTCGGATTGTCGTCTTCTGTTTTGGCGATTTTTACAATTCCGACGGTAATTGCACCGACTGTTATCCATTTGGCGAGTTTTTTTGCACCTCTGCTCACTCGTGACTTGTCTTTTTCTTTAATACCAGTCGCAATTTCGCCACTGGTATCTACGACATAACTTACATTTTCAACGACATTATCTACAAACTGTTTACCAACGCCTTTGATGTCATCAACACCTTCTTGTACTTTTTCGGCGTTTTTCGTAACTTTTCCAGAAACGATATCAGTTGTGCCGCTTGCAACTTCCCCCACAAGTCCACCCATCAAAATAGAGGAACTGACGATATCAGAGCCTAAGTCATCTACGATTTTCTTTTTTGAGAGTTTGCCTATAAGTGATATGC
>Ga0123355_10004884_pt1 | contig 19509 bp, 13 predicted proteins | sample TergutEmb28metaG_3_FD_89872 | JGI IMG/M metagenome (GOLD analysis project Ga0123355, IMG submission 89872) | Embiratermes neotenicus P1 segment gut microbial communities from Petit-Saut dam, French Guiana - Emb289 P1 | ecosystem: Host-associated > Arthropoda: Insects > Digestive system > Gut ...
AACCGTTTTCCCATACCAAACTATTTATAAGTGCTTGAGTTCCACTATTTCCACCCGCGTTTCCATTCCAGTCTGCATAGGGTAAGTTTAAGTCACCCCCAATGATGCTACGCTTAGTAGAGTGTCCTGTAAACCCAGTCCGGGCTGCTAATCTTTCTATAACTCGCATGTCCTTGTTTGGAGCTCTGTAAACCCCTACCACTTCCCATGCAAATTTTGGGTTTATGCCTTTATTCCACATAACAATTCCACTGATTTTTCCCTGTACATTTCATAGTTAATTTAATGTGGTTACTAACCTGACAACAGGCTATAATGCTAGGATTTTTCTTGAGTGGAAGCTCAATCATCTCAAGACTTGGAGGTCCACTCTGTGTGCTGCTTGGAGTAACACGGCCTGCGATTCGGGCTCTCATTGGCTGCTGTACTGTATTAGTCGTGTCCCAATTCGCATAGATCCGGGCATAACTGTACTCCTTTCCCTGATGACCCTGTTTGGCCTCCAGAGTCACAACATAATTGCCTGTAACATTCACTGCAGGCAGTGTTCCCTTCTCTCCAAGACCAACAAACTGCTGCCTTAATAAGCCCTAGTATAGCGAAATCATTGTACCTGACAGTTGTTGGACATCACTTCCTGTCTGCACATTTATGTGAATATGGGCTGCTCAGCCAACCACATAGACACACACAAAATGAGTAGCAGCAGGAAATGACAAATGGCAGTTGTCAGACCAGAGCCTTGTACTATACCATGGGCTTCTCATGAAAGTACATTACACTGACATGGCATTACTGAGTTTCTGGGCTGTCATCATTTACTGCCCTGTCAGCAGTACCAGACAATGGACTGGTTCAGAAACTCAACCATGCTCATCTTGAACAGAACATCTAGAGCAGAGGGATGTGTTTTGGGGCTTGATTTGAATGCAACAGTTATGATAAATACATGTCCAAAAGTCTGTGGTTATGAAGATATGACCATGTGATTGGCATTCGTGTACTGCTGCCAGTGCAGTAACAATACACATCTATGTTGTCACTACTGACATATTGGCATTCCTGAACTGCTGCCACAACACACATGTATGTTGTCACTACTGACATATTCATCATTATAAAAGGTGGCCATTGGTATTACCTGTTGGTTTCAGTATAACACAAAAGATGCAACACATGCATAACATAACATTATGTCATGTTTACGTAATGTTCATCTCCATAGCTTTCCTAACAGCCTGATACCAATTCACTCACAGAAAGTACTGTTATGGCAATTTAATGTTGCTGGCAACAATAGCAACCCTTCAATTTTTGCATAAATGCCCAATATTTTTGTCCCACTTCAACCAAACGGGATTATCATAACAGCTTTTCACAGAAGCTCCCAATGTCAAATTTCACGAAAAGCCACCCAACAGGAGCCATGCTGATACATACGGCCAAACGGACGGACATGATGAACCCGATGTATGCTTCTGGCGACTATGTAAATGCGCCTAACAAGGTAGTAAGTGAAAGGTGAACCAATCATATGCAACCAGAAATATTTGGTTTTACTGTACACACAGCAGCATTGTGCCCCCCACGCCATAACGGTAGGGAACCTAAAGCACATACGGCATGATATCACTGCTGCTTCTACAGATTCTAAGCCACACCACCAGCAGCCTTAAACTACCCACATCTTTGTAACCACTGACTTCTGAACATCAGTTTATGAAAAGTTTTTCACTGAAATTGAGCTCCAAAACATGTTCTTGAGGAATTGACTATGCAGGGGTCTGGAAATTTTCCTAAATTCTGGGAGTCATCTGCAAGTTCTTGGTGTCAGAAGGGCGGTATTAAGCAAGTTCCATGCTGAGGAATCACAATGCTGGAATGACCTGTGAAACTCACCCTTCTCTGTGCTTCCTGCTTGGTGTATGTGAACTGATACACATTTTTGTATGTAATGAAACAACTGCAGTAATTATGCTGAAAGTAAAAGGCGCCACCACACAAAATTCAGTCACCCACAAAACCAGATGACTGGCATATGGGCACCCCTGGGACAACCTAGTGCAGGGTACCTGTATTCATGCAGGCTCTGTGCTTGTTCCTACAGCAAGGTACAAGTAGCACACAATTTTTGTGTATACAAACTGACAGTATCTATCCACAAGACAGGCAACTCTATAGCAATGATGAAACTCCACTAAAGTAGCAGTGTAGCAGTGACCAGATTACTTGCTAGCTAAGCTCCTGCATCTGGAATGGCACAGATTCTGTTAGACTCACCACCAAACGGCCAAGCAGCGTCATACCACTTCAAAAACATTTACTCTGTTGGCAGGACATTCATAACTTCAATCACAATGGTTTTCCTTGAAACAGAATGAAAATGAAAGGTGGTGTGTAGGCAGTGCTTCCCCTCTTACCAGTTTGCCTCTTTAGCCCCCAAATCAACAACCACCAAGCAATCTGGTCCAGTTCTATCTAGGCTGCTGTTACCATGACAGCAGTGTAGCATCTGGTGCACTTGATCGACTGTTGGAAAGCTGAAGACAACATCTCCGCCTTTGGACAGATCTCGAACCTCCACCACATGCTGAGACAAGGCAAGTAACAAGTAGTCAGGCGCAGCAGTAGTTGCAGCAACAGGGTCCTCACATGTGTGTATGTCCTGGCACACAAAATGGTGCACTGATATCACGCGCACCATCCTGCTGTCTCTGTAACACACACCTGCAATTCATGGTCATGTTTCAGATTTCTACATACTGTACTGATAAATATCTGAATACTGCACAGAAACTACAGCCTTCACCTTCAGTGTGACTGAAGTAGTTCAGCTGATGTGTTGCCTATACAGGTAGTTCATGAAAATGGCCAGTCACAGCAATGGATGAGGGAAAGTGGGAATTTGACTTGTTGCGAGCCAGCAAAAATTGATAATTCCAAGAACTGACAGTTTCAAGGCCTCAACCGGTGGAAGTTGTCAAAACCACGTGGACAGTAGCCACTGACAAGCCCTACTAATGTGGACATTCGCAGTGCAGTAAAACAGTGTTGCCTAAGGTTGGCTAGACTATTTGTTCTTGGACAGTGCCTGCTGCCTTCTTCCACCACACTGCTTCAGCAGCAACCGAAAACCATTCAGTCAGTTTGAAGACACAGACAGATGTTCCTTCACTATGTAGGAATATTTAACCATTAAACACAGCAGAAACCAAAAAGACAACAACCATTTGCACAAAAATCACCATACGTACGGAAATCAAGCAAAGCACATACAGTTAAAGTTTGTTTATTTGGCACAAATGAGGAACAGAGGGCGTTCTGACAGACCAGTGATGCAGATACAAGAATGACAACTTATAAAAAGCAACTTTAAAGTGGGTTATGATGATAATGTAACATAACAAACACAACATATTAACAAAACATTGCAAACAATAAACTATACAGCACAGTGTTCATTGCATCCCAGGCATTCTACGAACTGATACAATGTTACCGTCTTCCACTGGGAGTTCAGTAATATCAAATGTACAGGAGGGTGGGGTTGGAAGGTTCGCATTGTAGATCCTGGCAGTGTTCTCTGATGTTCTCTTGAGTAGTGTTTGAATGTCACACTGCTTGAAACAAGCACATTTTCTTGAATCAAAGAGACTGCACAGAAAAATAGGTCACTGCAGCATCTGTGCTCCTAAAGGATGCTGAATAAACAAACTTTTACTGTAGAAACTCAATGCACTCTAACTGCTGTCACATATGTCAGAATAATTTGTTGGTATTTGAAGATGCCACCTTCAGAATCTCTCTGCTGGACAAGATCAAGCAATGCATTCCAGCTATGTTATTCACCCCACTGTGTACTTATGCATGAACAAAACAAAACAATAATGTACCAGCACAACTAGTTGTGTTCATGATGAATGGAAGCAAATAACCAGCAAGTATAAAAGTATTAAAAGCATTACTCACACCAATGTGTTTCTACAGCCACACCAGTAAATACATACACACAGCTACCTGTAATGTTATGGAGTACGTTCAGTGCTTAGGCTACATGCACGAACACCACAAGGTATATCAACCTATACAGATTCATCTGCAATTCTACATCTCATACACTTCTGTTCTAGCAATACAAGGCCTTACTAACAAGTATCTGGACTGATGCTGTCAAACTAACAATACTAAACTTGCCTTGAACTTGGACTTATCGCCTTTGATGCAAGCCCCTTCTGCTTAAATACACTTACTCCAGCACCTCTTCCACTACTGGACACACTCCTCATAACACACTGTGGGAATCTCTAACAGTTGCTGGGTCATGTTAAACTTGATCACTTCCACATCTTCAAATTGTTGACCTTTGCTAATGGTGTTCTTAATCTGGAGAAAGAGGAGAATGTCACATGAGGCCATGTCTGGGGACTATGGGGTCCACAAATGTACCGTTTTGATTAAAAAGTGCTGCACAAGTTGGGCTGAGTATACCAGAGCATTGTCACAATAAGTTTTCCATCCTCCAGAGTGTCACTTTCTTGGTTCTTTATAGCAAACTGCATCACAAAGATGCTTTAGTGGTTCTGAATAAGAATGATGGTTTATGGAGCAGACTTGGAGAATGAATTCATGGTGCATGATACTCTCTTGACTGAAAAAAGTGATAAGTAACATCTTTGTCTTGCACTAATCTCAGCATGCTGTCTTAAGTCGTAGTGATGAAGATGCTTTCCGTTGTAATGATGGTGTTCAGGTTCAAGGTCACAATGGCACGCCTCACTAATTCATCAAGGACAATGCTTTCAAAGAAATTTTTGTCTGCTTCTGCCCAAATGGTTCAAATCTAAGGCTAAACACAGGTGGTGCTCACTTTGCTGCACTTTCAGCAGCTGTGGAAAACTCTGCTGACACACATGTCATGCCCACATCTTTGGTCCAATCTGTCCATCATGAGCCAAATGATTTCTGATCTCACAAAATTATGCACTTCCACTATGACTTCAACATTTCTGCTTGACGAAGTATGTCTAGAACGCTCTTCGCCTTCTATGGATGTGTGCCCATCTTTGAAGTGGTGGAACCACTCAAAAACTTGAATAAGGGTTATGGCCCCTTCTCAAAAGGTACTTCAATAATTTCGTAACTTACGGTTCCAGTTTTTTCAAATTTTGTGCAATACTTGATACATGTCATTCTGTACTCTCTGATGTCAAGAATGCGCTGCATGACATAAACATTACCGTTTCCTTGGAATGACAGCATCAGACTGAATGGCTGCAGGGAGATTTCACTTACTGAGGACAAGCAGAATTGTCCAAACTCACTCACAACGTCCCATCAACCACAGTGTAATGTAAGGTACTAGAGGAATAACATCAGTTTAGATACTTTCTGATCAGGCTGTGTACTCATTTCAGTTACTTTCAGGTACTGTAGCTATATCTATTCTTCAAACTTCGTAAGTTAACAAAAGTGTCAATTCCTAAGGTAATGTCACATCAGTGACAGATGATGGAGCACTGGTGGAATGTCAATGACAAGAGAAAACTGAAGTACTGGCAGACAAGACTGTCACAGCACAAATTTGTTCACCACAACCCACAATGATTGGCATGGGAGTGACCTTGGGCCTCAGTGGTGACAGGCTGGTGCCTGTTCCAGCCATGCCTTGGCCCAGGAGCAATCTTGTAAATAATGTAAAGAGCATTTGAGTTCAAAAAAATTGAAGTTTTCTTGAGTGAGTGGACAACTACAGCAAAATCTGCAATACCTGGCACTGTACAACTACAGCAAAATCTGTGATACCTGGCACTGTACAACTACAGCAAAATCTGCAATACCTGGCACTGTACAACTATAGCAAAATCTGTGATACCTGGCACTGTACAACTACAGAAAAATCTGTGATACCTGGCACTGTACAACTACAGCAAAATCTGTGATACCTGGCACTGTACAACTACAGCAAAATCTGTGATACCTGGCACTGTACAACTACAGTAAAATCTGCGATACCTGGCACTGTACAACTACAGCAAAATCTGCGATACCTGGCACTGTATATTCAGGAAAACTCCCTTAACCAGAAACTAAGAATCTTTCACTGTTCCATTAACCAGCAGCAGGAACAGGACGAATAAAAGAGTGACCTACTGATGTACTGTTGGTCATTCAGATCACATGTGTATGTATGATGATGACAACAGAACAGAAAATGTGGCAGGGAGAAGAGGACAACATATCAAGTGATGAACTGCACTGTTAGGTGTGTCCATGAGGTTCTTACATACACTAAGACATGAATACGGTATAATGTTACAATATGCAGAAAACTCCAGCAAGCATGTGGTCCCAGCAATGATGAATATTGTGACTGTTACTGTACTACCTTTCCTAAGTGGAATCCAGTCTGCCTTTTAGAATATAAGATACACAGACCAACAGATTGTGGGTACAAGTACACTTTGAGATTTGAGGTTCTCATGAAGGTTACAGTCTGCCCAGATCTTGTGCCCCTGTGTAGTTTATAGACAGGTTTTAAAAGTACCTGCCACCACCATCCTTAGGGCACAGCAGCTCAATCCTGAAGTTGGAACCATCAGCTTCTTCTAGCACATTCATACCAAACAAACTACATGGCAACATAACCCATAAGTACATTTTCAGTCTATTTTACACATTATGGTTCAATTTACAGTGATGGCAGTAACTTGGTCTATATAGCCTCGAATGACCAACGCATCTGAAAGAAGGCCTGGAGAAGGTGATAATTTCATCCAGTATAGTCGGCGTCCAGGTCTATATCTAAATCCGTGATCTCCGAAATATGAGGCTGTAGTAGTACCCACACGTCCGACGATGGGTGTCAATGACAGAAAAGAAAATCGTTTACAATGAAAACCGAACACTAATTTCATTCAGTCTTTACTGTTTGTACTTCTAAGAACGATGAGGTTCTGTTGCGAATGTAGTTTAGCATCATGCCGTGAAGACCGAACAACTGGTACCCACTGGGTATGACGTGAAGGCATGCCCCAGCCAGCGGCCGAACCCCAGTCATGGCCATTCATCTAACACACCCAGTTATTCCAGTTCTCGAAAACACGCAGGATGTCAGAATAATGAAACTCCCGCCAATAACACATGCAGTTTATTTCACAGACGAAGCCATCAAATGAGGTTTCCGCATAAATGGTAGAAGCCCTGCACTTCCTTACGGCCAAAACATGCCAGGTGCGGATTCGAATTTACATATATTCACAACATTATGATGGTTACATTCAAATACAAAAGATTACTTTCATCCTAATCATATACATATCATGAAAACTCGTCTTATTTTACCTGTCATTCATGTAGCTTGAAATGTTAAATTCCTACAGCTTCTGGACAAGTATATACATATTCACTAGTCTCGAAACTACAAATCTGGCAATACGCACACTTTCCGAATTAATCATTTGTTTTCACGTCTTCAACACACAATTGATTCTATACCTCACAACCCGCACTACAAACTCACCACAGATCACACATGACAAGATTAGAAACTCGCTTATATAGGTTGGACAACAGATGTGCACTGCCATCTATTCCATATACAGCGTACTAAAATGCCGACCCTGCGCCGAACGTTTGTACTAACGCCCGCAACGAAAGTAGCGGTAGATCCGTCGGTGGAACAGCAACCTACTAATTTGGCGTATGTAATAAAATCAACAAATTCATGTGTATAAAATATGTTTCATCACATGCTATTAATTACCAACATGTTTCCATCGCTTTTGCGATCATCAATGGGGTTGCTTTATGGCAGTATGAAGAACACAATAATCTGTCACATTGAATATCAGGAAGCACTCAATGTTATAATAAATGTATTGAACACTGAGCAGTTCCACTTACTTTTTTGCAGATTACTGTATCTTAGTACCCTGATGATGATGATGATGATGACGACGACAAAATTGATCGATACCTGTTCATAATTAATATTTCATGAAACAAATGTCATAGATGTGCATTTTTTGGTTTCTATTATGTAATTTTAAATATTCACTAATGCACGGATATGGAACATATGAAGGCAAGTACTATGTCAACCTGCACCATTCCCAAAGCCTGAAATCTGCTGGCTAAAAGCACGTGCATGTGAACTGGCAGCAGCCACAATACATTCTGTCACAGTGCCTGTAACGAAATTACACATACAAAGCAATTCAAACTCCTCTTATTAAAATGAATGGTATTGTGTTAACTATATAATTAATTAACACAGGTGAGAATGGGCACTGTTCAATGGCAGATATACTTTTGTCACAGACATATGTACTCAAATTTGTACCTCTACATAGACACACACACAATTTTCACATACATTCTGTGGATCATAAGTTGGACAGCACTAGCAACTTTTGTCCATTTTAAATTTCCTTCTTCTCAGTTCCTACTCTACCTAAGGCATTTTTTTCCTCCCTTCGTCTAATGGGCCAGCTTCCTATAGTCATCGCCTATTCAGATCAGTCCTCAAATTAGCTCAGGCTTTCAAATCGTAGTACTGAACAAAATGTGTCCCTTGTGACCCATTACCACTGTCACATTTACAGATGTACTCACACTGCCAGTAAGCTATATGATGAGCATGCTGCTGACATACAACATTATATGCATCATGCTGTCCAGTTACAAAACCCTAATCATGACCTCAAGTTTACAATAAATTATTTTCAGCTTTGACAATGAGAGCAGAAGAAAAATGGTACTTCAAATAAAAAGTTTCTAAGACAAAGTACAGAAACACAGCAGCAGTGGACAGAACATCTGGCACCATATATTTAACTTGCTGAATACACAATATTCAGTCCACATTGACAGCCTTGCCTTATTGTGTAGATCAAGTTCTTTGCTGTGCCGCACTAAACAAAGTATAACAGCCTGAATTATTTCATTATGAACTTATGCTTCAAGTCTCTGGGATGTGATGCAATGCTGCTTGCTTCACAATTCCCAACATTTGGAGGGAGTACAGCGCCTGCACCTTCAGTGTCCAGCAGTCCACAGTGATAACTAGGCACTAAAGATGAGGATTCGAAATGTGAGGAACTACCCATTCAACAACAGTGTCACATCCCAGAAGACTTGATCCTTCAGCAATACTGCTGTGAGAACATACCGTCTTGGAAGTTTTAATCAGCTTCCAAGCACTGCCAACAATCTGTTCTCCGCAAAGAGCAACTCATCAATTTCATGTCTGGCCTCAATGCACTGCAGACATTTAATTCTTTACATGCTGCCAGCCTCAGTACACTGAACAGTCATGAATGCTATTAATAGTACTGTAAACTTAAAACACCTCCATCCTGCGCAGTAGTGGGAATTTAACCCACAGAATTATTTAATGGTTAAAACAAAAGCTCTCAGGGAAATGTGTTCCTCACTGAGTATACAAATTCAAGGTGATTACTGACTTTTATTGCCAAACAACATACCATGCAAGTAGCTTCTGACATCAGTCAGAATCAGTGGAATCTTTCAGTTCCTTCTTACACCAAAGTTGAACAGCATCATCTCTAGTTATGCTACTATAAACCTAAATGCTGTGCTACAAGTCGGAAGGTCGCTAGTTCGATCCCAGCTGGTGTCAGTGGATTTTTCATTGACATAAAAACCTTCTGATCGCACTATGGCCCTGGAATCGACACAGCCTCTAACAGAAATGTGTACCAGGATTATTTCCTGGGGGTAAAGGCGGCCGATGCGTAAGGCTGACAACCTTACCACCTTCCTGTGCTGTTGTCATGAAATCTGGGAACCTTAACTTCCTGGAACCCTCTGGGCCACTCCAGGCCTGTAATGGGACTGATTTACCTTTACCTTTACTATAACCGTAAAAACAAAAAGCAGTCTGCATACAGTGACTTTCCTTTCAACTCTGCAACAGCACACCAATTCCCAATTCCCTTTTTGAAATAAGTTAAAGCAAAGTATATGCTAAAAGTATGACACAGCTGAAGTGAAGCCTTGAATGCCAGCTTTGCTTGTTTGCACTCTATGGATCCATAAAGTTGTCACAATAACAATCACACAAGAGATATTTAAACCAGGGGTCCACAAATCACTGGCAGCTGGTCAACGAAATTTTGTGGAGGGCCCCAATACTTTCAGCATAATAACTGCTGGTTTTATAGCTACATTTGAAAGTTTTCTTGTTTATTCACAAAAAAATTCATTAATTTAGAAGGTTGCACATAGATGAAGTAAAATCTGTAATCTCTTGAACCTATTATAACTGAAAATTTTCCTTTGCAGAGTGGATACATTTTTACTGTTAAGATGTAACCCCCCCCAATTATTATACATGTCACTAGAAGTACAAATAGGCAAAACACATTGAGTGTGTCAGTGCCACTTGACACAGTAAACTAACAACATAACATGTGCCACATACCTCTGGAACCAATGCATCGACAGATTCTTCCATTTTTATCGTTTCATGTACCATGCATTAATCAGATATATAATTTTTTTAAAGACCAACAAATGCACTAATGTGTATGACTGTAATTCTGTTTATTACCCAGTAACCACCAACATGTTTCAGGCACTCAGATGGTCATCTTCAGGGAAGTGTGAACAAGCATACAATTCTTCCACTTCAGGTGGCTGTCAAAGAGTTGTATGCTCACAGATTCTTCCACATGCATTTCACTATAGCAAATACTTAATGGATATGGCTGAGAATTATTCATTATAAATTATATCTACATGTCAGGCCAACTTACTTGCAGTAAACCACTTAGTCATACAAGACGGAACTACACTGGACACTGAAATCATCAGTATTTTGACCATAAATCATTACACCAGTGTCATCAGATAATACTGCTGGTTCTAAAAATGCATATATTCTTGGCAGAAGGCCATTTATGTACATGATGCAACATAAAGGTCCTAGAATTTATCCTATGAGGTACCCCAAGTTTTTTTCCACCCTCCTCCCCCAGCCCGAGAAAAAATTTGTGAGCATCATTAGATGATTTTATTCCAACTTCTTGTTTCCCACCACACAGGAACTAAATAAATCTGCACTGTTCCTTGAATGCTGTATGATGTAACTTACTTAGCGAAATTGTCTGATTTACACAAACACTTTGCCTACACAGGAGAAAATCCTCCACTATGCCTGTTGTGGTTAAGGGATACAAATACACCATCTGTTAGCCTCCAGCTGGCATTTTCATTACATTCCAAAAGCCTAACTGGTCTGGGAACAATGCATTCCTTAATATGTAAATGTTGGCCTAACATAATGTGCATAAGGTTTTCAAGTACTTTGGAAAAACAAGTAATAGTGACATAACCCTACAAATGTGTCACATAAGTTTTGTCTCCTTCTTTATAGGCAGGCAGGTGATTACACATACAGCTTAATGGGATATCAAATCCCCCTTACCTGCACAGTGTATTGCTATCATCTTGCTGAATCTTTTGATACTCTTGTACATGTCACAGGACCTCCAGAGTTATGTTGTAGCCAGACATGCCTGTGTATCATGGCTCATCTCATTTCTCTCAGATGGAGTCAAGACCACACACTCTGTTTTGGCTTTCTACTAAAGTCATAAAGACAGCTTGGCAGACAGTGGCCAAAAAATGAGAAAGGAATTACAGAGGGGTGGCTGTCAGCTTCCTTTTTTTCTCTCTTAGCTTTTAGCATGCAGATTTCCACCTATAAAATACAAAACCTACACAGCCAGGTTCCATGCATTAAAACTCACAGCTAAATGGTGACAAATCTTACAGGATGAACATTTTTGTCTCTGACATGTAGTGTCCAGTCAGCAGCACTGTCATTCCCAGCTAACTTCACACATTCTGTCACCCAATGGAAAGGAAATTGGTTGTTTGGTAATGAAGTGCCACAAGTAACTCTTTTGACTACTTCACCACAAATCATTGTTTTGGAACAAATCAGAGTCATCATCCAAAAATTCTCTATGGGCTGGACAGTCTGGGGATTGAATCCCAGTAGGGGCAGGATTTTCTGCATCCACTCAGAATGGCCCTGAGGCCCATCCAGCCTCCTATATGAAGGGCACCAGGTCATTCCCAGGGGTAAAGCAGCCAGGGCGTGGTGTTGACCACCCACCTTTACCTAGCTCCGAGGTTAAAGAAAGAGTAAAGCTATATTACTACTCCCCTCTATACATTCATGGCAGATTATAGGGTGGACGTTACCTTTTACCCCCCCAAAAATTACAACTAGTCATGGTGATACTTTGACACTTGTAACTGGATGGAGGCACACGTCCCTCTAAGCCTTCTGTCAGACTTACAGTTCCCATAACTAAATCCAACAATTTATGAACAGAACTGAAATATAATAACTGAAGCGTAATATGACTATATAACCCCTCACCATCCAATGTTCACTGCAAATTCTGTGTACAAATTTATGACAACTTGTAGCCTAGCAAAAATTCTTACAGTTAGTGCAGAAACAATTCGTTCTTTATTCACTACATTCTGCCTCCTGTACAATCACCACTACTAACCTCACAACCCCTTGAAACTTGGGCATGGTATAGCCAATCCACAATAGCAGTGATTGTGCCCTGTGAGCTTGTAGTTAGAGCTACAGCCAGCAGCCAGACACGTGAACTGTCAACAGTTCAGTCACAATGCAGCATCCTAATCCTCATCTATGCAAGAACATGCATCACATGAAAATTCTGAATTGGCTTAAAATGATAATTGTCTTATCAAGAACTGTCCTTTTGCTGTAACAATGTGAACAGATCTCTATATTTCACATAACCACTGTATTATGCTGTGACACTCTACCCTGCTGCTTAGTCCTACACATAATTTATGAAACAAAATAAATTCTATTCGGCTCTACAACAGAAGTTTCACCCATCTGCACACTTTAAGGTAACTATGGTAATGTTCTGGCCATCACCACCTGATGACACACTGTCACAGGCTACTAATGCCAGAGATGGGACAGTACATTCCACCTACTGGGTGTCACATCCTACAAGACAATATGAATGCATTTAGGACAGAAAGTAGGTGGTGGACACGTAATCAACTGTAACACCAGTATCTACACTACAGTTGGCAATCAACTGTTGTTCCAGTAATTTTGTATAGCCAGTGAAATCCACAATTTACAAAAAAAATCAATTTATGCTCCGAGTCTGCAATTGTGAATGTGGCTTCTGTGAACTCATACCGTTGTTGTGTGTAAAATACAGTCTGATTAAGTAGAGAGCACTGCTGTAGCAGCTCTCACAGTGACATACAGCGACGTGCTGCTACAGACTCAAGTATGGGCCTGTATGGAGAGGCATCTACAGAAGGGCTGTTTAGACAGGGACACGTAAACAGTGTCAGTGGTAAAGTGTGGAGCACTGAGCATAAAAACTGACGTACTTGCAGAAACACCTGTCCTGTCCCATTACCATTCTGCCCACCACAAAACCCAGATGAACTGCAATGGAACTGAAAGTGGGCCTCTGTAGTAAGAGGTCAGGTAATGCCTGAATCACAGCACAGCGTTCACACCACGTATTGTGGGAGGTGCCATATTTACCCACATACAAGGCAACTCATTTTCCCTCTAATTAATCACCTAAAAAACTGGCAGTCACCCTATGATCATGGACAGTTACACGTAATGTGTACACGTATTGTGCTGCAAACTGAAAACTCTAAACGAGGGTTTGTTTTATATGCAGTTTCAGCCGATACTCAGACAAATACAGCAGACACTCATGTCTAAACAGAGCCTGTTGCACCCTCTCCACTCAGTTTCCAATGTTGAAGACGTGACACGAGACTCCTCTGTAATGTCGGTACCTAAATACCAAACTACACGGTGTCACACCCAAGAAAGCCGTTAAGTTAATGTGCACACTGCCCAAAGAAACTCATATCTCAGTCCACTCAACACGCAAGAGGGTACCAAACCCACATTGACAAGTGTTACTAAGGTCTTATCAATATTTATATAAAATAAAACAATCACACTTTAAATCTTTATTTAGATTGAATATTATCAACAAATGTGAAAAATTCAAACCTTGCACATACCAAATCAACTGCAGTGTAAACAGCGGTAACATCAAGAACTCTATAAAATATTAAACTACAGAACCTCATGTCAGTGTAGACTCAGTGGAAGAGTCCATTGCTCTTAGCATGATGTTGGGTTGACCCACAATACAGAATTTCAACTCACAGGAGCTGCCTAGGAAACTTTATGCACCTGCTGTATAATGACCGGCATTATTTATACAAACACATATATATATATATTTATATACAAAAAAAAAAGAAAAAAGAAAAAGAAAAAGAAAAAAGAAAAAGGTGGGAAAAACTGAACATACAAAACCTGAAACACAATGTACATGATTAAAAACCACCCAACTTTATTTACGCATTTGAATCCTATTAAAATTCACATACAATATTTGTGATCTGAGAAATCAAAATCTGTTCTTAAGGTGATGATGTATACATCGAGACAGACCATGAAGACAAAGGCTGGGGAGATTCTCGGCTACAGCTACTGAAATAGAATAGAATACAGTAAATAACCACCAGACATTCAAATTGTACCACTGACAATCATAAAATCATTTCAGAGTCTTCTTTCATGTAAGAGGGCATGATTTTCTGGTTAATTCGAGTCTGTGGCTTATTGAGACGAAATTTTGAATGCTAACATTACGGTGAATGGATAAGCATTATGAATGAGACACCAGCATTGAACAGAAAAAGACAATACAGCCAGTAAGATGGTGACTGCAATGAGCAGCAACAAATGAATCTGAACTTGTACAGTGTTGACAGGCACACACAATCTGGCCACCAAACAAATCCTGTAAAGACTGCGATTGATCTAAATTATGTTTAAAGATTCAGTTTGTACCATGCAGTAAACACAATTTCGGTTACAAAAATCCCATCAGATAATGCTGTGTAGGGAAATAACTGCTCTTTGGTATGAGCTCCACACAAAACATATAAATACACTGTATGGTCAGCATGTGACACTGAGGGAGGAACATAGGCTGAGGGTGTTTGAGAACAGGGTGTTGAAGAGAGTATTTGGGCCTAAGAGGGACGAGGTAACAGGGGAATGGAGAAAATTACATAATGAGGAGCTTAAGGATCTTCACTCCTTACCCAATATTGTGGGGGTGGTAAAATCAAGAATGAGATGGGCGGGGCATGTGGCGCATATGGGGGAGGGGAGATGTGTGCACAGGGTTCTAGTGGGGAAACCTGAGGGAAAGAGACCATTGGGGAGACCTAGACGTAGATGGGAGGATAATAGTAAGATGGATCTTTGGGAAGTGGGAGGTGTAGGAGACTGGATGGAGTTGGCTCAAGATAGGGACAGATGGCGGGCATTTGTGAATACGGTGATGAACCTTCGGGTTCCATAAAGTGCGGGGAATTTCTTGACTAGCTGCAAACCAGTTAGCTTCTCAAGAAGGACCCTGCTCCATGGAGTAAGTAAGTGGGCAGCATGTAAAATTTTGCAACATTAAACTGGTGGTACATGTAGTAATCACTGGGCTTTAATGGGTTAAAGGAAAGGTAAAGTCATTCCTATACATTTACAAATTTTGGAATCAGATGGAGGTGAGTGGTGAGCCTGATGCCACAGCCACTTCACCAATGGTGAGCAATGCCACAGCTGGTCTGGACATTCTGGAGAACAGAAAAATCTCATGTCCCTGTTGGGGATCAAACCACAATACCTTGACTGTTCATCCTGTAGTCTAGTCACTATACTGACTGAGCTATCACAACACCTCTGCTGAAAATAGAGTAATATCAGATGCTGTGTGTCATTACATATACTAATACCATCGGAACAAACAAAGCCAATTGCAACAAATGCAATGGGCTTTAATAAAATGTGATGTGGCACCTGTCAACAAAATACTGGAAAAGATGGACCATGGTTCAAATGAATACTGCTCTTACATGCCTTGCAAAGTTTATGACAAATATAATATATTTCAACAAATACTCCAGAAGGGACAGCCAGACTAGCTCAGTCAGTACGGGAGTGACTACAGGGGCTGGATGACCTGGGTTCGAGACAGCCGTATTTCCCTGGAATGTCCAGACCAGCTCCAGCACCAGAACTCTCTCCCAAGGGATGAGGTGGCCAGGGTATTAAACTCACAACTAAATTCCAAGACCTATACCACTACTCCCCCACATGCCTGTATGCCACACACAGGTACGACTGTGTGACTCCAGACTTCTGCCATGGTGTAAATGAGATCTATGCACCTCTGGCATGTTACAAATCATGGACGGGTAGTTAGTGATGTTTTGGACCAACCTATCAGTCCCACCTTCAAGGGTCCAGCAGTCCAACAAATAACAATGAACCTATGACGTGTAAAACATCTCAGAACAGTGAAGATCTCAGGTACAACTGTACTCTCCCTATTGGAAGACATCACTCCACACACAAACATAAAATGGACACTGAAATGGGTCTTGAATGCATTCATCTGCTTCAGACAGGTCCAGTGGACAGTGAGGTTCAAAGCATTCAAGGCTTCCCCATTTCTGCCTGCTGATATATTCCCCCATTCAACTCTGCACAATGCCAGCCAGCCCAAAACCCTCATAATCAGCAAAGGATATCATATTCCTGTGAACAGAATGGTTTGGAGGGGAATACAGTGCAGTAGAAGGGATGAGGAGGGGGCTGATTTATGGCACTTCTGTCTGTGACCACTGCACAGTAAGAGTGCTCACTGTGCCTCACCACTGCCTACAATTTGCACATCATAATAAAAACCCACAAACAAACAGAATTTAAACATTTTATTCACAAGTTTCCAATACTGAGTTCTGGTAGTTAAATGGATATTTATTCTTAAAAAAAAAAAAAAAAAAAAAAGCTAGAATTATGGCTGGTGCAAAACCTACAACATGATGTGAAAGTCTGTGTAAGGTTAGGTTAGAGATCCTATGTGTTCCATGTGATCTGCTATTTTCATTAATGAACTTCACTGTACATAACAAAGGAAAACTTCAACTCAGCTGTACACAGTAACAAATCTGTGCAAGGATCAGGCAACAAACACTGCATGACATCTTCAGACAAATACTGCCATAAAGATTCACGTCTTCTGGCAGACTACACTGTGTGTGTGTCATTAGTCAACAGTTCCTGAAGGTCCAGAGGATCACTGTGCTTTCTTCTTCAGGACAAAGTGCTCCAAGACGAGCAGCCACAAGCAGAGATGGGATATATTATGTAGGTGATGCTAATGAGGATAGGTGGTGGTGGTGGTGGTGACCTGTACTGGGTGGGGCCATAGACCTGCCTGGGATGTTGCAAGTGAAGGCTGAATTACTGATAATCCTTTGTAATGTTGAGACGTATGCACCAAATGACACTGAATCACATCCCACATGTCGCAACTGCAGCAACAAAAGTGGTTGCAGTCTCAAATCTCACATAATATTGTCACAACAATGAAGACGCCTCTGTTCCAGCTGTGATGCTGTGCAACTTGGGAGACGTGCTGCTGTTTCAGTGGAACCTGCTGCTTTCAGTGTGAGGGCAGAAATGAATTTTCTATCCCAGTAGTGAAGCCAGCAGGTTCCTCTGCCAGTACACAGTGCCACATACCAGAACACCAACCTCAATATTCATTGTTAGTGAAACTCAAATCTCAAACCTAGCATTTAAAAACTGCAGTTCATATGAAAAATGACTCTATCACCTACACTCTATCACCTACACTCTATCACCTATACTCTATCACCTACACTCTCCCAGGCAACATGCAGCCATAAAAACATCAGATTAACATGTATGGACACTAATTAACCAGAATTATCACCAAACGTTCAGTTAGCACCACACAATGAACACATTACATCTGGATTTTAAAACCAGTCAGTTAGTATCACGCAGCAAAATAACTCCTGTTTGTTCTGCAATCCAAACAAAACATAAAAATGCACTGTGTGGGCAAAACACAGAATTTCTTAATGTTAAACCTGTGGTACAAATAGTAACCACTGGGCTAATCGCTAAAGTCAAAGGCCACACTATATGTCTGTCTGTAAGTTTTCTGGTTTTAATGGCAGCTTTTGTTAAAATGATGGTTACCTTTTGCGCGCCAAGTGCTGGTTAATGTTATGATGTTTTGGAGGAGCATACTGCCTCCATCTTAATTGGTTCAGGTGGACATTGAAGCGATATGGTGGATGAAAATGTGTCGCACATATATACAAAACAGTTTCACCATGGCCACCAAATGATGCTCAACACCAGCATCCTAGCCTGAAAACCCCAGCATGTGGGCTAATTTATGAGGGATGCAACAAAGACTGAGCAGTTTACCAATATGAACCATGACAGACCCTCCCTAAGAAGATTCTGAAAGCCTCCAATCCACTAACAGAAAGAAAGCAGTGGGCATTCTCCACTAATGAAACACTCTCATCCCCCTGAGGCAACATTGCCTTACTTCAGTAGATGATCACACATATAAAGTACACCACTGCCCAACATGCAAAATATTTTCACAGCTCCCAATAGCTGAGGCAGTGAAAAGGGCCATTTTTTTAATTCACAACCCCCCAGTGGCATGGGACAATCCTATCCCCTCTCCCAGAATTCTGCAACTGTGACTGGCCAAATTCCCTATGACGACCTACATAAGTGAAACAGATTTTGCTGTACTTAAGCATCCAACCAAACCAATTCACTCACCCTTGAGATGGAGGCAGACTATTCATCCAAAATATCAAAACATTTTATGTTTATTGGACCCTGCATCATCTTGATAGTTGAATAAAGAGAGACCAACTTGATGTCACTTGCTTTATTATTACTTTATTTAATGCTCAACATGTTTCGGATGTTAACCTTTTGGCGCCGGAATTATTTTTTTTTTTTAGCAGACCCTGTATATAAAATGTGAATAAAACAGGAACCAAATATGTTAGAATTATGAAACAAACTGCATTTTGAAGAGAAAAAAATGGAGAGTATATACCATGTTTAAAATATTCAGTATCTATATTTGTTGAATAAATATATAAAATGCAACGTTCAGAGGTCAGTGGTGCGGTACGACCACTATAGTGGTCGTTAGGCGTCAAAGGGTTAATACATCCATCCTCAGGAGCTTGCGACTTATTTGTTGAGTGATTTCATGGGTTGTATTGCTCTGTAAGGATAGAGGTTATTGCATTAGTGCGCTTACTTAGTAGCGAGTGTTTAGTCGTGATGTGTGTGGTTGTTTTAGAAAGCGTGTTTCTGCAAATATTGGCTGCTTTGGTGTCTTACGGTTATTGCGTTTTCTATGCATGTAGTATGTTTTGATAATGTTTCCTGAATATATTCTGATGTCGTGTATCTGAGCTTACACATACCTGGTTCGATGTGTGTTGGTGTTATGTTGTGGTTTGGCTGTGGTGGTGTGGTATCCAAAACATGTTGAGCATTAA
>Ga0123355_10004886_pt1 | contig 19506 bp, 11 predicted proteins | sample TergutEmb28metaG_3_FD_89872 | JGI IMG/M metagenome (GOLD analysis project Ga0123355, IMG submission 89872) | Embiratermes neotenicus P1 segment gut microbial communities from Petit-Saut dam, French Guiana - Emb289 P1 | ecosystem: Host-associated > Arthropoda: Insects > Digestive system > Gut ...
AGGAATTTGCAGCTTCCAAGAACGTTCCAGAACTCCTAGAGTTGATGCAGGATGCAAAGGAGATCATACAACGTTCTCTTGTGAAGAAGTCGCGACAATGCACTTTGAAAGACATGTGGGGACTGAGAAACTAGGACAGAAACTGCAATTATTATACGTAAGTTGAAAATAAAGTAAAACAATACATATGAACCTGTTTTTTTTTATTTACAGACTTTTATTTGAAATTATTCCTTCATTGTAATCCTAAGCGATCATATTTTTTGTACATATTTTGTTTTATTAAAACACAACCCTTTGTAAAACGGAAACCTGTGAAAACTGTAAAAAAATACCGGAACGATCGCGTTCTGTTTTAGGCAGATTTTACTGTGTGTGTGTGTGTGTGTGTATATATATATATATATATATATATACACACACACACATATGTAGTGTCTACCCCGGGTAACCTGTTTCCTATTAATCAGTCCGCGGGCGGACACTACTTATTATAGGGTTAATAGCTCACTTCTTAACACCTAGGATAGTGCTGCCACCATGTCAATAATCTTTTCCTATCATTGACAACTAATGCACCGTACAATTATCGGGACTTCAAGGGTGTGGTAGAGCCGTACAAATAATTCGATTCACTTCTAAATAGTATATTCTAAAATAATAATACTAAAATTAAATGTCCACAATAACAATTTAGTTAATACACAAAGGTGTTCAAATTTAATCAATTTGAATAATTTTCTCACCTCGTATATATGTACCTACTCGCAGATGTAATTTGGAATTTAAACTCAATAAAATTAACTAATTAATAACCAAACTTGCTCAACTCAAAGTTGATAAAATTTCCAATCCAGTCATCGCAACTCACCCTATATCAACAGAAGATAGCTGCCGTATAACCGCATCACAGTCTCTGCTTTGCACTAGTTCCGTAGATTATGCACAATATAAAAGTTTCTTCAACGTGGAGGTCGTAGCAGCCAGAAACACTCAAGTCGGCGAGTAGTTTTCCATTGAGCTCACTAACCTCCGCCAAGCAGGCACATACAGTATATAGAGGTGAATTGCTGTATCATACATTCTTTAGCACATGGCTAAAGTGTAACAAACTGACAGATGCCTAGCTCGGTCCTTTTCCGCTGACTTCGCAAAAGTGCAGCCAGCGGCAGAGTCCGAGTGAGTTTCATACAGCTAAATACAACATGTGTGCAATAAACGAAACTTACATTTGCTATTCACTACACATACATATATTACATATGGTGGAGCAGATACACAGCAGTAGAAGCTGTAATGTGGTTCGGGACATCAAATCTACGATTAGAAGGGCGGGGCATGTGGCAAGCAATGGGGCGAAGAGAAATATACACAGGGTTCCGGTGACTAAATCTGAAGGAAAAAAGCGTATACAACACCTTGGCGTAGATGGGAGGAAAATACTAAGATATATCTTAAATAAAAGGGGCTGAAAGATGTGGACTGGTTTCACCTGGCTGAAGCTAGGGACCAGTGGCGGGCTGTTGTGAAGGCTGTAATGAACTTTTCGGTTCCATAACATGCAGGAAATTTCTTGACTAGCCGCGGAACTACTAGCTCCTCGAAGCAGGAGTCACTCAGTTGGTTAACTAGTTATAATCTAACAAATTACGAAATATATACGCAGCTTAACCGTTCCGGTGCAATCGTTGTGTTACTGCGTCAAGAAAGAAAATGCAGACTTCTGATATTCTACAAAGCAGGTGCGGCGAAAGAGCGAGAACCATGACAAAATTAATTCAGCGGTTCTCACGATGTAAAAGACACAGCATGTTTGTTCAGTTACCTCGAGAAGAGTAAGATTTGCGAAAATACGTTACAAGGAATAAAGCATAATGCATTTCGTCATTTTAGTACTTCAGTAAAACTCCTCAGTATTCGGTTTCACATTCCTTCACCGTTTTCAGAACTGTGACATGCAGACAGACCCTGCAAAGCTTCCAGATGCATCTTTATAATTCTTCGTCGTGAACGCGCAAAAGTCTCCATAAACATGCTTACAGCGGACATATTCCTATTCCTCCGATCTGCCATACTTAATGAGACGATACGCTGCATGTCCCGGCATGACTAGGAATTTTGTCACTTCGTAATTGTTTTCATTATGATGAAAGGACGAGTACCTGCCGATGTTGAAAAACCTCTAAGACTTACCTGGACCACATGGGTGATGGTAACCGTATACCACACGAGGGTCGATTGGTTTTAAAATGCAGACGATTGACGTATGGGGCACGTCTCCGTTCCCATTGCTGGAAGCAACTCTCGCCACATCAAATTAAATCGAGATGAATGCCCAAAAGGCTCCTTAACACTTCCGAAGACTTGCATAAAGAGTAAAACTGAATGTACACATCGTTCATCTGTATAAATCACATGAACTTTTGAAAGCGAATGGCGACAGCAAATTGCGGAGGCACCTTCTGGACAACATACTGCGATCAGCAACGCAATTAATTCAGTACAGGTAGGCTACCCAAAATTCTCAAAGATAAATTACGTCATGAAACTTTTACTAAAGATCGTGATGTGCTAAAACTGTCCGCAACACTTTACACATCACATACTCTCATAATTTATGCGCCGACAAACAACTCAACGTACTGAAGTAAAACATTTTTAAAAAATTGTCGTTTCGTAATAAAGTGGCCAAAACTGGTGAATGTAATATTTTCTCCACAGACAAAGTTCAATACTTAGAATTATTAACGCTTTCTCTTGGTACAGCACAGGGAATTCCGTTCACAATGCAGGAACATACGATACGATTCAAAAGAGAATGCCGTACAACAATTTGTTTCGCTCATGAAAATAGTGCCCAAAATTTATGGTACAGAAGAGGTCAGAACGGAGACAGTTTAGTATCTTGCCTCAGCCCAACCACAACACGTCAACCCCTGATATTAGTCACCGCGACGGATTTACTAATGGCGCCACTGACGATTCGTGCCAAGTCCGCGCCAAAATGCGACGCCAACGCGTCATTCCGCTATGTTGAGTAATGTCTGAGGAAGTCGCCTGTTTCTATTGTTTTACTTGAGGCACAAGCTGCGAATCGGACATGCAGGCTATAAATGCAGTGTCCTACAAAGTATCTAGGCAGTAACACTCCACCTAAAAATATACGAAGGATAAAATGTGTGGGGTATGAAGAACGAATGGGATAATTTAAGAATTCGCGCAAAATTCTTGCCGAAAACCCTGTAGAAACCACTAGGCTTGAATAACAGAATATTAACCCTCTAAAACATACACGTAAGACCTGAACGTTTAACGTACTGAAACTCTGAGGTATGTTCAAAAGATGACCTAGATCTGTCGCCTCATCAACTAAATAACTACGTAACAATTTCATGTTCAGATTTGTCAGTCACTTCTGAAATGCCGCTATCAGAAAAAGTAAAAAGTGACATATGTGAAAACGCGAATCGTCCAAGTACATCTTCGAGAGCATTTTCTGCTAATGCGTCGAGACGGAATGTTTTATAAACCTCTCTGAGAATGGTGGAAACCCTGTACTAACAAGACAAGCCAGTTCAGCAGGACTTTCATCGAACAGTTGCATAGAACTGAATTTTAATCACAAACAATACAGGCAATGTACGTAAAACGTAATATTGGGGGGCGTTCGTGCAACTATTGTTGCAGTGGAAAAGCAACAAGCATTACATATCCGAGTGTCTGCAACCTTAGTTACCCAGCATTCAATGCGCATGCGCCATATTATACATATTGTAATCTGTGGCGTCCGGCTGTACATTTTCCCGCATCATCTCATAAACGGCATGATTTTCGGAAAAATATTGCTGAAAATATGTGCGTTTTTTTTATTTTCTCTACAAATTTTGTCTGAAACATTTCTCATTCTAAGCAGAATTGAGCGACAAATGATCATAAATATATATCTGTCTTCATGTAAAGTACCTGTTATTCTTATCCGATTTTAAAGAAACTTTAATTTTTTGAACAGATTTTCGAACAATACCCAAATATCAAACGTCATGAAAATCCGTCCAATGGGAGCCGACTTGCTTCATGTAGGAGGACGAACGGACATGATGAAGCTAATAGTCGCTTTTCACAGTTTTGCGAACGCGCCTAACACCTGGGTGATATCTGGCAAATCGTTCGTTTGGAGTACCCCCAGAACAGTCGGGCAAAAAGTTGTTAACGGGCAGTTTAGCTTTCAAGGATTTAACTTCGTTTATAGGTGGAGCTGTAAAGAGTATGCTTTGGCCATTAGGGTGAGTTTGCAAATAGGCGGAGGAAGATGGTTTTCGTGGGAAGATGCGAGGTACTTACCAGGGCTGGTAGAATATGCATTTTGCTCTCTAACGGTATCTCTCTGGTGTAATCACGTTTGGGGGACTCGATATAAGGAATTTAGTTACAGAAGAACTCCACTTAGCCGGATTAAGTGGGACGTCGAACCATCCGGATATGCAGAAAAACGGACAACTGGACGTTTCTTTGAAAACGGGCTACATTGGCAGCTTGAAGTGTAAAAAAAATTCATACGAACAGGTATTTTAGGCTCCATATTTATTTACGTACAAATAAAAGATCAATACATAATTCATGATATGTTTAAGTAACGTCCCAACAAATGCACACTTTTCAAATTAACGCTTTAATTCAATTCTTGGTGTCTTCTATGTGTTTCGAGCGTCATGTGTTCATCATCAGGAAGAACATTTGTACGTGCAGTTTTTTATGTTATGTTTGTCATTCATTTACGTCAGCAGTCTAGCAGGTGGAAGGATGTGCATCCTTCCACCTGCTAGACTGCTGACATAAATGAATGACAAACATACCATAAAAAAACTACATGTACAAATGATCTTCCTGATGATGAACACATGGCGCTCGAAACCCGCAGAAGACACCAAGAATTGAATTAAAGCGTTAATTTGAAAAGTGTGCATTTGTTGGTTTAAGCTATATAATTGTATCGCAATGCACGGCACAAAAAAAAACATAAAGTTCCTTATATGTATTCGACAACTGGGGGAGAAATTTAAGCCATAAAAAGCTGTAGTACAATTACAGTGAGAAAATGTTTACCCGAAGGGCCAAGCCGATTCGGATAATTGGCGATCCGGATAACCAGCGTCCGGATAATTGGAGATCTACTGTAGTTGTTTGCGGGAGAAAGTACAGCACGGAATGAAGGAGATTAGATGCAATGCCGCGCTCAGAAAGAGTGTATGTGAGTTCAGTCCACTACGAAATTAAGAGCAATAAAATTCGATGAAACTTACTGTGCGTCTTATTTGTACGACTGGAGTGGAACAACACATAAGAGTTTGGATCCGTTAAGTGGCCAACCCGTGAATATTCCGAGGGGTTTGGGTTTCAGAGCCACTGCAGTAAGTTATTTTGCCGTGCCCGAGAAACGAACAACAAACGGGTACGAACTGAAGTACCTGAAGGCCTTTACCACAACACATGCTTACGAAACTGGATTTATGCACTTGTTTCACTGAAATCCAAATGCCGAAACAAGCTGGTTATGCTATTGGATCTCTCCATCGCTTTAACCACCCGCTCAATCGTTACAAACCTGTAAAATTTCATCAGACAGTTTATTATATGAATAAACGTAATAAATGAGCAAATACACGTTCTGCAAACAATGTCTCGCGCATATAGCCAATACATTACTATTCTTCAAATACAAGTAAATGCTGTTGTGATTAATAAATACAAATTCATTCAATATCGTCATTCAAATCATAATAGTTTTTGTTATGTCTTTTCTCAGTCAATGGATATTAATAACAGCTATACAACTATTACCATTTGGGGGCCCAGGAAGCTCTTTGACATTAAAAAGGAGCCCTCATACCCAAAAAGTTTCGGTACCACTGCTACAGATGAAAATATCCTAACAGCAGTGTAATTTTCCTCTTTCTACTTGTATTTCTGCGTCTCGACTACCGACGATGCTGTACCTGGAAACCTACTCACATCAAGGGAAAAGCGTACTTTAGGATGAGGCCTGAAGTGCTCTCCGTGCAAGGATTAGGACTGCAGCCTTTCGTAATGAGCAACTATGTAGTCTGGTAGACAGGAAGTACTCATGTTTACGTGGAAACTGACGTCTGAATGACGACAGCAGCTCGGAATATACAGCATCGAATGCTAGGATGATTTTTATGTTTGTACATATTCTTTATGCATTACGCTACGTTACGGTGGTACTCCGAATTATAAGTGATTACAAACCTGAAAACGTGTTTACTGACATGTACAGCATCAGATTATATTTTATAACTGAGATTACTGTGACTACACGTTTCGGTTGGTAAAAAGCCATTTTTGAGTCCATTTCAGGTGCTTTCTACATTAAATCTCACCACAGTTGGCATAACGCATTAGAACATTAATTTATACATTTTAGTTTCTTTGCGATTCAATATATCAAATTATAACTTCGTCAAAAATTTATACAGTATCAAAATTCATTCGGCGTTTGCTCACTATTGTAAGTAGCAAAGAATTATTAATGTTAAGAGAGTAAAATACGGATCTTGAACAGTGAATCTGAATGGACGCAAAATGGTCGTGGTTTAGTGTGAGGTATTATCTCTGCATCTGCCTGGAGGATGTGATGAAAACGAAACAATAATCTCCTTTAAACCTGCGAACCTGTGGCTCGTAATGTAGTAGAAGTAAGGCCTTCACATATGTATGTATACGTATGTACAATACAGGAAAGTTGCTTCAAAAGTACAGTACAGACGCTCCCCAAAACGCAGCTCGACAAACACTAAAAGATAAAATTAGAAATAAAAGATTTAGAAAGATATGAGCATCATTGGAAAAATACTGGCGTCGCGTAGTCTGGTAAAAATTTACGTTTCGGATTGACATCCATTATGTTCTACACCTACACAGACTGTAGGTTCCTCCGAAACTTTGGTAAGTTTATATCAGAATAAACAGTTTTTTACACGAGTACACAGTACTCTTCCCACTTAACTCCGTGAGAATTCAAATTCCACCTAAACGTAGATAACGTACAAAATAAAGCCACATATACACAGAAATAACACGACAACCCACACAGAAAGAACTGTAACCTGATTTACATTCATATAAAGACGAACAACAAATTACACATTTACACCCCAAGTACAAACAGAACTTCAACCACACTTCCTTATTTCGACTACACTGGCAGCTAAAACAGCAACGTACACAGTTTGTATAAAATCTGATGAGTCTCAAGCGGAGAAATTCAATGATCATGGTCAAAACAGAATATCCCGAAAAGAAATGTTCTTTACAGGCAAACTCGAGGCGCTTAATCAGAGCTCCATACCTCACACAGTGGTAGATCTATTGCAATAAGAAGTGCCTCTTTAGAAATTCAATTTGCAATGAACTTATAAACCTTATACCGGAATTTCTAAAAACTGGCATGGGAACTTAAACTCCCTTCTGTACATACTTAACAAAATTTCATGAAAATCTGACGGGTCTAGTTGGGGTGTGTAATGAGCTGATCTGGAATGGCCATGTGCTTAGGCGGAGAAGATTCATTGGGCAGCCAAAACTAGAGAGGAGGGATCTAGATATTCAGTTAGACGATGGACCGGACCTGAAGGAAAAACATCTTGGTACATTATTATTATTATTATTATTATTATTATTATTATTGCAGTACGACAGAGACTATGTTCGAAACTGGTGACTGGATAATGGCATGAAACTGAAAAGCAGCCAAAACTACGTTTATATCTCTTACTCGCACTGCAAACAGTATCTACTTCACATATAAATTAAATTGTATTCATATTGCTCATCCCCAGTTTGTCAAATATCTCGGGGTACACTTAGACACTAAGCTCCATTTTCAAAACCATGCAGACCATCTTGTTGCGCAAGCTTTAAAAACGTTAGGGCTCATTCGTTACAATACGCCCTCGTTTTCTACCCAGTGGTCGATTCTCTACTGTTCCCTTGTACGGTCTAAACTTGAATTCGCCTGTGTAACCTGGAATTCTGTTACACTGACGATTCGTCTACAAGTTAAGAAATTCAAAGAAAATTTGCAGATGAATGCTTAATAGATTTCTTATTAACACCTGCAAAAGTAAGTACAATGGTATTTTAGCCAGGTTGAATTTGTCAATACTTCAATCCAGGCGGGGACACCTCGACACCCGTGTCTTATGGTTTCACCAATAAACTTTGTTTCTCCTCCATTCTCGACACAGTGATTTTAGGTTTACCCGCTACATTAGTCAGAGATTACTGTGTATTTGATACTCAGCATCGGGCTTGGTGTTACTATGGCTAATGCAGTCTGCAGAAATATTGATATTTTCAACCACCATAGTAACGTTAAATCGCATACGTAAATCTAAAGTTAACCGATGTCTAATTCGTTGATGCGTATTACTTATCCTGTGGTTCATCATACTATTCATTGTCAATTTGTCTCTTTATCAATTTCTTCTGTCCGTTAAATGGCGTTCTAGGCATTATCCTCCATTGCTGTACTTTCTTCCGTTTTTTTTTTAATTTTTGTGCCTTTTTTGTATACTGTTCTTCGTAACATACACATAGTAATTAATGTTATGCGTTTCGTCTCTAGCTACCTGTATTTGTCAATTAATGTTCTCAATGTTTTCTTTTCATTGTCTTACTTATCTTACCACTTAACATACTTCTAATTTTAAAATTCTTTGCTCCGTGCATTTCGAATCAGTGTTTCCATTCATTATACCAAAAAAATGCAATTATTATGTATATGACATTAGTCACTTCACTTTGATACGAGTATGTTGCGACATGACAACGCAATATTCAGGAAGTACATACCAAGCTTGGGATGCACTTAATACACGTGTGTGCTGCTTCTGTAATTGGCCCTCGGGCTGCTGATTCGTACGTGAATAAACTTGAAACGAATTGCATTATTATACCTTCATCTTCTGCGTTTGGGAAGGTACACGTGGCAACACTTTTATGCCCGTTCGCAAAATTCCGAAACACGACTATTAGCTTCGTCATGTATGTATGTCCGTCCGTCTGTCTGTCCGCATGGTACTCGGCTCATACCGAACGGATTGTCATGAAACTTGATATCTGAGTATTTTTAGAAAATCTGTCTAGAATATTTACGTTTCATTAATATCTGCTTTACATTAAGGCCTACGTACATTTATGATATATCTCACTGAATTCGTTTTAGAATGAGAACGAGACAAATGTTGTAAAGAATATCAAATACATTTCATTTCAATAATACATATGTTTTCGAAAATCGTTCGGTTTATGAGATAATGTGGAAAAATGTTGGGCCGGACGCCACAAATGACAATATACTATGGCGCATGCGCACTGCGTGCTGGATAACTAAGGCTACAGGCACTCAGACGTGTCATACTTAACTACTTTTCCACTGCAACAGTGGTTGCACAAACAGGCCTCCATGTTACGTTTATACGTACACTGCTTGTGTAGTTAAAGCGTGAAAGTATTAGTACTTCCACAGTTTATTTCCCCAGTTTATTCATGAATCTCGTAACTTCTGAGATTTGACGCCCCGTCGTTTCGTGAGTGGTTCCCGACGATTCGAAGCAAATCACTGCTCTCATCCTCAGTGGTCAAGTGGACCAAGAGGATTTCTGTTCTACTTGTTATATTTGATGGGAGAAGAAATTAACTCCACAGTCCTGAGATTTATCAGAATAATATTTTCCGCACTTCTAGGCGGCTCCTCTTGTATTTTATCCGCGAAAACCCCCAAACTTCGAGCGAATTAGCTACAACTACAGTTTCGCATTCCTTCTTATTTGTAGCTATATGGGACAAATCAGGTATGCACGCACAGCGTAACAGTTTTGGCACCTTCATTCTCTTTTTTAAGTTAACTCAACCATAAGACTTTACGCAAAGAAGTGTAACAGACATAAAACGTGCATCATTTTGCTCTGCAAGCTGTGTTCCAAACATACTGTTTCTAAACAGGCAGCCAATTACGCCGGATGTCTACATGCATACGTGCAATTATTTAGGCCAAGTGCCGATTATGTTTGAGCGGCTTTAAATAAAATGTTAATTTACTGCCAAATTTTAGTTAAACACCCTACAGTCGAATTTTATGTAACTTCCACCAGCGGTTTTCGAGTTCTTTCATAGGGTAATTTAGTATGAGGGCGCGTCTAAACGGTTACTTTAACAAGCAACATTACACAATTCCGGATGACACAACGACTCAGAATGATGAATGGATAGAACAGACCGTTCATATAGGATGGGTAACCCTAGGTCGTCGTACCAACTGACAGGCGACCGATGTAAGAACCCGTTTGACGTCATACAGCACCTATATTTAGGCGAATGCTCCGACCTGCTCCCAACCGCCTAGCGAGATTCAGCTTACAAATACTACAGCACACCGGAAAGGGACTGGGCCTGCGAAACGGACACGCTATTTGGGCCCAAGATAGGGAGAGTAACACGAAAATGGAGAAAACCGCATCAAGACGAGCTTCATAATGTTTAATGTTCATCAAATATTATTTGGGTGATCAAATCATGGAAGATGGGATGCGCGGAACATGTAGCACGTAGTGGGGCGATGAGAAATACATGCAAAAGTTTGTTATAATAATACGAAAACATCACTTGGAAGCCCACGAGTAGGAAGATACATTAAATGGAGTTTACATAAATAAGTTGCAAGGATGTGGACTGGATTCATGTAGTTCCAGATAAAGACCAGCGGCGGTCTCCTGTGGGCACAGTAACGAATTTTCGCTTTGCATAAAGGAGAATTTCGTGATTAGTTTAGCGAGCATTACCTTCGTAAACACCCTGTTCCATGCAGTTAGTCATAATCATACAAGCATCATGACAAAAGTGCAAGCGAACACACACCTTCATGAAACTCCTGAAGCGCTCAAATTGATTGGTGCTGAATTCCTCCTGCAGAAGTGACATATCCAGTCGACTGCGCCGCACGACGCTACGGCGTCGTCTCGACACCTCGTCGTCCATCCCGAACCACATCTCCATCTTCACCTCAAGAGCCTTCTGCTCGAATCACTCCTGTTATGCGGCAAGCTTCAACCTAGTCACACCAACTAGTAGAAGAAACGCGCTCAGGTAACTAGGCCTAATCATTAACACTTGGGCCCTTTTCAATGCTCTACCCACAAACTCACTATAGCAGAGGCAACATCTTCAATGAGTTCTGAGTAAACGCAAGCAGCTGAAAACTGCTCAGCTCACTATCCTGCTTGCTTAGGTTGCAATCGGATCTGTTCAATAGGATATTACAACAGCTGCAATAGGTTTTGTTTGTTCAGCGTAATTAGCTGAAACCTGCTAGTTCACTAATCCGAATCTTTAGGTTCCTTTCAGTTTTATGTTGAAAAAACCAACCTAACTGAAGTAACAGTCTTCAGAATAAGCAGCCGAAATTCGACCAGCTGAGTAAACCTGTGTAATTAAGCGTCATACAGTACACAGTACGGTTAGTCAGTGACGAGCTGGTGTTTAAAAAACACTACATTGTCACATAAAACATGACAGAAAGCGAGAGTAATTTAAGCCAATAATCGAAATAATTCGATATTTTAGCGTTAGCCATCGTCTCGTGTTCAATGGAAAACTTACAGATGGACCGATGGAAAACTAAACATACCGACTGATTCCAAATTCAATAAATCTAATTTAGTACACGAAGGAAGTAACGGGCTTCAACGTAGGAAATCATATTCTACTTCTCCAGCAGCGTTCACTGAATTCAGCTCAGTGTAGTTTCGGTTAACACCGATATTTCTTTCAACGCCAATAAAATGTTAGCTCACAAAGGTCAACACGGATATATGAACCTCCGACGGTGTAATACCGTTGTGCTTGGTAATAAGATTTTCTTTTTTCAGTAAAATACACCAACTTGTACCAAGGGTACACCAAGGGCACGTAACATGAAGGAAAACTAACTTTTTAAATTCATTCTGGCAGGTCGCTTCCACATCTGGACCCAAAAATATTGTATCACGACAATACTTTGAAGGAAAATGTAACAACGTTATTCATACACATGTTCAAAAAAGAAACGCTCAAGTTTAGTCTCGTTCAAATAGCGTCATTGTACAAACTGCGTACTGAGTAGTAGTTCACATACGAACGTTCCATGCAAAGATTGTGGACAATAAATGGGATATACGTCTTAATAATTCCGTCATTGTTGTGATTAGCTGACTTATTTAGAATGATCTTATTCCGTTCACAATTTAAAAAAAAAAAGTGCAAATAAAAGTGTTCTGCGTTATCGGCCACTTACAAAACCGTTTATCATAGTGATCATACAGAAGTATGTGTCTGGCGTTTCCTTATCGTCCGAGCTCAGAATCTATAAATGTTCCTCCATATGAAATTAATCGCCTATGAAACATAACTGAAGACTTTAAAGGATATAAAAGTCCACACAAGTCATTTGGGCTTAACGCATTCTTTGGTTTTAAATATGAATACATTTCACAATACACTTCACACGTTCATTATTATACGAACCTACACTCAGGCGAACGTGTAAACCTTTAAGATTTCATCCGGAAACTATATCGTACTGGGAATTTGTAGCAATGAAAATTATGCGGAAAATAGATTAATAAGTGGTATAACTCAAAGTAGGTGTTGGGAAACATGCGCAATACGTTCATTCCATAATTGACTGTTATTAATTCCTGCCAATTTATAAACAGAAGACAACAGCTACGGCTGGTATCGAAATCAAAGGAGAACAAATTTACAAATCCCGCGGGTAAGTCCTTCCAATTCCAGTACTCGAAATGTATTTGTTCAAATATCTAAACATACACCCCATCACTCGTCTATGCCGGGTTTCAAACTAACATAAATAAATAAACTAATTAGTTCACACTCCTTGTCACTGAGCAGCGGATGCCTTGTGTGTGAAAGGAAAAGTCGCAGGATAATAATCAGATTGTAATCTTTCCGTTTGTGACAACGAGTACAGAAGAACATAAGATTTCTTCAAAACGTTATTAATCACTAGCAGACTACACAGGAAAGTGAAGGCTTTGCTTAATTAATTATCATGTCAAGAAGACGTTCTATATTTATTTATGATTTATGAACGAAGCTGTCAGACGACCGCAGTCTATATAGTGTCGAATGTTGGAGTCATTAATGAAAGGTGACAGCGAAGTGAAATCGAAGAAAACGCAACGATCCAGGAATTTGCGTCGAGAGACTCGGAAAACATACAACAAGCCTGTCCCGGCCAAGACCGCGAAGTCGTATGAGGCAGTGGAGGTATGTGCCATGCTTTCATAACATGGACACTATATAGGAGTGGTCATCTTCACGTCCTGGTCGCTGCAACCCCCTCCCGAGAAAAGAGCATGGTACACACTGGATAGGAGGCTGGATGAGCACCATATCCCGTCTATTAACCATAGACCAGGAGATGATCCGTTCTAGGAATACGATAGATGAACGAGCGCAAGATTTCGTGATGAATTACGACGTGCTACTATCCGTGTTGAAAGCATACACACAGTGAACCGGCTCACTACACTCAACTAGAAATGCTTGATGTTTTCAGTACGTGTCTAGTATTGGAACAGTGTCGCTCCTACCAACAGCAGTCTCCCGCACCGCACCTCACCCCCCCCCCCCCGATGTATTATGGTCAGTGGCCTGTTAACGTAGTGACGAAAAATTTCCACCTTAGCTTGCTCCTCTGCCCCGTAGGCTGGTCACCTTTTCGAGCTACTACACGGATCAAAGACAATGCAACAGCAGTGGCAGTAGTAAAAATGCCAATGACACCAAGTTCTATGAATTGACAAGTGATGAGGTTTATGAATTCATCGCACGTTATCACACTCGTCCTTCTGAGTACTTTCCGCGATTTACGAAACCGAAATATACGTAACCATTACCTTCAGCATATTTACAAACAATGACACGTCGTATCTGCTTAGACCTACAGAAGTATAGGACTGTCCATTAATCACGTAACAGTATAAACTAAAACTAAACTAAACTCCGTGGCTTTTAGTCCGCGAGCGAACCATACCGACAGAATAAACGTCCTTAAAAGCCCCAGTACTTAAGGGCACAATAACAGTACCGGTTGTTTTAACCCCGAAGATACGAAAACCTGCCATGACATGATCCCCAGCCTGTTCAAGTCACCTACCATCTCCTCATTCCGAATGGATACCTGAAAAGTTTTTCTCACAAAAATTCTATATGCATTCCTTGTGACACTATTCATTTAGGCCTAAGGTTTCTATAACGACGCAGTCTGTAATAGATTACAGACAGTTGTCGATTAAATCTAGCGAATAATGTAATGCGAAGGATGCGGAAGTAAGCGATAGCGGCCTCATCTGGGTTACGATGTCGTAGATTTTCCGGAGGAACTGCGAAAACCCACGCGAAACCTTCGAAAATCTGCAGGCCTCCGAACTCTCAAAAAGAAGTTCTTCTGTCTATTCTATCACAACGCTGGGTAGTAGCTCCAGACAAGCTGAGAGTCGATAAGCATGCCAAGAAATTGCTCGCCTTTGATGCAATCCCAAGGTAGTATCGTGTACACAACGGCCCGCATGTGCTGAAAGGCGGAATAGGCACAACCCTCTTTAATCCCCTGATGTACTGTCACTTCTCACCCGACTATACGCAACATCTTTACTTGAACTAATGCCGCTGAATAACCAATGAAGGAACAATATACGTCTTTGGGATTCGCTTGTTGGGGGACATCAAGATTACAGTGTTCTGATACGTGTTGCTGTGTAGTCTGGGAGGCAGGTTCCACGATTTCGCACAAATGTGCCCTTTCATCTTCAGGTCAGACGTCTCCTCCACCCTTGACAGAGGCACAGGCTGCGCCGAAGTGTTGGTACCCACGTAAACTACACCGCATCACATAGTAGAATACCGTATTCTTGATTCACACGAATAATATGGCCTCGTGAAAATCTGGGAGAGGATCGGCCCAATGCCAACATTATAATATTTACGACATTTCTAAAAGAAGCAAGTTACGTGTTATTTTCATAGAACACGGAGACTTACTACGCAAGTATACAGGCCTAAATATCAAGAAGACAAATGTCCAAATTAGTACATGTCATTATGGAATCGGAACGTTTGGGAGGAATAATCGTATAACGTTCAATATAAGCAATTGAGCGTTCGTCTCCATATCGCATCACTGTCAAAACCCCCGAAACATAAACCTGAAGGTAGAAACAGAAGTTGTTAATAACAGCACATACAGAAGATGTTAATAACAAAGTGCCTATGTGTTAAGCAACGAGGTGAAGTCCACAATAACTAACGTACCAAACCGTTTAGGAACCAAGTGAAGTCCACTGACTGATCGACGGATTTACTGCCGCCAGACAACTACTGTTACAGCCCGAAGTTTCAAAACCGCTAAAATAAAACTCTCATTGGATGAGAGAACCTGATCACTCTCAACATATTACTTAGGTATTAGTGGGTTTCTGCACTTTATTCATGATCACAATTCTAAACAGCACACCATTCTCAAAGAATCTATTTTCGACCAGTGATTAAGACTACCGTAGCTTAGTCTAACGGGCCCATTTCAGCAGGCCAGATAAACAGCCTACCTGTCTCTCCATAGGACGAAAGTAGATGCAGTTCCCGAAATGCTGTGTTCTGTTCAGAATATCAGACGAAGGACAACGAACAGAAACCCAAAAACACTAACAGTAGCATAACGTAGTCACAACCCTATTACTTAAACCCCATTTTATTATCATCTTCACATATTAGCGTCGACTTCTAAGAGGTGACATCACAAGAAAACTCCTCACAGAAAGGAACGCAACTTTCTTATTTTAACGTTTGCACTACACGTCCAGACAACAGCACCCTCTAGTCTTTATCACATACACTGTTGCAACATAACCAAAACACGCAAACGTCATCTTTTCAGTTTCGGTAACTTCAAAGAGATATACAATAAAATTTCGAAACACACAGGACTGAAGAATACAGAGACACCGTATGAACACACCGTCCGTCTCCGGCTTCGCCACAATCCAAAATGTAAACCCGCACACAAGATGTGCAGTGTACAAAGTGAAGCCCTGGACCTACATACCACTCTGATGAATCCCTCTGGCTGGCGCTCTGCCTCAAGTCATCACCACACGAGACGCCAGCGTCGCGACGTACATGTGTGTGTGGGGGCACACAGGAAGGAATTCTCTACAGCCTTAACACAAAATATGAGCCTGAAATTACGAACCGATGGCGTTTATTCAGCATCGCTCAAACTTAATTTCAGTGGTGGCAACGAATCGCGCCTCATCTATTCATATGGGATTTGACATTTTCGGTTCACACGGCGGTAATTACTAGAGTATTAGATGTAATATTGTGCACTTCGATTTCGGAGGAACCCACTATATGTATCTTCTGGAAAGAAGGGACAGCAACGTTGTACTAAAAAGATTATACCTATGTATAAAACTACACTGCGTCGCATATAAAAAAGCCGATTCTTAAATTAAATTAGCGGTATTCATAAAGGCGAAATTTATAATGTCGTCGTCTGGGTCAAAGCACTGTGTAGTACCGGCCACAGTTACCACCGTATCATACTAACCACTATTTCCATATTCGGAGCTGAAACTACACAGTTTCACAAACCAGAAGATAACACGCCAGCTCACTCTGTGGAAGGGTCTGCATGATCTTCAGCAGCAACAGATTAAGAAATCGCTGTTTCTTAGGCACCCGAAGATTCATCACCGTGTTCATCGTCCTCCAATGGACCCCATCCTGAGTAGGCTCAATCCAGATACACTCGTATTCTTAGATTAATTATGACATTACCCTTCGATCCGCTCAATTCTCCCAAGTGACTTCCTGTTTTCTTTTCCAATAGAAATGTTCAACGCATTTCCCTTCCCCAGAGCTGGTGCTGCTCACGAGGAGGTAGTCTATAGCACTTCACCGCAACAATCCAGACTTGCACGCAACAAAAAGGGCAGTGTATGAAGCCAACCGTTTCCACAGGCTGTCGACAGACGATTTTCAGCATTATCGTCCATTGGAAATTTGGTTCCAACGGCGTACGACAAAACAATCGATGTGTCCGTTAGTATGGTTAATGATGGACTGTATTAATTGGTCATGTACATCTTTAAATTCTTGTCTCATTTATTGAACATATATCAAGGTAAAAGTGTTAGCTATATTAGAGTCTCCATCACATATCAACTTACGATGGTGCGTTTAGAGTAGGTGTTTTTGATCTCAGTACTTTCATTGTCAGGGATGGTCTGCAGTAAATCAGCGCGAAACATACTCACCAAAAGTGCATCGAGTTTGTCGTTAATATTCATAAACAGTTGTGTCGATTGCAACTACATCACAATTTGTAAATTAACTGAAGTACTGCACAATAAAGCCGAAACCGGTAGCCGCCGGGTATAACGAGCATGTCTGCGGCGGCTCGCTTGCTGGGATTGTGTTCGAATCCTGCCGAGGGCATGGATGTTTGTCTCTTGTGAATATTGTGCGTTGTACACGTAGTGGTTTCTGCGACGGGCCGATCCCTCGTCCAGAGGAGTGGTACCGACTGTGCGTGTGCGTTTGTGTGTGTGTGTCATTTACTGTGATTAAGCACAACAATAATCCTCTACATCTACAACGAACAGGTAGAAAAGATCACGCAACAATGTATGTCACGACAACGGTAAACGTGCTTTCATGACAAAAGAAAGATACGTCGAGGTATACAGCAAGAGGGTAGCCAAGAACATGCCAACTGGGAAAACTCTGAGGGAAAAATGCTCAGAGAAAGCTCCAGAAAGTTGATTCGTCCTGTTATGTAAGAGATCTCAAGTAGAAGGCATTACGTTACCAACAAATATAGCTTCAGCTCAACATAAGAAACTCGCCTGGTGATTATACACGGAGGAAGACGTCAAATGTTGAGACCACTGCAGAAGAAATATAAGAATCTCACAGCTGAATGCATTACTCTTAGCTTAGTTTTTTTAAAAGCTTGTCAGAAGAAATGTAAGGTTCTTAACATACGGATCAATTGTCACAATATGGTGTTCAAAGAAAAGAAATCCAGATGTCAAGCCGATCTGAAAATACGCAGTCCCAGTGGGTGGACGATTTAAATTTGTTCTTGTACGTGTATATCCAGATCATTTGACGAAGTACGTACAACTGCGTCCGTTAAAAACATAACGATCCAACGTGGTCGCTATTTTTTAACAGGAATGTGCTACTGTCAGGGTTACGTTTATTTTGTAAAGTGACAGCGGGAGTGAATTTGCTAATAAGGATGTGAAAGAAGTTCGGTCAACGTGGGATGAATTAAAATTGGTCATGCGAAACACAGGTAGGGCAAAATCAAGGTTTTGTTGAGTGTGCTAACAAATACATTGAAGCGAAGAAAAAATGCTAAGTTTTCAGTCAGAAACAACGTATTTTTTTTTTCGGAGGTACAGGCTACATGATTCGGAATAATTAACTAATCCATCATCAGGACTTTGTATAAATTCGAAACAAACGCCTGTACTTCCGAAAAAAATACATGTAGTGTCTCATTGAAAACTGCATTTTTTTGCTCCACTGAGCTATACATAACGTGATGTATTCCATTAAATTAAATACATTGAAGATAATATGTGAAGCCTGGCTGCAGAACAATCAAACGCGCAAGCGGAGTGACGGTTTGAATTTTGTACAAATCATAAAAATAAAGATTACCAAACAGAGATCAAACGCAACCTTTACGAAGCAATGATAGGTTCGCCGACGAAAGTAGGTCTCAAAACCTCACTGCTTTCCTGATGAAAAATAGTTTGAATTTAAAAACGGAAGAAAAGCACTGAGCAGTTTCTAAGAAAGTACGAAACAGAGCTGTAATTGGCAGATACGTCGTTGAAATGAAGGTTTCCACTATAGAAGGCAATGACGTCGTGAAAGAACCAGACAACAATGTTCAAGAAGAGGCTGACAACCATAACGTTAATGAAACAGGCAAGGATAAACAAACAGGACGGTCAACAAGACATGGAGTTATTTTTTGTGCAGAAGGAAAGTACAGATAACGCAGCTCCAAGTGGCAGAACAAGCCAAAAAAATAAAAAATAAAAAAAATCCATGAGATCTTTCATATTGGTAAAATTCGAGCAGTTGATACTGTGGGACTTTGAACTCCTGACGTGGTTTGAGGCATATATGGCTCATAAAATACGCTGGCAGTAATTTTACCAGTTGGAAAATCCTACGAGTAAGGAACCAAACATGCATCAATTATTCAACTGTACACCAGAAACCAATTTACTATTTCCGGGGGGGGGGGGGGAATTTTTTTAAAACTTTGTTTTTTGGGTTAAAACATTTTTTTCCAAAAACATTAAAAACCAAACCCGGGGAGTTTAAAAAAACACCCGGTGG
>Ga0123355_10004887_pt1 | contig 19502 bp, 18 predicted proteins | sample TergutEmb28metaG_3_FD_89872 | JGI IMG/M metagenome (GOLD analysis project Ga0123355, IMG submission 89872) | Embiratermes neotenicus P1 segment gut microbial communities from Petit-Saut dam, French Guiana - Emb289 P1 | ecosystem: Host-associated > Arthropoda: Insects > Digestive system > Gut ...
ATCATTACGTTGTCTGTTGGTGCTATATATAAATCCGGGTCAAAACCCTCCGGCCAACCTAAGTAATCCCTTTCTATTTCCATTATTAAATGATCATCAAGTGATCCCGATAATGCGTCAAATCGTTCCGCTCTTTGGGTAAAATCATGGGTCACAGCTTCAAGGTCATCTCTGTGGACTTGCTGTACTATGGTTTCGTCCCAGCCATGATAATACACCATTATATAATCACTTAATGTCATTTGCTGGTCGAGATTAAGATCTAACTCATTATCCAAATCCCAGCCATCGATTAGCCGTTGAAGCTCTTCGTTTATGTCACCGTTCCAATCGAGGAAGATATGATCGTCTGCTTCTTGGAGTGTGTCTGGTTCAACACTTAGGTTCGTATCCGCTGTAATCTCGCTTCGTGCGCTTGTTGTGATTGGGCTAAATACCGAAAGTGTTAATATAAAGATCATAAGAAAGCTGATACATTTCTTTGCCGTTTTCATTGATTTCCTCCATTCTAGATTCACCATGGTAACAGTTAAGCGTTTATTCTTCTGCGAAAAAATCACCCAAAGCGGGTGCAAGGCACTCTACATTTTCACTCCTTTCCAATACAAAAAAAGCCGCCGGATACTACAGTATCCATGCGGCTTTTTTATGTATTTTTTGTATCGTGTGCAGTCAGCAAACGGGTTTTTGTCATTTTTCCACCTCATACTGGTTTGCAGCGAGCTGATTTACAGTGAAGCGTTTCGCCTTGTCTAAATTTAGCATATGTTACCATGTTTTGGTTTGTTGTCAAGTATTATTTGCCAATTTCAGATTTTTTGTCGGCATCATATTGCATATAAACAACCCGATACAATTCAGTATTTACGCGCAAAAACCGGTATGACACCATACCACCTTTTCATTTTATTTGAACATAAAATAGCAACTATTAGCCATGTCAATGTGTCTGCGTTTTGCTGCATGGTGATTTTTTGCACACACTTCATTTTATGGTATTATCCTGGCATGATAAAAGCTGAAAACATACGTTTTGCATACCCTAGTGAGGGTACGAGTAATGATGTACTCAAAGAAATCAAGATATCAATAGATGCTGGTGAGTTTGTAGCGATTTTGGGACACAACGGATCGGGAAAATCTACATTGGCGCGGCATCTTAATGCCTTGCTTGCACCTACCCATGGTACATTATTGATAAACGGAAAAGATACCAGTGAAGAAAAAAATTTGTGGGAAATCCGCCAAGCTGTTGGCATGGTATTCCAAAACCCAGACAATCAAATTATCGCTACGGTGGTAGAAGAAGATGTGGCTTTTGGGCCAGAAAATTTGGGTGTTGCACCAGAAGAAATACGACAAAGAGTGGACGAAACCCTTGCTGCTGTTGGCATGGAGTCGTTTGCACTTTCGGCTCCTCATAATTTATCCGGTGGGCAAAAACAAAGGGTGGCTATTGCCGGGGTACTTGCTATGCGCCCAGACTGCATAGTTTTGGACGAGCCGACTGCAATGCTAGACCCTGCCGGGAGGCGCGAAGTTTTAGAAACGGTAAAAAAGCTCAACAAAGAGGGCATTACCGTGATTTTGATTACCCATTTTATGGAAGAGGCGGCACTTACTAAGCGTGTGATAGTAATGCACGAAGGTGAAGTCGTACTCGACAACACACCTAGGCAGGTGTTTTCGCAAGTAGAAACCATGGAAAAATATGTATTGTCGGTACCGCCTGTGACTAAGCTGGCATACAACCTTCGTAACAACGGGATTGCAGTAGCCGATGATATACTAACAGTAGAAGAATTTTTACACGATAAAGCCATACAAGAAGTATTATCTAAAAAAAGCATAGATGTAAACTCTACTATTCAGATTCCGCAGCAAGAGACAAATGCACAACCGATTATTCAAATAAAAAATCTGACCCACACCTATAGCCCAGGTTCTGTTTTCGAGATGACAGCACTAGAAGACATCAACCTCTCGATCAATCAAGGAGAAATGATAGCACTAATAGGCCATACAGGATCAGGCAAAAGTACGTTAATACAGCATCTAAACGGCTTACTGCATCCTACATTTGGCGAAATACGTATAGATGGAGAAGATATTGGCGCAGACAAATCCAGGCTCAAAACGCTTCGTCAAAAAGTAGGCTTAGTCTTCCAATATCCAGAGCATCAATTATTTGAACCTACCGTCTACAAAGATGTGGCTTTTGGCCCAACCCGCTTAGGGTTATCTCCAGAAGAAATTGAAACCCAGTCAAAAAAGGCATTAGAAATTGTTGGTTTGGGAAAAGAATTTTTTCACAAATCCCCCTTCGAACTCTCTGGTGGAGAAAAACGCCGGGCAGCAATTGCTGGGGTGCTTGCAATGGGACCCAAAATCCTTATTTTGGACGAACCAACAGCAGGGCTTGATCCAAAAGGCCGACGCGAAATACTAGATCAAATAAAATACATGCACAAAGACCTAAAGATAACAGTAATTATGGTGTCACACAGTATGGATGATGCTGCCAGGCTTACAGATAGGGTAATTGTACTCAACAAAGGCAAGCTGCTTTATGACGATACGCCTTCAAATGTATTTGCCAAAGCAGATAATTTGATAAAAATAGGTCTAGATATCCCGCAAATAAGCCGCTTGGCATCCCGCATGAAAGAGATCAATCCATCTATCCCAGCCAATATATTTTCTATTGATGCTTTGGTGGATATATTAGTGGGGGTGAATAAATGACCCGGATAACAATCGGTCAATATTACCCTTCTGGCTCTATAATCCACCAAATAGACCCAAGGCTCAAACTCCTAGCGACGATGTTTTATGTTACATCTTTATTTTTTGTAAATCATTTTGCTGGATATGGCGTTGCTGCTGTGTTTATTATTGTTTTGGTCAAGATAGCCAAAGTGCCTGTATTATTTCTTTTTAGAGGACTTAGGGCAATCCTTTTTATTTTGTGTTTTGCTGTTGTACTCAACTTGTTTATGACACCAGGGGAAAATATACTGTTTTCATTTGGTTTTGTTAGAGTCACCATGGAAGGTGTGCAAATGGCTACGCAAATGGCTATGCGGCTTGTGCTACTTATAACAGGCTCGTCCATTTTGACTTTAACAACTTCACCCATACAACTTACAGACGGCATAGAAGCTCTACTTAGACCACTAAAAGTAATAAAAGTCCCAGCTCACGACATTGCTATGATGATGACAATCGCACTCCGTTTTATCCCGACACTGGCAGAAGAAATGGACAAGATAATGAAAGCTCAAAAAGCCCGGGGTGCAGATCTTGACACCGGGAGTCTAGTAAAGCGGGCAAAAAGCCTATTGCCAATACTAGTACCCTTGTTTGTATCCGCATTTAAGCGAGCAGACGAGTTGGCAACAGCAATGGAAGCAAGATGTTATCGCGGTGATGTCGGCAGGACTAGAATGAAAGTGCTCAGACTATGTAAAAAGGACTGGCTTGCAGCATGTGTTGTGGTTTTATATGGTATTTTGTTGTTTATGACTCGGTTATTTTAGTGCCAATTTTATTTGTAAACGTTTCATTATTATGGGATAATTATACGATTCTCGAAAATCGTCATCGTCATCGACAACGCATCGCGAAAAACAGCTTAAAGCCGCCGATTTTCCGCTCGGTTGTCGATGTGATTTTCTGAAATTCGTATTATTTAATCACACAACGTTTCTTTGGTTAATATTGGTATCTGTGGGCATAATTTATATGACGCATCAGATAGCACATATTTTCGTACTTTATACTAGAAAGTAGGCATACATGTTTACACAAAACTTAGGCATAGACCTTGGCACAGCCAATACGTTAGTCTACGCAAAGGGTCAAGGGATAATAATAAACGAGCCTTCTGTTGTAGCCATCAACAACAATACCAAAAAAGTTATGGCTGTAGGAGAAGAAGCCAAAGATATGATCGGTCGGACACCGGGCAACATTGTGGCAATCCGACCGCTCAAAGACGGAGTAATTGCAGATTTCGAAACCACTCGAGAAATGCTTAGATATTTTATTCAAAAGGCACGAGCAACACGTTTTTTTAGCCGAAAACCAAAGATAGTAATTTGTGTGCCATCTGGAGTAACCGACGTAGAAATGAGAGCTGTATTCGAGGCAACATTTTCTACAGGAGTACCCAAAAATTCTGTTACTCTAATAGAGGAACCAATGGCGGCGGCTATAGGGGCTGGCTTACCTGTTTCTGAGCCGATCGGCAGCATGATTGTGGATATAGGTGGAGGCACTAGCGAAGTTGCGGTGCTTTCTCTAAGCGGTATCGTGACCAGTCGCTCTTTGCGTACTGGCGGCGACGAGTTTGACAACGCAATAATACAATATGTGCGTCGTGAACATGGTCTTGCAATCGGAGACCGATCAGCAGAAGATATAAAGATAAACTTGGGTTGTGCTTTTAATCCAAGTGAGTCCGTTTACCAGCCTGTACGGGGGAGGGATCTTGTATCAGGTCTGCCCCGCACCATTGTTATGACCGAGGTAGAAGCGCGTCAGGCACTCTCAGAAGCACTAGAAAAAATAATAGACGCAATACGTTTTACATTGGAAAAAACACCACCAGAGCTAGCAAGCGATGTAATGGAGTCAGGCATTGTGTTAGCCGGTGGCGGTGCACTACTTAAGCGTTTGGATGAACTGATTACACAAGAAACAGGTATCCCAGTCCGTTGTGCCGAATCCCCACTAAACTGTGTTGTAGAAGGCACAGGACTCGTTTTGGAAAATCTCAAGCTCCTTTCCAATGTACTTATAACCCCAAGTAAAATCCGGTTGTAAACGCTTCACATTGTCCATAAACATAACTACTAACCCAATTATCAAAACCGAGACTTAAAAGGTGCAATCATGGAATTTATAAATAAACACAAACGGATTTTCCTAGCATGTGGAATAACTATTTGCTTTGTTGCAATAATTTTTACAGTAACCGGAGTTGCACCTACATCATTTCTTGGACGGGCATTTAGTTATGTTGTAGTGCCTTTGCAACGAGGGGCTTCTTCTGCAACCAATTGGATAGCAGGTCGATTTCAAGTTCTTGCACAAAGTGAACAAATCCTTGCAGAAAACGCCGCGCTTCGGGAAGAAAATATGCATCTTGTAAACGAAAACTTGCGCTTGCCCCACTTGCAAGAAGAAAATGATCGGCTCCATATGTTACTAGAAATGGAGCAGCGATACCCCCACCTACCAATGGTTGGTGCGCGGATGATAGGTCAAAACCCCAACGATTGGGAAGCCAGTTTTATAATAGACAAAGGCGAAAATCATGGTATTTATACCAATATGATCGTGCTGGGTTTTGGAGGAGTGCTTGGTCGGGTAGATCACGTAGGTCCTAATCATGCACGTGTCATATCAATAATGGATAGCCGTTTTGGTGCGGCGGTAAGAAATTCCCGCACAGAGGATGTAGGTACAATCCATGGTAATTTAGAACTCAGTCATGACGGCCTTATGAGAATGGAGCATATAATCTCGACTGCTCGATTTATGCCAGAAGACAGGATTTACACATCTGACCATGGTGCATTTTTCCCACCAGGGCTTTTTATAGGTACTGTTGTGAGTGTACATCCTGTCCCAGGAGGGCTTACGCAATACGCAATAATCCAGCCCGCAGTCTGTTTGGACAGGGTTGACTTTGTACTAATTGTTAATCAGCTCTTTGGGTACGCTCCTGATTTTGGTATTGTGGAAGAGGATCTGATCCCATGAGGGTACTCATTATGGGACTCGTTATTCTCATTAATTATGTGTTTCAGACATCGGTTTGGCCACATATGGCGATCCTTGGAGTAACGCCGGACACAACCCTTATCTTGATAGTTGGTTATGGTATATTACGAGGGGATGTCGAAGGTGCCATCTTTGGCTTTTGCGCAGGGTTGTTGCAAGATATATTTTCTGGTGGACCAATCGGGATGTTTGCACTTATGGGTCTTTTGACTGGCTATGTGTCGGGCAAACCGTTTAAAGATTTTTTTAAAGACAACTATTTTCTTCCGTTTTTTATTATACTTGTAGCTGTAATGACACAACAGTTTGTGATATATATATCGTCTTATTTATTCTTAGGGTATACTAATCTACCGCATTTTGCGTGGACGATTATACTCCCAAAAACCATTTATACCGTCATCCTTTCTATCCCGTTTTATAGTTTGCTCCATTTTATTAATAGCAAGGTAGAACAAAGAGAGGCAAGTAGCAGAAATTTATTTGAAGGGGATCGGGAATGATAGAAATCACCAAAGAAATAGGCCTTTATATTTACCGTTTTATCACTCATCGCATATTGTGGTTGTTTGTACTCACAGTAGTCCTCTTCGGTTCTATCATGATGCAATTGTTCGAACTTCAAATTGTGTTGGCGGATTCATTTATACCTCCGCCTCCGATAACGCATGAAGTCACAATATCTACACCAGCTCTACGTGGCACGATTTATGACAGACACGGTCGCCCTCTTGCTGTTAATCGTTTGGTTTTTGTAGTAAAAATGGATCCAAGCCTTGGCAGAGTAATCACAAACGAAGCTCTTTTCGAATTGTCGCTGCTTTTCGAACAAAATGATGAAGACTATATATCCAGCTTTCCCATAAACTTTGATCCATTTGAGTTTGACGCGGCACTTGTCCCAAACGCTAACCAGGAATTTCGTTGGAAGGACGACCTGGCAATACCCAATGCCCGTTACGCAACAGCAGAAGAGAGCTTTTTATACCTGCGCGAATTTTTTGATATAGACCCTGATATGAGTAACGAAGATGCCAAGCGTATCTTAAACCTAAGGACTATGATATTCAGAGAGCGTCTCATTCATTTAGAACATTACAACCCTATGCCGATACTACTTGCGGTGGATGTTTCCCAAGAAACCATTGCCGCAATAGCGGAACAAAGTTCACTCTTTGCAGGAGTATTTGTGGACATACAAGCAACTCGCGAATACCCGGCGGGGATTTATATGTCTCATATAATCGGGTATTTCCGCCAAATTACGGCGGAGGATCTAGCAGCAAACGAGCATTTGGGTTATACCCAATCATGTATGTTTGGTCGTCAAGGCTTAGAGCGTAGTCAGGAACACTTCCTGCGTGGCACACCTGGACTTCAATCATTCGAAATCAACCGGATGGGTACCCGTATAAGCGAACCAGTCATTATCCAAGAAGCACTACCTGGGGATCGCCTGTTTTTGACTATAGATCTAGAACTACAAATGCAAGCGTATTATATGCTCAAGCAATATCTCACAGATGTATTAGTAAGAAGGATGAATCTAAACGACTCAAGGGAGCGCGCAGTAACACCTCATGAAGTGTTTATATCATATGTAAATGGTCACAACTTGGATGTACGAACTGTTCTTGCCGCAGAAGAAGGCCATGCCTTACCCATGCAGCGGTATATATTGCAACGTTTCCCAAATCCGACAAACTCTAGGGAAGATATCGAGCAGATAAATGACATTATCATAGAAGGGATCCGTACCAATCGTATTTCGATCGCAAAAATGTTATTGACATTGATTGGTACAGAACAGATAAGTGACCCTGATGGCACCATTGCAGAACAGCTGACATCTCGTCCCCAAACGGCGAGGAGCGTCCTTATACAAAAGATCGAAGAATGGGAAATTACGCCACAGCAAGTCAACATGGATCCATCAACTGCATCTGTTGTAATTTTGGATGTGGCAACAGGAGCTGTGCTTGCAGCAGCGTCATATCCTTCTTATGATAATAACCGTATAGCCAACAATATGGATGTGGCATATTTTAATCATATATATTTCTTGGATCCTACTTATCCTATACTGCCAAGAGCCTTTAGGGAGCCTCTGGCACCTGGATCCAATTTTAAAATGATAACGGCAGTCGCAGGGCTAGAAGGTGGTTCTATAACGCCAACAACCCGTATTACAGATAGAGTTGTCTTTACTAGAGCCGGCAACCCCCCTTTCCGCTGTTTTGCGAGTGGAGGTCACGGAAATATTAATGTATCGCAAGCTATTGCCGTAAGCTGCAATTATTTTTTTGCAGAGACATCTTGGCAGCTAGGTGCTGGTACAGACAACCGGACAATAAATGGCATTGGCATTATGAACGAGTATATGAAACATTTTGGTTTGCATGAAAGAAGTGGCGTAGAAATACTAGAACTGTTTGACCAAGCTGGATTTGATGGTTATCGTATATCTTCACCAGATTTTAAACAGTTTTCTGTGCTTCAAGGCAACCCAAATGCAAGTGTTGGGGATCAGCGCTGGTTTGACGGTGACACAGTTCGTACTTCCATCGGTCAAGGTTTTAATGCCTATACCACTGCCCAAATGGCAAGAGCAATGAATGTGTTTGCCAACCGTGGGGTTAACTACCCGCTACATTTGATAAGTCATATAGAAAATAGCCAGGGTCAAATGGTATTTCGCACAGAGCCAGAGCCTGTGTGCAGAGGTCTAGAATTTAACGAATCGACATGGGATGCAGTAAGCCAAGGTATGCGCTGGGTAACACAAAGTGGAGCAGGCGGTACGGCAGTCAGCTTGTTTCGCGGCTTTCCGATAGAAATTGCCGGAAAAACTAGTACCACTCAACAAATTCGTAATCGTCTAAATCACACGGCTTTTGGTGCATACGCACCTGCAAATGATCCGCAAATATCAATTTATGTAAATGTACCCTTTAGTGCGACACGCGCATATACACAGTTAGCCGCTCGTATTGCCAGAGATATGATTGGTGTGGCTTTGGGACTAGAACTCGATGCCGAGCATCCAGAGCCAGTAAATACCCTGCGACCATAACGGAGGATAAGTGTGAAACATCCGCGGATTTTCATACCAACCGATTTGTGATGCCAACGAAGGAGGCATGGAATAATATATGTCAATATCAAATAGAAAAGATATTTTAGAAGAAAAGCAGTGTGTAATACTCAAAGGCCGCCAAGAAGGCATAATCATCCATCTGGACGACAAAACTGCTTTTGAACATATTAGGGAATCGCTGCGTAAAAAAGTCGCCGGATCCAGGAGTTTTTTTGAAGGTGCGAAATCAACAGTTACATTTAAAGGGCGCAACCTTTCTGTTTTCGAAGAACAAGCCCTACGTGACATCATACAAATAGAAGCCAATCTTGATATGATAGAACCATTCGTACCAATAAAGGCCAAGTTGCAACCAGTTTCCCCCCCTGGATTAAAATCAGTTGTTAACGAAACTCATTTTTATCAAGGTAATATCAGATCAGGGCAAGTCATAAAGCAAAACGGGTCTGTAGTAGTTGTAGGTGATGTAAATCCCGGAGCTGTAATAAAAGCTACTGGTAATATAATAATCCTTGGCGCACTGCGCGGTATGGCTTGGGCTGGTGCTCCAATAAATGATGAAGATTATGGAGATTTATCAAGTTATGTATCGGCATCTGATTTTAAACCTACGCAGGTACGTATAGCTAGAGTTGTTACTTATATACAAAAAGAAGCACCAGAAAAGCACGAAAAAGGCTCCAGGGCTTATATCAAAGATGACCAAGTAATTATCGCTCCATTATAAGTAGAATTTAAAATATAGACAAAAGAGGGGAAGCAATGGGAGAAGTTTATGTAATCACCTCCGGAAAAGGGGGCGTGGGCAAAACCACAACCACAGCCAATATCGGTACAGGCTTAGCTAGTCATGGCAAAAAAGTTGTATTAATAGATGCAGACATTGGCCTAAGAAACCTGGATGTAGTTCTGGGGCTTGAAAATCGTATCGTCTTTGACTTGGTAGATGTAGTAGAAGGCAATTGCAGACTCAAACAAGCACTGATAAGGGATAAAAAATTCCCGAGTCTAAACCTACTGCCTACAGCACAAACAAAGGACAAAAATGCCGTAACACCAGAACAAATGCGTAAACTGTGTATGCAACTCAAAGAGGAATATGATTATGTAATTATCGACTGCCCAGCAGGTATAGAGCAGGGTTTTAAAAATGCTATTGCCGGAGCTGATAAAGCAATTGTCGTAACTACCCCAGAGGTTAGTGCAGTCCGGGATGCAGACAGAATTATAGGTCTGCTTCAAGCAAGCGAACTGCCCCCGCCAATGATGATCTTAAATCGTTTAAAAATTGATATGGTAAAAAGAGGCGACATGATGACATTGGAAGATGTATCTGAAATCTTAGCAATTGATGTCCTTGGCGTTGTCCCTGATGACGAATGTATAATAATATCTACCAACAAAGGTGAAGCAAGTGTACTTGAAGAAAAATCGATAGCAGGTCAGGCTTTTAGAGACATTACCAGACGGATACTAGGCGAAAACGTACCTCTTATGGACTTGTTCGGTGATCCGAAATTAATTGACCGGATTAAGAATTTCTTTAAACGATAAAAAATGGCTAATACAGAACCTGGCTATCCGTTTCACTAAGTAGCCAGGATACAGAATTTAAGGAGAGTACGTGTGAAGTATCCGCGAAGCGGATCTTCATACCAACATATTTGCACCGCCGACGAAGGAGGCATGAATTAAAACATGTTAGGTTTTTCAAGAAAAACGAATCAATCATATTCCAAAGACCAGGCCGTTGGAAGACTAAAAATGGTTTTAACAACTGACCGAATACCTGGTGCCGCACAAATGCTCGAACAGATGAAAAATGATATCCTTGATGTAATGCGTAGATATGTAATTATAGATGAGCAAGATATAGATATAGAAATATCACCTCAAGGGGGAAGAGGCGATGTGTCAGAGTCAAGCCTCAAAGCAAATATCCCGTTACGTAATATAAAGAGGCTTTAGTTCATCATGAAAAGAAAAGAGGCCATTTTACAAGGGCTAAAATCGTTTGACTATTTATTAGCTCTGACGGTAGTCGCAGTTAGTATATTTGGCATTATTATGATCTATACCTCTGCCAACCATGCAGGTATGCCCCTGCGCGAACATTTGATGTTTGGGCAATTGTGGAGGCTACAGCGTATCCATGTTATTTCGGGTACAATTTTGATGATTGTGTTTGCTTGTATCGATTATCGGTTTATTGGCAGGTTGTATCTATTTATATTTGGGATATTGATGGCACTACTCCTTGCTTTATGGATTATAGGGCCTGATCCAGCAACAAATACTGCGCGTTGGTTGCCTATACCTATACCAGGTCTTGGAGAAATAAGTCTACAACCCTCCGAGTTTGCCAAGATATTCATGATAATTTATTTGGCAAAACTACTGGATGTAAAAAAAGACAGTTTTAACAAAGTATTGTGGTTGGGACTTGTGCTTATTACTATTGCTGTTCCCGTTTTCTTTGTTGCGAGACAACCCAGCTTGTCGGCAGCTCTTGTTATTGCATTTACATCCATGGTGGTATTGTTTACGGCAGGACTCAAGTTTCGGTATATCTTGATAGCTGTCCTTATAATTCTACCTGTGTTTATACTTATTTGGCTTGATTTACAGCGCGAGTCACCACTTCTTCTATATCGGATATTCGAGCCATATCAGTTGGATAGGATAAGAACGCAGTTGTATCCCATACCAGGCTCAGATGAATGGCGACAAATAGAAAATTCACGTCGTGCTATTGCCGCTGGTGGACTTACCGGTCGTGGTTTCATGGGAAACCAAACGTATTTGATATTTGCGCATAATGACTTGATTTTTTCTGTTGTTGCAGAGCAATTTGGTTTTGTTGGTTGTGCAATATTAATCGGTGCTATACTATTGATGGTGGTAAAGTGTATACTGATTGCACTAAAAGCAATCGATATGCAAGGCAAGCTGATAGCTGCCGGAGTAGCAGGCATGTTAATATTCGAAACCTTTGTACATGTAGGAGTTGTAACAGGAATGCTGCCTACTACAGGTATACCTTTCCCGTTTATGTCATATGGTGGTTCTATGATTTGGGTGCATATGATCGCAATCGGTATAGTTCTAAATGTAGGGCTAAAGCGAGAAGTAGATGAGTTGGAAGAAGATCCATATTAACGGAAGGCGGTAAAGCCATGAACATTGCACTGGTGGCACATGACAATAAGAAAAAATTAATGGAGAACTTGTGTGTGGCATATCGCCATATCCTGAGTAAGCACCGATTATATGCAACTGGTACCACTGGTCAACTGGTGGAGGAAGCAACAGGTCTTGGTGTAAGCAAGTATTTGGCAGGTCATTTGGGTGGCGGTCAACAAATGGGTGCACAAATTGCCTTAAATGACATTGATTTAGTAATATTCCTACGGGATCCACTGCATCAAAATCAATATGAACCAGACATAATGTCGGTACTAAGGCTATGTGATGTACACAACATTCCTCTTGCCAGCAATTTAGCGACAGCAGAGGCTTTGTTATTGGCACTAGATAATGGTGATTTAGATTGGCGAAACAACGTGCGTCGTTAAATTTATATAATTAGAGACCTGAGAAAAAAATTTTCATACCAACGCTTGACGATATAAAAAAAATACTGTATTATCTCCTGCAATAAACCGTTGACACGGGAGTAAAGGCACTTACGCACTATACAGAGAGTCCGGATTTGGTTTCACCAAGTGATACCACTGCTGAGAACCGGGTTAGAAAAGCGGATTGCCAAATGGGCCGTCGAGGGCATGGTCAAAGGCTTGATATATAAGCTGAGTATTCCATGACGTGAAGCGCATACGTTAGTTGCGAGGGGTATGTTGGTATCCCATAAGGGCACAAGATATTTCTTGTGAATCAAGGTGGCACCGCGGATAATCATCCGTCCTTGGCATATTTTTTTGCTGAGGAGGGGTGTTTTTTTTTACAAAAATCATGAAGTTCAACATGATTCTAATAAGATATAGCAATTCCCCCTTTAAACGGTTTCGTCCGAGCCGAAAATCACGAACGCTCCAACGCGTTTTTTGCGATAGGCGAAGCCGATTTAAAGGTGAATTGCTACAAAATCTTTATGTGTCAAAAGAAGCATTTATAATTGAAAGGGGATTAACATGAAAAAATTATTACTTGTTATACTATGTATGTTTGGTTTGACGTTAGCAGCTTGTGGGTCTAATGATGATGGATATCGCTTTACCATTGGAGTTATTCAACTGATGGATCACCCATCTTTAAACGAAATTAGAGATGCATTCTTAGACGAAATGGCTGTTTTGGGTTACACAGATGTAGATTTTGATGTACGAATAGGGCCAGGAGCTGATATGACAGCTCTTACATCTATTGCTCAGGTTTTTGTTGGCAATGAAGTTGATCTTATCATGTCTATTACAACCCCAGCGACTCAAGCTGTTGCCAATGCTACGTCTGATATACCTATTGTGTTTGGAGCAGTATCTGATCCTGTAGCAGCCGGCCTTGTGGCAAGTCTAGAAAGACCTGACCGTAATATCACTGGTACATCAGACAATCTACCTGTAGAGCTGGTTTTTGACCTAGCAAGAATGTTGGCTCCTAATGCTCAGACATTTGGTTTTGTATACAACTTGGGAGAAGCAAATTCTGTTGCTATTATAGAGAGGGTTAAGTCGTACTTTGCTGCTACTGGTTTATACTACTATGAAGCACCAGTCACTGGTACGGCAGATGTGCAGCAAGCTGCTCTTTCGCTTGTTGGGAGGGTAGATGCATTTTTTACTCCAACAGATAACACAGTAGCAGCTGCAATGCCTGTATTTGCGCAAGTTGCTATTGATGCTGGATTACCGATTTTTACCGGTGCTGATTCCATGGTTGTTGATGGTGGTCTTGCGACTGTTGGAGTAAATTACACAGTTTTAGGTCAAGAAACTGCGCGGATTGCAGCAGCAGTGCTTGAAGGAGAAGATATTGCTAACATTCCCGTTGTTGTTATGTCTGATTTTACTCCAACAGTTAATCGAGCAACCGCTGAAGCCATTGGGCTAGATGTATCTGGTCTTTCTGGCGTTGATTTTAGATAATACGAAAATAGCTGCTTTTGCTATTTTCGTTGCTTGGATGGTGTATACGTCTTTTCGTGAATTGATAGGAGAAAATAATGACGATAGTAGCGTTGTCTGGTGCGATGCAGTTAGGGTTGATTTTTGCTCTACTAGCATTGGGGATTTTTATTGTGTATCGTATTTTGGGTGTCCCTGACCTAACAGTGGAGGGGAGTTTTGCAGCCGGTGCGTCGGTTAGTGCTATGCTTACTGTGGCCGGGCATCCATTTTTAGGGGTTGTGCTTTCTGTATTTGCAGGAGTCGTGGCAGGGATGTGTACTGCTTTTTTACAAACTAAGCTCCGCGTGCAGCCTATCTTGGCTGGCATTCTTGTGATGATGGCCTCTTTTTCTGTAAACCTATACATCATGGGAGGACGTCCAAATATCCCACTCTTAAGGGAGGTAACGCTTTTTACTAATTTGGCAGATCGGTTTGGTAATGTTCAAGCGGCTAGGTTTTTTTTACCTTTGGTTGTGATAATTTTGACAGCATCGGCACTAGGTATATTTTTTTATACGCGTCTAGGTTTAGCCGTGAGAGCAACTGGTGACAACGAAGAAATGTGCAGAGCTTCGTCTATAAACACTACATTTACAAAGTTTGTAGGGCTTGCAATAGGTAACGCCTTTGCTGCACTATGTGGTGGACTTGTTGCACAATATCAAGGATTTGCTGATATCAATATGGGCTTTGGGATGGTAGTAGTAGCTCTTGCATCTCTGATTATAGGCGAAACAATTTTTGGACGCCGAGGAGTTATTTGGAATATAGGAGCTGTTATTGTAGGTGCGATAATATACCGTATAATATGGGCATGGGCTTTAAGTTTTAGAATAGATCCTGCCAATCTTAGAGCAATTTCTGCGCTTATTGTTGCTGCCGCAATTTCATACCCTGCCGTCAAAAACATGTGGACTGTCGCAAGATTAAAACGCAAAGCAAAAAGGGGTGTGAAAAATGCTTAGGTTGGATAATGTATGTAAAACCTTCCACCCTGGCACATCCAATCAACGAGTTGCCTTGGACAAAGTAAACCTATATCTTGAAGAAGGCGACTTTGTCACTATTGTCGGGGGCAACGGTGCCGGAAAAACCACTCTCATGAATGCAATATCAGGCGTTTTTCTTGCTGATGATGGTCTAATTACTCTTGATGGTAGAGATATAACCTTTACTCCAGAACATGTGCGAGCAAAGAATATCGGCAGGCTTTTTCAAGACCCCATGAAGGGTACCGCACCTTCTATGACTATTGCAGAAAATCTTGCACTAGCATATAAACATGCATCCAAAAATAAATTTCGTGTTGGCATCGGAAAGAAAACCCTGGACTATTTTCGGACACAGCTTCAACAATTGGAGATGGGGCTAGAAGACCGCATGAAAACTAGAATGGGTATGCTTTCTGGTGGGCAAAGGCAAGCAGTAACACTTTTGATGGCTACAATATGTACGCCAAAGTTATTAATGCTTGACGAACATACTGCTGCATTGGATCCAAGTGTAGGCGAAAAAGTTTTGCGTTTGACTCAAGAGATAATCTCGCGTGACAAGATCACAACAATAATGGTGACGCACAACATTACATCAGCGTTGACCTTGGGCAATCGTACAATAATGATGGAAAACGGTAAGGTTGCACTAGATATTTCAGGAGATGAACGAAGGGACATGACCGTAGATAAACTAACGTCTATGTTCCGACTTGTTATGTAGAGATTACGAAAAAGCCGGGGCTGTCTCGTTAAGCATAAATCATGCATATATATGCACTGCTTGTCATTGCGAGCGCAGCAAAACAATCCAAGATTTGTGTAAAATCTGGATTGCTTCGTCACTGCGTTCCTCGCAAAGACGTAGCGAGCGCATAAATATGCAGAGAAAATGCTTAGCAAGACAGCCCCGGCTTTTTTTGAAGCATTTTTTATATAAGAGCCCAAAGCATATAGAATCAACATTGATGATGCGCATTGACGCAATGGTTTATCGCCAATTGAATGTATCTATGACAACTCCATTTTCATCAGAAAGGATCAGCATCCTTCCTTCTTGTACATTAAAACTCATAATAATCCTGTCATCGGTTGTATCACTTCTTCTTCCTGCCAATACCAAATAACCCCCAGGTTCTATTGTGGTTGAAGGCAGTGGAAACCGCTTTAGATCGTTTGAATTGTTGCTTAAAAATAATCCTGCTGTATCTATAGTTTCGTCTGATGGATTTGTAAGCACGAGTCCGTTACTATCTGGTGCCTCATACGCACTTTCAAACATTAAGATAGGGAATGCAGGACGGGTGATTAGTGTAAGATTTACAACGCCGTCAATAGCATCTTCAATAGATATTGTTATTAGCTCTTCATAAATCCTTTCCCCATTTAGGACCCAATGATCAAAGGCGTAAAAACGTGGCAAATACGGGGCTATTGGTACAACCAAATGAGAAAAATATCGCGAAGACTCAGCAACCTGTGTGCCTATTCTTGCAAGCCCACCGGTAACTTCGACTTCAAACATTTCGTCTTCAAATCCAAAGTGGTCAATTAAATTGCTAAAAATAATTTCATGTCGCCTTGATGCAAAATAAATCATTTCTGCGTGGTTGTTACCGACTGTGATATGGCTGACCCAATGCGAGTAAAAATTGGCGTTGATGGCATGACCTATTTCGTCACGTGATTGATCGTATAGATAATTGATAAGATCGGTTATTATTTGTTCTGTGACGAGATTTGCTGCGATATCGTTCATTATCATGGTAAACTTATTTGCCATATCTGGTCGGGTTAGTATATTGGTTAGTAGCGGACTCCTTGGACTTTCTCCACCAATTACGTTTGTAAATGTAGGTTTATAAAACACATCATGATATAGCCCCAATATCCAATCTAAATCATATACTACGTAACGCCAACGCCCATCAAGCTCTGGCGGAAGACCTTCAACCTGTTCCCCTGTATATCTCCATAACCGTAGATTATTCCAAGGCCAGTCTTCGTTGCCTAGATAAATTTGGAGAGCATAGTATAGAAGTAGTTCATCTATATCTACGATTGATACAAGATGTTCGAAAATTTCGTCATCTAGTAAATTTTGATGCGCAAAACTATTAAGTTCATAAAAACTTTGTCTTGCTTGATAGTTGTCAGTATCGGTCCAACCCTCGCCACTTCCTATTAGATCAAAGTCTTGTCTTGGTCTGTTGAATTTATCCTGTAAATAGCGTACATCCATACGAACATGCAACCATGCAAAACCGTAATATTCTCCGTTTAAAAATATTGCAACTGGAGCTACAGGCGATGATATGGGTAGCCCTGCTTTTCTTGCAAGAATAAACCCTACTTCCGTCCTTAGCATACCAAAGTCTCTATCGTTTGCGCCATTGCGAAGTATCAGGGTATTGAATCTGGATAAAGGCGCACCAAATTCATCAAGCATGTAATCGTTTCCAAAAAAATCAAAATTGAATCTACTGGCAGTTGGTTCGTATTCTGTCCGTGCAATTAGACGAATGGACTTTTGAGGCTCGATGCCTCTAGACCATCCTCCATGCGTGCGCGCTCCGGCAGCTTGAGTAAGCACACGTTCGCCATATTGTGTGATAACTTCTACATGGATGGGTCGTTCGCTTTCCCGCCCGCGCTCATTAAAATTGGCAGGATCCGGAGGGATGATGTCACGGTCTGGATTATCCCTAATAAAATCTTCACGTAACCTACCGCCCACAAAAATCCCAGTTTCATGATCAAAGAGATGTTCCTCGTTGGTAGAGAGGGAGAAAATCAATGTAGAAAAACGAGTATCAACTCCGCCGCCAAAAAAATATGTATGAGTCAACGGCCTAGTTACCATTTCGTCATACACCGCTATCGCTCTTAGCACTACTGCCTGTACACCAAGACGAGATGCATGATTAATGTCAAGTGGTTGTGTAAACAAGTTTGATTCTGTTGTTGGGATAGAACCGTCTATTGTGTAATATACCCTAGCGTCGGGGATGGATGTAGTAATATCAACAGTCACGCCACTTGTAAAGAAATGTCCCGTTTCAGAAAATGCCAATGTCAAATACCCATCGTCTTCATCAATAAGAAGTACGGGATCTTCATATAGTTCGTCATGCTCGTCGTAAGACTCTTGTAAGTAGTCTTCTTGCACATCATCTGGTGCAGGATTTCTATCAAGAAGTACCAATGTAACAATCAATATCGCAAGTGCTAAAGAAATGCCTATAATCGCGTATTTTTTCATAATCCCTCCGTTATAATATGGAATATTGGAATCGGTACGAACTTATCATTAACCACTTATCTATTTATATCATAGACAGACACAAAATACACCTCCTATGCATAAGATAAACCGCAAGGGAGGTGTTTTCATGTTTTTGGGGCTATTGCACCTTATGCAGGGCTTTTTTTGTTTTGAGTACCTGTCTGGCGGCAACTCCTTCCCAACGCCGCTTTCTTCAGATGATGAACTAAGGTATTTACAAGAATATGCAAATGGCAACGATGATGCCAAAAATATACTAATAGAGCGGAACCTCCGCTTAGTAGCGCATGTAGCAAAAAAATACAGTAATCACAGCAAAGACAGCGAAGATCTAATTTCTGTAGGTACTATTGGACTCATAAAAGCAATTAGTTCGTACAAACAGGATAAGGGGACACGTCTGGCTACTTATGCGGCAAGGTGTATAGATAATGCTATCTGTTTTAGTGTGATGCACATCACTCCTTTCTTGTTCCTTCAGAAAATTTATGTCTGTTTCCATGCCTTTCAAAAAGATGTGTACTATATCGCCTTTGACGATTACACACTCTATTATCCGTTTAAGTAGTTGTAATTTGCCTGCGTGATCAACTAGATTGATAAGCCGTGGGAAGTCCATTATGGTTTGTTTTGCTTTTTCGATATCGGCTATCTGGCTGCCTTGGTTTCGCTCGTCCTCCAAGATTATGTCAAGGCGAGTACGTTTATCGTCCTGCTCTTTGGTTAGTGCCTCGATATCTGCGTATATGGAGGTCTTAACAACTTCTGGTGCAGTACGCAAGTTTGATATTTGACTTTGGATGTCTTGTTCGATTTGAGCGAGACGTTTTTTTATTGCAAGCTCTTCTTCGGCTATTCCCTTCGACTTTAACTGGCGGGCACTTTTTGTGTTAAGCAGTTCTTCGTAAAAATCGTTTTCGCCCGTACTCATGTTACATATTTGTTCAATAACAAAATTATCTAAGTCATATCCTTTTATGTTAGGCGAATTTTCGCAACCGCCTTTTTTGCGGTATTTCACATCGCATCTATAGCCAAACCGAATTGACCCATCGGGATTATATCGACCACTTTCCGCACGTACAAACATCCGACTACCACACCCAACACATCTAACAAGCCCCGACAACAACGCTTTAGATACTTCTTTTGGTCTTGCAGATTTGTCGGTGGCGATTTGTGCGATAATGCTTTGGGTTTTAATCCATTCA
>Ga0123355_10004888_pt1 | contig 19499 bp, 17 predicted proteins | sample TergutEmb28metaG_3_FD_89872 | JGI IMG/M metagenome (GOLD analysis project Ga0123355, IMG submission 89872) | Embiratermes neotenicus P1 segment gut microbial communities from Petit-Saut dam, French Guiana - Emb289 P1 | ecosystem: Host-associated > Arthropoda: Insects > Digestive system > Gut ...
AGAAGGCAAGGGCGATGATCATATCGGTATATCTGTTTGCCGTGGTTTAGAAATACTACGGCGATTGTTTCCGTTGCATTCAAATCTTATTGATGTTAATGTGCGAAAACATCACCCAAAATATTATTTAGAGAACTACGCTCTCGAATTTGATTTGCTTGATGAGAATGGAGAGCCTATCAATTATATAGAAAAACTTGTAAATTCGGTACGTGATCGAAATAGAACTCAAGGCTCAGGAGGCACATATTTCGGATATGTGAGTGATCCACTTGATACTCTCGCGAACATAGTTAGAATTGATATTAGGCAGGTCAATGAAGCTGATATCAACTCGATTATTGAGGTTGCAAAAGAAACCCTTCATACATCCACTCGGGAAGCTTCTGCTAAAATTAGTGCAATCGAATTACTGCTACGCATTTGCAACTACTATGGTCTGGCAAGTTTTGAGGAGTATAGAACAGTTTTTCATAATGAAAAAGAAGAGATTAGTAACGCTTTTTTCGAAATTTCCTTTTCTAAAGACACAGCATTTATTTTATCATTTTACTTATTAATGCTAGATATTCGATTTGGCAACTCCTGTACAGATGATCTGCTTTCTGCGTTTTCAATTCCAAGTATATCCGATTATGAACATATAAAGATGAGTCAGGCACTGCACATTTTCTCTTTCCAAAATGATTGGAGCAATACAGAAGATACATTACTTTATCCAATCTTGCAATTTGTGCTAAGAGGATGTAACCATAATGAAAGAGATGTACGAATTCTTTCCATCCGTATACTTTTTGAGTTCCTCCGTACAAAGCATTCTAGTTTAGTCAGTGAGCAGTTATCAAGAATAATAGATAATTGTGATAGTGAATTAGCACTAGAAATAGTCCACAGGATTTATCAGGCAGACAATGTAGATAAACAACTCAAAGAATTTGTTATACAAAAAGGAAAAGTCAGTAACGATTATCGCGTGAGAAAAAAGGCGAATCAACTATAAATTTTCTCCAGTTGAAAATGTCGGCTGCTGCTAAACAAAACAATAGTAGAATTGCAATGGAATGATATGGGTAAAATATAAATCAGTAGTTTTACGATAAAAAGTTCATTTCATGATATTTTAGATTGAGAGCTGGAATTGGCAATGAGGTTAAAAGAAAAATGTTGGTCTTATCTGGGAGTTATCCCTATGTTTCTGTTTGGTGTAGTATTACACTTTATGTATGGTTGGAGTGGAAATCAATTTGTGGTAGGATTATTAGCTCCGGTAAATGAAAGTATATGGGAACATCTAAAGCTTTCATTAATACCACTAATCATTTGGTGGGGAAGCTATATGCTAATTAATAGGGATGTTGACAAAAATAAATGGCTATTGGGACTTTTGATTTCAATTATTACCTCAATGATTTTTATAGTAGCATTTTACTATACCTACACAGGTGCATTCGGCATTGAATTGTCAATATTAGATATTTCTAGCCTGTTCTTTGGACTGTGGTTAGGTCAATATTTAGCAATGCATGTTTATAAACTTGATATATTTGTGAAATGGTATATTAGCGTCGGAGTATTATTGTTAATCGTTTCTTTGTTTATAGTGTTTACAGTAAATGCACCTAATCTGCCATTGTTTATGATCAATAACTCATGAATATAAAGTATATTTGTATCAGAGTTTGATGTTAAAGCTTATAAGCTGAGAGAACCTATGCATATGTATATGTTTGACTTCTAACTAAAAGACACTTTCATTTTTTGAGAGTGTCTTTATCACTTCATTCTATCCAGGAATAAAACTAAAATAAGAGGGGAAATTAAACCCGAGTAAAAAGCTTTGGATTAGCTATTGACATTTGAGTAAAAACTATTAATATATATAATATAGATTATACCCAAGTGTTTTACTCGGTTTTAATGCTATTTTGTAGCGGATAAAAATACTTTTTAATGTTTTTATCTTAGGTTAATACAAAGTAGGGAATTGGGGTGTTTTCATGAAATTATCCACAAAGGGAGAATATGGCTTAAGGGCAATGTTTGAACTTGCACAGTGCTATGGTGATGGACCTATTCCTCTTAAGCTAATAGCCGAAAGGCAATCTATATCTGAACCATATTTGGAACAGCTTCTTGGTAGTTTGCGTAGAGCAGGCTTGGTAGAAAGCACAAGGGGAGCTCAGGGTGGGTATAGCTTGGCTAAAAAACCGGAAGATATATATGTTGGTGATATTATACGCACCTTGGAAGGGCCAATAGGTCCCATGGACTGTGTAAATGAAGAGATAAACACATGTGATAGGGCTGGAGGATGTGCAACCAGGTCAGTTTGGGAAAAGGTTAGAGATAGCGTTACCCAAGTATTAGACTCTATAACTCTGGCTAATATGTGTGATGAGGCTAATAAACAGGAGGAATTGAGATGAGAAAAGTATATTTAGACCATAGTGCCACTACACCAGTTCGAAAGGAAGTTGCTGATCTGGTTGTGGAATATATGTTGGACAAGTTTGGCAACCCTTCAAGTGTTCATAGTTTTGGAAGAGAAGCCAAAAAAGCTTTGGATGAAGCAAGGGAAAGAATTGCAAACCTTATTGGAGCAGATTTCAAGGAGATATATTTTACCAGTGGTGGTACAGAATCTGATAATATTGCTATTCTCGGTGCGGCTCATGCTAATAGTAAAAAAGGCAAACATATTATAACTTCTGCAATTGAACATCATGCTGTAACAGACCCATGTAAACACTTGGAACAGCAAGGATTTGAAGTGACGTATCTACCTGTAGATGATCAGGGGATTGTTAGTATAGAAGATTTGGAAAAAGCAATAAAACCGGAAACTATCTTAATAAGTATCATGCATGTAAATAACGAAATTGGTACTATTCAGGATATTGGTGCCATGGCCAAGTTGGCAAGGGACAAGGGTATTATATTTCATACAGATGCTGTACAAAGCTTGGGCAAGATACCTATTGATGTAAAGGAATTAAATATAGATATGCTAACCGGTTCCAGCCATAAAATATATGGACCAAAGGGTGTTGGTGTTTTATATGTAAGAAAAGGTGTGAATTTTGAAAGCATCATGTATGGTGGTGCTCAGGAACGCAAAAAGAGACCGGGAACAGAAAACTTAAGTGGTATAGCAGGATTTGGCTTAGCTGCAGAACTTGCAGGCAGAGAGATGGAGAAGGAAAATGAAAGACAAAGAGTGCTTCGAGATAAACTAATCAAGGGCATTCTGGAGAATATACCTTATACAAGACTAAATGGTCATCCTGAAAAGAGGATTGCAAGTAACGTTAATGTGAGTGTTGAGTTTATTGAAGGTGAATCATTACTATTGAGCTTGGATATGAAGGGAATAGCGGCATCTAGCGGGTCAGCTTGTACTTCCGGTTCTTTAGATCCGTCCCATGTACTTTTGGCAACAGGCTTATCTCATGAAATTGCTCATGGCTCATTAAGGATGACTTTGGGAAGAGAGAATACAGAAGCAGATATTGATTATGTACTTGAAGTGCTTCCGCAGATAGTGGATAGATTAAGGGCAATGTCACCGATATATAATAAATAGTTTTAAGGGGGAGAAATTATGTATACAGAAGAGGTAATGGAGAATTTTTCAAATCCAAAAAATGTTGGGGAAATTGAGGATGCAGATGGTGTAGGTCAGGTTGGTAATGCAACTTGTGGGGATATTATGAAGATTTATATCAAAGTAAAAGATAATATCATAGAAGATATTAAATTTAAAACTTTTGGTTGTGGAGCAGCAATTGCAACAAGCAGCAAGGCAACTGAATTAGTAAAAGGCAAGACTATAGAGGAAGCTGAGAAACTTACGAACAAGGTTGTAGCAGATGCTTTAGGCGGTTTACCAGGACCTAAAATGCATTGTTCCAATTTAGCTGCTGATGCATTACACAAGGCTATTGAGGATTACAAGTCAAAGCAAGCAAAAAAGAAGTAGTAGGATATAAATATGCAAAAAGTATTAGTTGCTATGAGTGGCGGTGTAGATAGCTCTATTACCGCCCATTTATTAAAAGAAAAAGGTTATGAAATAGTTGGTGTTACCATGCAAATCTGGCCTGAGGATCAGCCTCCTGCTGAAAATGAGGCGGGATGTTGTAGTCTTAGTGCTGTAGATGATGCGAGAAGTGTGGCTAATAAACTGGGAATCCCTTTTTATGTGGTTAACTTTAGAAGTATTTTCAAAGAGAAAGTCATTGACTATTTTATAGAAGAATATATGCGGGGTAGGACTCCCAACCCTTGTATAGCATGTAACAGGTCAGTGAAGTTTGATGCTTTGCTTGGTAAAGCACACCAATTGGGTTTAGATTTTATCGCAACTGGTCACTATGCTAGGATTTACTATGACCAGGATAAGAAACGGTACTTAATGAAAAAGGCCGTAGATTCAAATAAAGACCAGACCTATGCTCTTTATATCTTTACCCAGAAACAGCTATCGGAAACACTAATGCCGTTAGGTGATTATACTAAGCCTGAAATACGAGACATGGCTCAAGAGCTGGAATTAAAAGTTGCAAATAAGCCGGAGAGTCAGGAAATTTGTTTTGTTCCCAATAATAATTATAGGGATTTTCTGCAAAGCAAAGTTGCTTCCATAAAAAAGGGACCTTTTCTTGATATCCATGGAAATAAGATAGGAACTCATGAAGGAATACCTTTTTACACAATCGGCCAAAGGAAAGGCTTGGGATTGGCTCTTGGATACCCTGCCTACGTGGTGGATATATTACCGGACAAAAACGCCATAATCATAGGCAAGCAAGAAGATATTTTTTCTAATGGACTATATTCCTATAATAATAATTTTATTTTATTTGATAGCCTTCAAGGACCAATGGAGGTTCAGGCAAAAATCCGTTATAAATCCGAGCCTGTAGCTGCTATAATTTACCCGGAAAATGAAAGAGTCAGGGTAGAGTTTGCAGAACCTGTAAAAGCTGTTACACCCGGTCAAGCAGTAGTATATTATCTAGATGATCTGGTAGTAGGCGGAGGAACAATCGGGGAGAAGATTTAAATATTTACGTTAATACTTTTTCGGCAATATAAAAAGTGTTTAATACCAAAGAAAGAGGATTGTCATTGTATTCGACAGTCTTTTTTTTGTCTGTATCCTTAATAGATTTTAATGCAGGGGCATGTTATAATCAGGATGGAAAAGCTAGATGTGCCGAAATGAGGTGAAGAATCATGTCTACAATTCCCCTTGGAATATACCGACACTACAAAGGCAATGAATATGAAGTGATCGGATTTGCAAAACACAGTGAAACACTTGATGATATGGTCATTTACAAATCCCTTTATGGTGAGCAAGGGACTTGGGTTCGTCCTCTTTCTATGTGGGAGGAGTGGGTACAGGTGAATGGGAAAAAGGTCAAGCGGTTTGAGTTGGTTGAGGCAAAGGTTACTGGTTTTATATAAAATGGTGCATTAAAAAGGGTTACTAAGACGTTGGATTCGTGAAAAAATTTCATGGAACAAATTCTTTATGATAACGTCTTAATACATAGAAAGAACGTAAATTATAGAGGAGGCTATTTATGAAGAAAAGATTTAAAGTGGCAATTATAATGTTGGTTGTGGTACTTATGGCTTTTAGCTCGATAAATGTATTGGCGATTGATTATCATACGCCAGAAAGTGGTATGCCTTTCGAGGATGTGCATTCTTATGATTGGTTCTATAATCCTGTTGTGTGGGTTTTTCAAAATGGGATTATGAATGGCATCAGTGATACAAATTTTGCACCTAATGGTGAAATGACCAGGGCAATGCTGGTTACAGTGCTGTGGCGTTATGCGGATATGCCAGGTGCTAACGCAGTGGCTTTTGCTGACGTAGCAGGTGATACATGGTATAGTGAGGCAATTGCTTGGGCAGCAACAAATGGAATTGTTATGGGTTATGATGAAAATACATTTGGCCCGAACGATTTTGTAAACCGTGAGCAAATGTACACAATTCTTTATCGTTATATGAATTTTGCGGGATTAACTATTATACTTGAAGACGAGATGCGATTACAGCAGTTTGCAGATGCCGATAATGTCAGTGATTGGGCAAAAGAAGCTATGTACTTTATGTATGATGCAGGTGTGATGTTTAGATACAGTACTTTAGATGTTTACGCAAGACCTCAGCAAAACACATCTCGCGGGGAAATTGCCGGAGCTATGTATTTCTTTGATAGATTTGCTGTTTTGTCGGAGAATAATCAAGTTTCAAATGGTGAGTTAGATTTTGAGATTGGCAATGTGAGGCTTATTGCAAATGGCGTGGAACACGAGCCGTATATACACTTTGTTCATGCCACAACTTCTATAGAAGGTTATCTGGTTAGTGTCAGTGGTCTTAGATTTTCTTTGTGGCTTGAGGAAGTTTTAGATACAATACCGGAGATTCAATATGTTGAAAACCTTCAAGTTGTAATTGAAGGTCAAGATGGAAAAATTGCTTCCTCATGGGATGCTCCGGAGTATTATGAGGAAATAAGATTAGTAAATATATTTGCTGGGAGTTTTGTTGATGGAAAAGCCGATGTTTCTCTTCCGGATGTGCCGGGGACATATCTATTGCTTGTTAATGTACAATGGAGTGGTGGCGGAGAAGAACTCGTATCCTATCAATATGTTTTCAAAATTGTAAAGTAAGTAAAATAAGCAAGATATCGAAAATTGTTTTTATGTGTATTAAACAATTGATTATCTAAATTAGAAAAGAGGATTACCATCACCGGGTAATCTTCTTTTTTGTTGTTATACTTGCTGGATAAATGGGTTTTAATGTGTCGGATATGCTATAATTATATTTGCGAGTTTATATTTTTATGGGGGAATGAATATGAGGAAATATATTTTGTTATTACTTATTTTTATTTATGGCTTTGCTTTAACTGGATGTGGGGCAGACATTTTGGACAGAGAGGAAGGATATGCATCTTCGTCCTTATCTCGTTTTTTGACTTCGGACCAAATGCGTACATTTGAAGCAGAAAATGCTGTGTCAGCTGAGCAGGAGCGATACTTGGCTTTTGGAGCTTTTGTTTTAACAAACAATCGAGAATCTATTCGTGTCTTTGCTTTGGGTGAATCCGGCAATCAAGCAGATAGGATATTGAGAGATTTTTGGGGTGTGGATAGCCATGAAACAGCACTTGAGCAGTTGGAAAGTTTATCTGGTGCTGCTGGTCAATCTCCTGTGGCAGATGATATATTCCATAGATTCATTAAAAATGGACATTTAGAACCGCTAAATCCGGTGGAGTTATTCTTATCTGACTTTGATTTAGCCGGCTTAGAAAACCTATATGCTGCTACTGTAAGGCGAGCTGAAAGAATGACATATGAATTTGAGATGTTTATGGCAGAATTGGGTGCTTTGGAAGAAGAGCGAGAAGAGGTATTTGAGTTTTTTGTTTTGATGCTATTGGCAGATCGGGTCAATCATGGTTTGGATGCTTATCAAGGTGCAAGAGAAATGCTTGTAGAATCTTTTGGTTTTACAGAAGAAGAGCTATTAAATATTCCAACACTAGCTGCCTGGGACTATGGTAGGGTGGCGATTATTGCCCGATATGGTGTTGCAGCAGGATATCTTGAGGAAGAAGAAGCATGGGAGCATTTAAGAAAAGCTGCTAACTATGCTGCTGATACCTACAGCAGTTGGAGAGAATATACAGCTGCTCATATTTTAGGTAGAGCTATTGCTTTTGGCAATTCTTCTACTGATTTTAGAGATACCCTTAACTTTTTGTTGAACCATCCTGAAAGTTCATTTCAGAACATTAATTTTCGAGATGGGTAAGAAAAATACATAAATAATAATTTTTTAAAAATGCGTTGCTTGTAAACGCATTTTTTTTTGTTAACTGGAGATAATACTAATAAAACGAAATTTGATGAGTATTCCAACATGTATAAATCAAATGATTTACTAGGAAAACCAGTTATTTCTCTAGAGACAGGTAAAGAGATCGGTTTTATAAAGGATTTAATACTTTTTTGGGATGAAGGTATAGTTAAATATCTTTATTTAGAAACAGGAAATATCCTTAACAAAAGTGCTATTGTTGCACCAATAAAAAACTTTAAGAGGCTGGCAGGAAATTGGACTATTATGGTAAGCTTTGAAGCTTTGGAGGAAATTCAAGAAGGTGGGGAACGATGGAGTAATTATAAGGGATGCAAAATAGTTTCTGATTGGGGACGTGAAATAGGTTTTTTAGCTGAAATTATATTTTTCTATCCGGATGGGAAAATAGATTGTATTGAGATTTCGGATGGTCTTTTAAAAGATTTTATTAATGGCAGGGAAAAAGTCCTCCTCAAAGCTTTTGAAACTTTTTCTGAAAATATGATTATTTTGAAAGAGGATTTAGGTGGTGATGATTGAATGAAAAATTGCCCAATGTGTAACGGCAGAGCAGTAGGAAGAATTGGGGTACATCAATTCTACTGCTGGAACTGTTTAATTGAATATGATGCTAATAGTAAAATATATGAGATAGAAGAAGATGGTTCATTAACAAATATACATTAAATGAACCTTAAAAGTGATGAATGTCATGTTCGTATTCAATTAATAAAGATAGGAGTGATGGTTAAATGAACGGCTTTGTAAAAGGAATTGTTACAGGTGGTATAATTGGAGCCATAGTAGGAGCATGCCTTATATCAAATAAAGAACCGGAAGCGATAGGAACTACAAAAAGAATTAAAGCAAAGGTCAATGAATTGATGAGAAAGTAATATGAGTGTTAAATTTCTAAAGCTTACAGAAAAAACTAGAAGACTACTTCTAGTAATTATTGCATTATTATTAGGCATGTACTTTTTGTATACCGTACGAATAGTATTGCCTCTTTTTATATTGGCTTTTGTTTTGGCTTATCTATTAAACCCTTTAGTAACCAGTTTAGAAAAAAGAGGATTTGCCAGAAGCCTTGCAATATTAATTATATATGTCTCTGTGCTAGGTGTAATATTTTTAGGTGCTGCTTATGTCTTTCCTATTATAGCAAAAGAAATTGATAAATTTTCACAAATGCTTCCTGCTCTAGTCATGCAAATACAAGAAGCCCTTAATAGCTTTTATGAAAATTACCAAAGAGTACAAATACCTGAGAGTTTACGCCAGGTAATAGATGATACAATTAATAGTATCGAGCAGTTTTTAATTGCCAGCCTGGATGCAGTTGCAGAAAAAGCATTAGGAATACTTTCAGGGTTGATAATAATTTTGATATCACCCATATTAGCCTTTTATATTTTAAAAGATAAAACTCATCTTGGTGAAAGAATAATGGAGCTATTTCCCATAGCATTTAGAAGAGAATTATCTAATCTTTGGCAGGAAATAGACAGGGTGTTAACTAAGTTTATCAGAGGACATCTTTTAATAGCGTTTTTAGTCGGTCTGATGATGGCTATTGGTTTTAGTATAATTGGTTTACCTTTTGCTATTCTTCTGGGAATCATCGTAGGAATATTTGATTTAATTCCCTATTTCGGCCCCATATTAGGCATTCTTCCTGCTATTGTAATAGCATTATTAGAGTATCCTGTTAAAGCAGTATATGTTTTGTTATTAATGATACTTGTTCAGCAGATAGAAACTAATATACTTTCACCTAAAATATTGGGTGAAAGTGTTGGTCTGCATCCTCTAACAGTTATTTTTGTTGTATTGGCAGGAGGTCATTTATTTGGATTGCTGGGATTATTGTTGGCAGTTCCCTTTACAGCAGTAGCTAGGATAGTTATAAACTATTGGGTGGACAGGGTGGTAAGCTAGATAGAGATAAGATTGATCTAGCCAAAAAACCACAAAAGACACTTCCGAAGGAAATCGGTTGTGTCTTTTTATTTGCCACATAAGTCTATGCTTTTCTTTCTAATAATTCTGTACGGTCATCAAGTTTTCTTATATCCTCAAAGACGTAGTCTATAGTCCTCTTGATACTTTTAACGTCTTTTTCTAGCCTGGATTGTCCTTGCTCTAATTTAGTGACATCTTGCTCTAACTTAGTTACACTTTGTTCTAATTTTGACTGACCTTGCTCTAATCTTAATTGACCTTGTTCTAAATTATCAACTTTGGTTACCAGTGTTTCAAGTATTGTGCCATGCTTTTCAAGAATTGCACCTTGCCTTTCAATGGCTGCACCTTGCTTTTCAATAGCTGCACCTTGTTTTTCAAGTATTGTTAAGATTTTTTCTTCATTGTTCATAAAATATCCCTCCTCTTGCTTGATGTTTCATTTGCTCTGAGAAGTATTTAGATTGTACCTTTACATTACTATACCAAAAACCGAAAGTCAATGAGGCAATTAAAGTGAATTCAAAGATTTAGCATAATTGACATGGCTACTTATATTTAGATATAATGTATAGAAAAGTCTTACCTCGTCCGTGACTTTGTGGCGAGGTTATATATTTTATATGGGTTGAAGGAGTGATTTGCTTGCAGGGCAAGGATATTAGAGATGCTTTTATAAATTATTTTGCCCAGAGGGGACATAAAATTGTAGAAAGTTCTCCTCTTGTGCCACATAATGATCCTACATTACTGTTTACAAATGCGGGTATGGTTCAATTTAAAGATGTTTTTACAGGTATGGAAAAAAGAGATTATGTAAGGGCTGTCACTGCTCAGAAGTGTGTCAGGGCAGGAGGAAAACATAACGATCTTGATACAGTGGGAAGAACTGCCAGACATCATACTTTTTTTGAGATGATGGGGAATTTTTCCTTTGGAGATTATTTTAAAAAGGAAGCTATTGAATATTCCTGGGAATTTTTGACCTCGGTGCTTAATTTACCTAAAGATAAATTGTGGATAACAATCTATTTAGATGACGATGAAGCTTATAAGCTGTGGCTTGAAAATACAGATGCATCACCGGAGAGAATCATTCGTTTAGGTGAAAAAGATAATTTTTGGGCTATGGGAGATACAGGACCATGTGGACCATGTAGTGAAATAATCGTTGATAGAGGAACTACATATTCATGTGATGCCCCGGATTGTGCTTTAGGGGTGTGTGACTGTGACCGATGGTTGGAAATTTGGAATCTTGTTTTTATGCAATTCGAAAGAGATCAAGATGGAGTCTTATCGCCTCTTCCCAGACCAAGTATAGACACGGGAATGGGATTGGAAAGAGTAGCATCTATTTTACAAAATGTAGATAGCAACTATGATACAGATTTGATGAAACCTTTAATAAAATGGGTTGAGAAGCATACGGGCAAGGAATATTCACCCGGTGAAGCAGGATTTCCTTTTAGGGTTATTGCTGACCATGCTCGTGCCTGTACTTTTCTGATTGCAGATGGTGTTTTGCCGGGCAATGAAGGGCGAAGCTATGTTTTAAGAAGGATATTAAGGAGAGCAGTTCGTTTTGGAAAGGTAATAGGGATAGATAAGCCATTTTTAAATGAAATGGTTTCAGAAGTAGGTAAAATGATGGGTGAGGCTTACCCACAAATTATAGAAAAACAAGAGCACATTGAAAAAATAGTCAAACTTGAAGAAAAGAAGTTCCACGAGACAATTAATGACGGAATGAAAATGGCCAATGAAATAATTACTTCTGCGAAAAAGTCAGGTGCAAAACATATTTCCGGTCATGATGCTTTTGTACTATATGATACTTTTGGTTTTCCCCTTGACCTAACCAAGGATCTTGCGGAGGAAAACAAGATGGAAGTGGATACTGAAGGTTTTCAGGAAGAAATGGAAGCACAAAGACAGAGAGCAAGGGCTGCCAGGGATGATGCTAAGGGCTGGGATTTTTCAACTGCATTTATTGGAGCTTTGGGTGATGCAGGAAAAACGGGTTTTACCGGATATGGACAAGTTACAAATGAAGCCAAGGTATTATCACTTGTTATTGGCGAAAAAGCTGTAGATACGGCTACTGTTGGTGACGATGAAATTTTTGTGGTACTTAAGGAAACGCCTTTCTATCCTGAGGGTGGTGGTCAGATAGGTGACCAGGGAACTATTGTCAGTGAGAGTGGTAAAATACAGGTAATAGATACTAAAAAACTTCCTGATGAAAGAATTATACATATAGGCAAAGTAGTTGAAGGTACTATCAATGTAGGCAGCAATGTTGACGTATCGGTAGATAGTCATAGAAGGTTAAATACATCCAGAAATCATACTGTTACCCACATATTACACCAGGTGTTAAAAGATGTTCTTGGGGGTCATGTTAACCAAGCAGGTTCTTTGGTGACACCACAACGTTTAAGATTTGACTTTAACCACTTCGGAGCAGTAACTAATGAAGAACTAAAAGAAATTGAAGATATGGTTAACAGGCAAGTTTTATTTGGAACTAAAGTTAAGTCTTTTAATAGCTCACTTGATGAGGCTAAAAAGCTCGGTGCTGCTGCTTTGTTTGGTGAAAAATATGATGATGAGGTTCGAGTTGTCCAGATTGGAGATTATAGCCTGGAGCTTTGTGGTGGAACCCATGTTGAAGCTACCTCTGAAATTGGTATTTTCAAAATCATAAGTGAGGGTGGTATTGGTTCAGGTTTAAGAAGAATTGAAGCAATAACCGGCCCGGAAGCACTAAACTATCTAAATAATATGGAGCTACTTACAAAGGAAATGGCTAAAGCTCTAAAAACGGATTCTGAGCATATAGTTGCCAAAATAGAGCAATTAGTTATCGAAAACAAGGATAAAACACGAGAAATTGACAAACTTTCTGCAAAATTGGCAAGTTACCAATCACAGAATTTGTTAGATAATATTATAGATATAGAGGGAATAAAACTCCTGGCAGTTAAAGTTGATGCTAGGGATATTGATGCCCTTAGGAACATGGGAGATACTTTTAGAAACAAGCTTCAGTCCGGAGTTGTGGTACTTGGTGCCCCCATTGAGGATAAGGTTGGTTTTGTTGTTATGGCTACTAAAGATGTGATTGACAGAGGTGTACATGCAGGTAATATTATTAGAGAAGTTGCCAAGATTGCCGGTGGCGGCGGTGGTGGCAGACCTGATATGGCACAGGCTGGTGGAAAAGATCCCTCAAAAATCGAAGATGCATTGAAGGTTGCACAAGACGTAATCCTAGGGCAAATCAAATCTTAGACAAAAGGATTTTTGTTCTTAGCAAGGAGATCGGGTAATTCTTGAAAATTTATGACACTTTTTCTTGAAATATAAAGGAATAATAGCTATTGGTGCAGAAACACTTAAAAAAGTACCTATTCTGGGAGGGAAAAGAATGGGAAACAACAATATGGATCATACCATGATGTTCAAAGTTAAAAAAGAAGATGAGCTAGAAACCAGAGATATTTTGGTTCAAGTTCATGATGCACTTAAAGAAAAAGGCTACAACCCCATAAATCAGCTGGTTGGCTATATGCTGTCCGGCGATCCTGCATATATTACTAGCCATAATAATGCTAGAGGTATAATCAAAAAGCTGGAAAGAGATGACCTTTTAGAGCAATTGCTAATTTACTATCTAAATAACAAAGAATAAGTTGCTCATCTGAACCCTGTGGCGTTGTCATGGGGTTTATTTTCATTTTATGTCGTATAAAAGGTGTGATAGTTGGTGTTATATACAACTCTTGGCAAAACAGAGTTTGAAGTTTCAAGGATTTGTTTTGGTACTCTTACCATTGGTCCATTACAAAAAAACTATAGCATAGCTCAAGGTGTAGAAGTCCTAAAGCAAGCAAGTGAAAATGGTATTAACTTTTTTGATACGGCAGAGCTGTATGAAACATATCCCTATCTAAATGGACTACTAAAGGCAGTTAAGAAGCCTGTGATAATTGCCAGTAAATCTTATGCATATACCTTTGAAGGAATGATGGATAGCATAGAAAAAGCCAGGCGGGAAATTGACAGGGATTACATAGATATTTTTCTTATGCATGAGCAGGAATCGGCTTTAACTATCAAAGGGCATTATCCTGCTTGGGAAGCTCTATTAACAGCGAAGGAAAAGGGGATTGTTAAAGCTGTAGGAGTATCAACCCATCATGTCCAGGGAGTTTCTGCTGCAAAAGAATTGGCAGGCATTGATGTTATACACCCTATAATCAACTATAAAGGTCTGGGTATTGTTGATGGTACAGTGGAGGATATGCTTCAAGAAATAAAAAGTGCAAGGGTTCAAGGAATTGGCATGTACGGTATGAAAGCTTTAGGTGGAGGCAACCTTTCAGGTGACTACTTAAAAGCTTTGCAATATGTATTTGCTATAAAAGAATTGGATGCTGTTGCCTTAGGAATGCAGGATATTTCAGAAATACAAGCAAATTGCATGATCCTTAAGGGTACTCAGCTTCCGGAAGAGCTGCATATGAAGCTTCTTGAGCAGGATAAGAGGTTGCGTATTGAATCTTGGTGCAGCAATTGTGGTGAGTGTATTAAAAAATGCAGCCAAGGTGCACTTAGTTTCAATGAACTTCAGGAGCTTAAAGTGCAGCATGAAAAATGTATTTTGTGCGGGTATTGCTCGACAGTATGTTCAGATTTTTGTATAAAAGTTTTTTAAGGAGGTAATTTTTTGATGTATAGAACAGCTGGCTTGGATGTAGGCGAGAGAACAATAGGAATAGCAGTAAGTGATTTGCTGGGTATAACAGCTCAAGGATTGGATACAGTTAGAAGAAGTGATCTAGAAGCTGATTTGCAGCATGTAATTGATATACTAAAGGACTATGAGGTTAATCTTGTTATAATTGGTTTGCCAAAGAATATGAACAATACTATCGGTCCTTCTGCTGAAAGAGCAAAAGAGTTTGGTGATGAGCTTTCCAAAAGGATTGATATTGAAATAAAATATTGGGATGAAAGATTGACTACAGTAAGTGCCCAAAAAGCTCTCCTTGAAGGAGATGTTTCCAGAAAGAAGAGGAAACAAGTTGTGGATAAAATTGCTGCAGTGATAATTCTACAAAATTATATGGATAGTACAAGTCGTTGACTCTAAACGACATAATAATCGAATTTTCTTGCCAAATGTTCATTTTTTTAGTATAATTTTAGTGCCATAATTTTAAGGTTATATCGTTATATCTATAACTAATTACATAGCCTTTGTGTTTTGATAGGTTACGACAAAAGATATTATCGTAACACGACAAAAATAATCTATCTGGAGGATGATAATCATGAAAGATCATATCGTATCAAAAAGGAGAGGTAGTAAAATCTATAAAAAAGCCATATCGATACTGCTTGCAGTACTTATGGTAACAAGTATTATGCTGCCTGTGGGACTGCCCGGAGGGTTGGGTGCACCGGTTACTGTGCATGCAGCACCGCTTTCCCCTACAGAAACACTACCGTGGTTGTTTTTCCAAGAAATTACGGGGGGAACTGAAATGAGAATCACGGGGTTTGAGTTCATCCCCGGTGTTTCGCCAACTGAAATCACTATCCCCGCCGAAATCAATGGATTGCCGGTTACTGAAATTGGCAATGGTGCTTTTCAAGGCTCAGGTTTGGCGACCGTAGCTTTTGAAACGGGCAGTCAAGTTCGCCACATTGGCAATAGTGCGTTTCGTTCAAACCCACTGGTTACGATGACGTTGCCAGATACTGTGACAACTATCGGGAGCGATGTTTTTCGATCAAATACCCAAATGACAAGTATCATTTTGCCTGCCGGATTACAATCTATGGGCAGCGGTGTTTTTCAAGATTCAGGACTGACATCTATAGATATGTCACATACTGCTTTAACTGTAATCCCCTCAAGTGCTTTTAATGGGATTAACGCAATAAATCAGATATTGCTGCCTGACGGATTGGTAACTATTCAAAGCAATGCTTTTAATAATTCTTTCGGTGGTCTATTTCAAAGTATTGTAATACCTCCTTCGGTAACTACAATAGACGGGTTCTCTACATTTAACGCTTTGCGTCCTAATACTTTAATCGACTTATCGGCTCATGCCCCCGGTTCAATTGCGGGTGCACCTTGGAATGCTTTTAACGGCAGGGTTCAGTGGAGCCCCAGCGGAAATAACAATGACTCTATTTTTATTTTTAATCCTGACACGGGAATGATTGCCGGCATTCAAGAAGGTATTGCTAATCCTTATCCAAACGGCGGTATGGATATAGTTATTCCGATTGAAATTTATGTTAGCGGCACGGGGTATGTGCCTGTTGCCGGTTTTGCTGATGGGGCTTTTGGATTCCGCCCGGCTAACCTAAGAATCGGAACTGTTGATTTTGAACCCGGTCATACTATGACTACGTTTCCGGGACAGCTTTTTAATCGTACTGTAAATATGACATCAATGGACAATATACCTGATAGTGTAACATATATCGGGCGATATGCCTTGCGTGCAGCGGGATTGACATCCATAGATTTTCCTCAGTCGTTAGTAACAATCGGAATTGCTGCTTTTAGAGATGTGCCATTAACATCCGTTACCTTGCCGCCGAATGTGCAAACTTTAAGTGATGAGGCATTTAGAGGTCCAGGTCCTGCTTTTGTAACATTTACAGGCGATGCTGTTACAAGTATTGCGAGTGATGCTTTTACCCTGAACCCTAATTTGCTCAACGTCTATCTTTTAGAAATATATAGACTTACTAACGGAATACCTACAATTGCAAATGCACCGTGGGGTGCGGGAAGCGCTGTCATACATTGGAAAGACGATGTTGTTGCACCTGAAGTTGTTACGGACGACAGTGGACTTTGGTCGTTTAATACCCGAACCAATACAATTTTATTCTATTTAGGAAACGATGTCGGCCCCGGTTTGGATCTTGTTGTGCCGAGCACATTGTATTTCAATGGTAATGAATTTAACATCACTACAGTTGGTGATCCATCAGCAGGTTCTGCTATCAGTGTAATACCTGCACCAAGACAGCTTGCAAGCCTTACTTTTTCAGATGGGATTACAAACATCAATCAAAATGCTTTCAGGAATGTGGCGATAGGCACATTGGATTTAGGTAATACGATGGAAGCAATAGGTAATGAAGCATTTTTCGGCAGTGGACTTACCTCAGTTAACCTGCCAACTTCAATAAGAACGATTAGTGCTTTTGCTTTTGCCAACAACCAAATAACCGGCGAACTTGTAATCCCCGGTATGGTAACAAGCGTAAACAATAATGCTTTTGTCAACAACCCTAATATAAACAGAGTAACCGTTAGGCAATATCGCCTGCAAGCGAGCGACGGTGTTTATGACCCGGCAAATAATTTGTTTTTGCTGGCTCCTCAGGCGGTTTCTGGCACTGCCCCATTCGGTGCGATAAATGCGAATATAGCGAATGGCGGAAACGGTGTGTTCTTTATGGATGACCCAATGCCTATATATACAGCAGAGGTTATACGCAATACGATAACCGATGCTACGGATAATAGGGTTACAATCCTCTTAACGGTGAGAATGAATAATAATTTGGTGATTCAAAGCGTTTATGCTGTACCGGGAATGCCTGATATTACTGTGATTCAGCAGCCTACTAATGGTTTTTCTTCTTGGATTGTGGAAATGGTGATTGACGAGTACGACGGCAACGGAGATTATAGCTTTGCTATGAGTACTTTGGGTGGAGCTTTGACTTATACTTTCACTGTGACGGTTAATGAGTTTAATTATCGCGTAACATTTGACGGAAACTCACAAACAACAGGAGTTCCGCCAGTGGTGGACAGAGATTTCATTCAAGGATTTACGCTTATGCCATTGCCGGACGAAAATGGCATGACTCGTACTGATGCGGTGTTTATCGGCTGGACAACTACGCCGAATCCACCGATTGTTACATCTTTAACGGAGCAAAATGCGTTGAACTTGCAGACTTCCATTACTTTTGAGACGGAAGATATTGCATTATACGCAGTTTGGGCTATAGATACTAATAACAACGGCATTCCGGACTATTTGGAAAATAATTTTACAGTAATGTTCGACGGTAACGGTGCGACCGGGGGAGTTGCTCCCGATGCAATCGGCGACTTGGGTGACGGTGATATAGTTGATTTACTTGATTTAGCCGATCCAGGTACTCTTGTAATGGATGGTTATGTTTTCCTTGCTTGGAGCTTAGAGCCAGATCCGAATCGTGTTTACACAAGAGCAGACGTGAATGCAATTAGTGGTGATTTTGTAACATTTTTAACTATGAATGAAAATGATTTTGCAATAGATGAACCGCAGGTGTACACAGTTTTTGCGATTTGGGCAAGAGATACAAATGGCAACGGAATTCCCGATTTTCAGGAAGACACTATGCGTGTACGTTATTTTGCAAATGGCGGAGTTGGTGATGTTCCGGTTGACAATTTCCCATATGGAGAGCCCACTGAAAGCAATCTCGATGCGAATTTGGCTACTATTTTGGGTAATGTCGGCGGACTTAGTCGTTATGGTTTTACTTGGGCAGGTTGGAACACCGTTGGGGATGGAAGCGGAACACAATTTGCTGCTGGCGATCAGACAAGACTGACAGGCGATTTGATGCTTTTTGCACAGTGGGATCCTAATTTGTATCCGGTAGTCTTTATGGATTTTGACCCGATAGAGGACGAAGTAATAGATACGCCGATTAGAACGGTTCAAGTTTACTTTGACACTCAAATTGGAGATGCTGTCAATGAAACAGTACAATCTAACATTGATAACGGCCTAATACCGTTAGTGCCGCCTGACCCAACGCCGCCTAACCTTGGTTGGGTGTTTGCAGGTTGGACAACCGATGGCTCCGATTTATTTAACCGAGAAGCAGTGGCTAATTTATATATGCGAACTGCCGGCGGTTTAACATTTACGGCGGTTTATGTGGAAGCTGCAAATACGACAGTTATTTTTGATCTTAATGGTGGATCACTTGCATCCGGCCAAAGTAATTTTAGACAAGGGCAGCCTGCTGCGGAATTTACAGCACCGATTCCGACACGAGATGGTTACACTTTTACAGGTTGGCAATTAAGCGGTAATGCGAACCAAACGGTTTTGGTAAATTCGGCTTATCCAACGCTTTACTATGCAAGCGGAACTTTTGGAGTAGAAAGTACGGTAACAGTTTATGTTGCTATGTGGAATGCGAATAATTATGATGTAGTTTTTATGGATATTACACCCGGTACGATGGAAACAGTCAGCACAGTATCCGTTGCATTTGATACGGCAATTGGTGTAGGGAATGTACCCACAGATCGTCCGAATCCTGTAGGTTATACCTTTATAGGTTGGACTGACGGAATAGGCGTATTCAGTCAAGCAGAAGTGGGCGCAATTATTATGAACAGTGTTGGCGGTATGACATTTACAGCAGTATATGAAGCGATTGACTTGGCGACAGTGATCTTCGACTTTGCTGGAGGCACAGTAGGCACAGATAACTTTGCAATAGTAACAGGTTTACCTGGTACAACATTAACAGCCCCAGCAGATCCAGTAAGAACAGGCTATGTATTTGAT
>Ga0123355_10004889_pt1 | contig 19498 bp, 14 predicted proteins | sample TergutEmb28metaG_3_FD_89872 | JGI IMG/M metagenome (GOLD analysis project Ga0123355, IMG submission 89872) | Embiratermes neotenicus P1 segment gut microbial communities from Petit-Saut dam, French Guiana - Emb289 P1 | ecosystem: Host-associated > Arthropoda: Insects > Digestive system > Gut ...
CAGAAAATCAAAGAAATACAGTATAAAATAAACAACAGACCAAGACAAAAACTAAATTTTTATTCTCCAAAAGAAACTTTCTTCCTAAATTTGCGAAACCAAAAAGTTGCATTAGGTAGTTGAATCTACCTCATTAAAAAATAATCGCGCAACCTTGCAAGTTTAAAATAAATCATTTATCTTTGCACGCTCATTTTAATAATGTAATAAATATGTATTTAGATTCTGAAAAAAAGAAAGAAATCTTTGGTAAATACGGAAAGTCTAACACTGACACTGGCTCACCTGAAGCCCAGATAGCATTGTTTTCGTACCGTATCAGCCATTTGACTGGACACTTGAAGTCAAACAAAAAAGATTATAGTACAGAACGCGCTCTTATAATGTTGGTAGGTAAACGTCGTCGATTGCTCGATTATTTGAAAGCAAAAGATATTATGCGCTACCGTGCAATCATTAAAGAGTTGGGTATCAGAAAGTAAAATTCTTTCAAAACCTAATCAAAGGCGTTTCAATTTTTGTTGAAATGCCTTTTTTTCAAAAAGCCCCCTAAATCCTCCACAGGGGAACTTTTTGGGATTGCAAAATAACGGACAGTAAAAAAACGAAAATTCCAAAAAATGAATAAAAGCTCAAAAAAATCAGATAATTTGAAAGCCTCCCCTGTGGGGAGGTTTGGAGGGGCTTCTATCCCGAAAGGAACGCGCGATTTTACGCCCGACGAAATGGCGAAGCGCAATTATATTTTCAATACGATTAAAGATATTTTTCGTCTTTACGGTTATCAGCAGATAGAAACGCCTGCAATGGAAAATCTATCTACGCTGATGGGGAAATACGGCGAGGAAGGCGATAAATTGCTGTTCAAAATTCTGAATTCGGGCGATTATCTTGCCGATGTAAATGATGCCGAATTGCAAGAACGCAACAGCGCAAAACTTATAAGTAGAATTTCGGAAAAAGGTTTGCGCTATGATTTGACCGTTCCTTTTGCTCGTTTTGTGGTGCAAAATCGGGATAAAATCACGTTTCCGTTTCGCCGTTATCAAATTCAGCCTGTTTGGCGTGCCGACCGACCGCAAAAAGGTCGTTACCGCGAATTTTACCAGTGCGATGTTGATGTTGTGGGAAGTGATTCGCTATTGAACGAATTGGAACTTATTCAGATTGTGGACGAAGTGTATCGCCGATTGAAACTGAATGTTTGTATCAAATTGAACAATCGAAAAGTGCTTTCGGGAATTGCCGAAGTTATTGGCGAGCGCGATAAAATTATTGATATAACCGTTGCCATTGATAAAATGGACAAAATTGGTTTAGGCAAAGTGAATGAGGAATTATTGCAAAAAGAAATTGCACCGCAAGCGATTGAAAAACTGCAACCAATCCTAAAACTGAGCGGAACAAACGGCGAAAAAATCGAGCAGTTAAAATCAATTTTGGCAAGTTCGGAAATCGGCTTGAAAGGAGTAGGAGAGTTGGAAATAATTTTCACGCTTTGCGAAAAGATGAACATCGAAACTGCGATTGACTTGGATTTGACGCTCGCTCGCGGACTGAATTATTACACAGGTGCAATTTTTGAAGTAAAATCGCTCGATGTTGAAATCGGAAGCATCACCGGTGGTGGTCGCTATGATAATCTCACGGGCGTTTTCGGAATGGAAAGCGTTTCGGGCGTTGGAATTTCGTTTGGCGCAGACCGCATTTACGATGTATTAAATCAATTGAATTTGTATCCCGAAACTTCTGCGGAACAGACACAAATTCTGTTTGTTCATTTTGGCGAAACCGAAAAAATCTATTCTCTTTCGTGGCTTAAAACTTTGCGTGCCAACGGAATAAATGCCGAAATTTATCCCGACAACGTAAAAATGAAAAAACAAATGTCGTACGCCGACAACAAAAATATTCCATTTGTTGCCATTGTCGGCGAAACCGAAATGAACGAAAACAAAATGATGCTCAAAAATATGAAAACAGGTGAGCAAAAGTTATTGAGTGATGAGGAGGTTTTGAGCGAATTTTTATAAAAATTCGCTCAAAACCTCTTAACAAAAATTACTGCGCAAGAATATATTCATAAGTCATGACAAACATATTTGCTGACGATTGGGCGCGAGTTTTTGACCGTAATGATTGACGATTGAAAAAATCGGGGACTGGCTCGTTGTTTAAAAAATATGCTTTGTTCGTATTCCAATTCCAATTATTGAAAACACCTGTTTTCGTGATTATATAACCGTCTTCATCTGTTTCGTATGTAAACACAAGTTCCTCCCAATCTGCCATAATACTTGACGGCGCATTTCTACTCGGAGGAAACAAAAGAGGTGCCATACCAAACAAATCAAGAAGTACAGGAAGCCAATTTGGAGTTGCAACGTGGCGAAAAGGATTCAGCACATTTTCCGAATTATAACGATAATTAAGCAAACTGCCGTCTACATTTATCTGAGTTAAATTACCACCGGTGTAGCTAAACCTTGCTTGCCACCAATTTGACGAAATTCTTGTCATTTGCCCCTTATCATTAAGCACTACGAGTGTTCCCCAGCCATCAGCACCGAGAATTATATTGTTTCCTGTATATTCAAAAGAAAGTAAAAATCTTTCTTGCTCCTGCTCAATCAAATCTCTTTGTGTTATTCTCACTCTCGATACTCGCCCACTTGCGTAGTACTCAATAGCATAAATAGTAGCCCACACACCAAAAAAGTCATAACGGAACTCCGTCATTCGGTTTTGATTATCGTATCTGAAAGTAAAAACTTCTGAAGCGTTAGAAGCACCAAATTCTCGTATTTCAATTCTTGATGGCAGTTTTTTGACACTCTCTTCATCTTCGTAACCATTTTCATATCCATTTTCATATCCATTTTCGATTTCAACTTCATCATCGTTACAAGAAATAAATGCAAGTGATAGTATAATTGCTGTAGCGATTGTATAGATAAAATGTTTTTTTATTTTCATTTTGTTTTGTAGTTTAAAATCCACTTCCTTTGAGCAGACGAATCATTAATAAATTTTATTGTTTTGTTTCTGTGCCAAATTGAACTTTGTTCACGACACATACATAAAAACCTTAGGTTTGCAGTGTGATATTCGCCCTTTTTTCTCGTCGTCTAATGCTTTTTGCATAGACTTTGAAAACATTGTGTTTTCTTCCATTTTTTCAAAAGGCACATTCAATACGTTTGCCAAATTTTCAAACAAATGAACGAATTGCAAGTTGTTCGTTGATAACCTTATAGTTGTCATATCTCTTTTTTTTGCAAAGGTATGAAAAATTTGAACTAAAATAACATTTTCGCAAAAGCGAAAAAAACCGTACCTTTGCATCAAATTAAAAATTTTATGGAATACACCACTTTAAAGGGCAAGTTGGTAATGCCCGAATATGGGCGCAACATACAGCAAATGGTTGATTATGCGGTTACTATCCAAGACCGCGACGAGCGTACGCGCTGTGTTCATACGATTATTCACATTATGGGAAATCTGTTTCCGTATCTGCGCGATGTGAATGATTTTAAGCACAAACTTTGGGACCATATTGCGATTATGTCCAATTTTCAGTTGGATATTGATTATCCGTATGAAATAGTAAAATCGGAAAATCTGCACACTCGACCCGAAACAATTCCTTACAAGAAATCCAATATTCGCTACATGCATTATGGACGAACGTTGGAGGAAATGATTGAAAAAGTCGGAACTTATCCCGATGGCGACGAGCGAAACGAGCTAATCCGCCTGATTGCCAATCAGATGAAAAAATGTTTCCTGACTTGGAACAAAGAAGTGGTTGACGACCGCAAAATTTACGACGATTTGCGCGAACTCTCGAAAGGAAAAATTGATACTTCGGAGGATTTTTTCAAACTTATCGAAACAAGGGATGTATTGCACAACAAAAAAAACATCAAAAAGAAAAAATAAAATTATGAAAAAACATTTGATTACAAGCATTTTAATTATATCAGCATTATTTATGATAACAACATCGTGCAGTGTAAGAAAAAATTTAGAGCCGAGAGTTCAGCTGGAAACAACTTACGGAAATATCGTTGTGAAACTGTACAACGAAACGCCCTTGCATCGTGATAATTTTTTGAAATTGGTTGATGAAGGTTTTTACGATGGCATTTTGTTTCATCGTGTTATAGCCGATTTTATGATACAAAGTGGCGACCCGGATTCGCGAAATGCGCAACCCGGACAAATGCTCGGAACAGGTGATGTTGGTTACCGACTTCCGGCAGAAATTGTTTTTCCGCAACATTTTCACAGAAGAGGCGCACTTGCTGCTGCTCGGCAAGGCGACCACGTTAATCCCGAAAGAAAATCGTCGGGTTGCCAGTTTTACATCGTACAAGGTAGAATTTTTACCAATCAGGAATTGGATGCGATGGAAAGAAGCAGGTCGATTGAATTTACAGAGGAACAACGCTACATTTACTCAACCATCGGCGGAACTCCGCATTTGGATGGCGAATACACCGTTTTTGGCGAAGTGATTGAAGGTTTGGATGTAGTGGAAAAAATTTCAAACACGCGAACTGGCAGCAGAGATAGACCAGTCGAGGATATTAAAATTATTTCGACAAGACGAGTGAGATAGTTTTAGTTGTCAGAAGTTAGTAGTTGTCAGTTGTCAGAAAAGAGCAACACAAAAAAATGGCGTTCCTAATGGAATGCCATTTTTTACTTTTAGTCTTTTGTAGTGAAAAATTTCTGACAACTGACAACTAATTTCTGATAACTATATCGACAATCTCACGCCAACAAACACTGTTCGCGGTAAAACCGGACCGTAAGTATATTTTGAATCTCGGTACAATCCTTGGTCAAAATCCTGCTGAAAACTGTTGAACATATTTCTCACTCCGCCGTTCAGCTGCAAAGTAACATTGTCGGCAAGGCTAAAATTATACGCCGCTCTGAAACCGACATCAAAAAATTGAGGCGTATTTACTTCGCGGTCGTGTCTGTCCTCGATAGTTGGGTCGTCGGAGTGCGCACCCCAATGTTGTACCAACATACTTCCGGTGTAAACTCCCGATAACGAAAGTTCTAATTGTCTGATAGGCGAATACATTGCCGTGAAATAGCCGTAATGATTTGGCGCGCGAAACATTCGGCGTTGTCGAAGTACGTGTTCACTCCATCGTACTAAATCGGTGTACATTGCGCGCTGTATGGTAAATCCCGAACTGATTTGAAAATTTTTAGAGGCAATGAAATTTGCTTCAAAATTTACTCCGGCAACAATTGCACTCGGACCATTTCTGCGTTCAAGAATTAGATTTTCGCCAATCGGTGCACAACGCGGAGCAATCGCGATGCCATCTGTCGAAGTCAAATTCAAACTACGCGAATTATCCAAAACACCATCTCTGCCGATTACTTCCAGAATAAACACATCGTTCAATCTTGTATAAAAACCTTCTGCCAAAAAAGTAAACGCTCGTCTGTTTGCAAAAAGCTTGGTAAATTCGGCAGAAAGCATAAAACTGTGCGACATTTCCGGTCTGAGGTCGTCGGCAATTTCAATCATCGCCACGCCACCGCCAACTGCGGCAATGTGCAAATCCTCGTCAAATGCCTGCGGTCCGCGATAACCACCTGCATAACTTCCGCGAAGCGTGAGCCACGAAAACGGCGTGTATCGACCGCCAATGCGCGGAGCAAAAATCGGTCGGTCTATCATACTGTGTTTATCCAAGCGCGCACCAACCAAAAAACTTGCTCGGCGATTACTCCATTCGTTTTGAGCAAAAAGTGAATAAATTTCCACTATTTGGTCAAAATCATTTCTATGTCCGGGCATTCGGTCTTGCAAAGAATTGAACGAATGCTCCACACCGCCGATAAAAGTTGCCGGCATAAATCCGAGCCTGTCCATTCTGATAGTGTACTGACCGCCCGAAACGATAGTAAAATCTTGCGTATGTCCGTAAGCATCCAAATCTTGTCTTGTACCGAAATAACTATCTCTCGCGATATGCTGCATCGAAGTGTAAACCTGCAAAGCGTGTTGTGCATCGTTGAAAAAAATGTCGTAAGTTACTCCGCCCGAATGAATTGAGTAGTCGGTTTGTTTGGTAACCATCGCTTCGTGAGGCGGACGAGTGAACAAATTTGTTCCATCGGCATCAAACATTTCGCCGCCTCTGCGAAATTCGTCAATGGCGTGATAATTAAAAGTAAGTCGGCTGTTGTAACTTGTTCGGTAAAATCCTCTGAAACCGACGTTCGTCATATTTATTTTTCCCAATTCCGAGAAACCATCGCCATCAATGTCGAGTGGCGAACGCTGGCGAGCCGAAGCAAAAAGCGTGACACCTGCGCGATTATTGTCTGATGTAACAGAAGCATTAAGCGTGGTAATATTATCGGGCGTATTTCCGTTAATCAAATTGGTAAAATTTCCGATGGAAACCGAATTTCGCAGTGGTTCGCGCATAATAATATTGACCGTTCCGCCGATTGCGCCCGAGCCGAACAAAGCCGAAAGTCCGCCTCTGACAACTTCTACGCGCTCAATCATATTTGCCGGAATGTGTTCCAAATTGTAAACTCCTGCCAACGCGCTGTTTATCGGGCGACCATCTATCAAAATTTGCGTGTAAGCACCTTCCAATCCATTGATACGCAATTGAGTAAAACCGCAAGTATTGCAATTACTTTCAACTCTCAATCCGGGCAAAAAGTTCAGCCCTTCTGCCAAAAACGCCGAACCTGTTCTTTCAAAAGTCAGCGGCGTGATAACGTCAACGATTGAAACAACTTCTCTACGATTAGTTGCACTTCGGTTGGCAGAAACCACGATTTGGTCTAATGCAAATACGCTTTCTTCCAGTTCAAAATTTATTTCTATCGTTTGTCCCAAGACTGTGGTAACTTCGATTTCTTGCGTTTCAAATCCTAAGAACGAAGCCGCAATTGTAAATGTACCAATCGGCAGATTATTGATACGAAAATGTCCGGTTGCATCGGCAACGACGCCGATGGTTGTTCCTCTCACAGCGAGATTCACGTGCGGAAGATGCTCGCCTGTTGTTCTGCTCACCACACAGCCAATGATATTAGCATCGGTTACTCCGTGAACTTGTGAGGCAATTGTACTTACTGCAAGTAAGATGGTGATGATTATATTTCTCATTCTAAGAATGTTTGTGTGTTATTAAAGATGCAAAGATAATTCTTTTGAGTTATTTATTGTTTGATTGTTTGTGATTTTTAATCTTTTGAAAATATTTACTACCTTTGTAATCCAATCAAAAACTATTCCGAAAATCTGAAATTTGAAATCTCAATATGTACAAACAACAGCTTCAACTGACATACATAGTTTCCGACACACTGTCGGCGTTGATAGTTTGGACTCTTTTTTTGTTTTTCAGACGAACGGTTATCGACTATCAGTGGATGGGCGAGCATTACAACATCACTATTCCCAATTATGATTTTTATTCCAGTTTATTGATATTTCCGATTTGCTGTTTATTCATCCACATTTTGTCGGGCGTTTATCTCAATCCGGATAAACAGCGTCAACTGAAACTTTTTACAACCACTTTGATAGCGTCTGCCATTATTGCCACAGCTGTTGCTTTTGCTTTGGTGCACAGCGATGTAAGAGTTTCAAACGAATATTACTATCAAGCCTTGTTGGTTTTGTGGTGTTTGTCATTTGTCGTAACTTATTTTTTTCGAGCGATTATTTGTGCCAATGTACGCCGAAAATACAAAACAGGTAAATGGACAACACGAACAGCCGTTATCGGAACGGGCGAAAATGCAAGAAAAATTGCTCACGAAATTACCAAAAATATGCCCGAGAATACATTGCTCGGCTATATTGCTGAAAGTAAAAATGCTAAAATAACGAACGATGTTCTCGGAAAATTACCGCAGTTAGATGCAATTATCAAAAAAGAAAATATACAAGAAATTATCATCGCACCCGACGACAACGATGAGAAAAAAATCTTTTCAATTGTCAATTCGCTTTACAGCCACGACATTACCATTCGTTTTACGCCGAGCCTTTATGACATTCTTATCGGTGGTGTGAAAATGAACGAACTCAAAGTCAGTCCGTTAGTTACGATTACCAATTCGTCGATGAGCGACTGGGAACTTTGTGTGAAGCGTTTTTTTGACATCGTAGTTTCGTTCGTGGCTTTGGTTGTTTTGTCGCCTTTGTTTGTGCTTTTAGCTATTCGCATCAAAATGGATTCGAAAGGAACGGTTTTTTTCCGCCAAGAGCGAATCGGACAATTCGGCAAAGCCTTTAATATTCTGAAATTCCGCACGATGCGCACCGATGCCGAAAATGGAATTCCACAATTGAGTACGATGGATGACAATCGCGTAACTCGTTTTGGACGTTTTTTGCGAAAATATCGTTTGGACGAATTACCGCAATTCTGGAACGTGCTGAAAGGCGAAATGAGCATCGTTGGACCGCGACCGGAACGCGAATTTTACATAAAAAAAATTACGGAAGTTGCGCCGTATTATTGTTTAGTGTACAAAGTTCGACCGGGACTGACTTCTTGGGGACCAATTCGCATCGGCTATGCGAGTACGACCGAACAAATGGTTGAACGGTTGAATTACGATATTATTTACATCGAAAATATGTCACTCACCACCGATTTGAAAATTTTGCTTTTTACTATCGAAGTGATTTTCAGAGGGAAAGGAGTTTGATTTTAGACAATAGACGGAAAGATAATAGATAATAGACTTTTTCTGCGAATTCAAAATTTAGAATTCAAAATTCAAAATTTTCATATTATGACAAAAATAAAATCATACACCCAAGCGGTAGAGGAATTGGAAGAAATCCTGCGCCAATTGGAGGAAAACGATGAAGTAGATATGGATGCTATTTCCGAACAAATAAAACGTGCTTCGGAATTGATGCAGTTTTGTAAGAAAAAACTGCATCAATTAGACAAGGATTTGCAAAAAATGATTTTGGAGGAGTGATAAATCCTTTGCTGGATTATCAAGCAGTTTTTTAACCTGCCAGGATAAAGCGAACGAGGCACAGCCTCGCCCGAGCAAGGTAAAATTAACAAAAAAGCGAGATTTGTAATCTCGCTTGATTTTGTATATTTGTTTTAGAAATTATACCTCACTCCAACGTGAAACCTGAAACCTTCGTGGCTCCTAAACTTACCGTAAGTGCCTTCACCAAAAACACTCAATCTCCTCGTAATACTATACGCAACACCAAGTCCAAATCCAAACTCAAAATTTGTCATACCACCGTATAAATTGTGGGGAGAAATCTCAAAAAAGGTTGCGCCACTTTCGTCTGTTATTGTACTGCTGTTATCCACTCTCCAAAATTCGGAAACAAAACCAACACTGATTATCGGATAAAACTCAAAACGATTATCTTTCTGCCCTGTAAACAAAGGCATCATTTGATAACGAAAATTTAAACCGTAAAAAAGGGCATTAGTAGCTGTACGGTCAATTGGTGTAAAAGTTCCCCAATCGAAATCCATAATTCCTAACTGTGAATATCCAACATAAATTCCCGCACGCAGATGATTTATTATTTCTCTGTCAACATCAATCCGAAAATGAGAAGTGTTGTTATTTGAATAACCGAGCGGCATTTTTGAATTGTCCTGCACCAAACCATACGACAATCTTAACTGCCATTTTTCCTGCGCGTTTGCTGTGTTTGCAAAAATACAAAACAAAGCCGCGATAACGATAATTGATTTCTTTTTCATTTTGACTAAAATTTTATGTTCATAAATTGTTGTGATTTCTTATTATTTGACAAACAACACCAATGCACCTACAAAAACAGGCACATTGATTTTTGCAAATAATTTTTTTTACACGTGTCAAATAAAAATTTACAATGGCGCAAAGATAAAAAAATACATGATACGATACAAATTTATTTGATATCTTTTCTTGTTTTATCAAGCAGATTTTTACAATATATTGATAATCAGTAGAAAAGAAACAGTAATTTTGTGATAAAATTAAGGGAATGAAAAAAATAGACTTACATATAGGCGAAAATATTTTATCGGTAATGCATCAAAAAGGAATTACCAAAGCAAAATTGGCAAAATTGCTGAATATAACGCCACAAAGCGTAGATTATTTGCTGAAACGAAAAAGTATTGATACGGATACATTATATAGTATTTCGGTTGTTCTTGATTTCGATTTTTCTAATCTTTATCGTATAAATCAGATAAATTCGGAACAGACAAATTTTGATATAAATCCATCAAAAGCCAAAGTGTTGGTAGAAATTGATTTGAACGCAGAGGATATAATTAAACTGAACTTGAAAAATAGAATTGTACAGATATTAGACAAGTAAGGCTTTTCTTTCCAAATCGTTGTCCTTCCACGCGAAATCAACACTCTAAACCCTCGCATTCCGAATCATAAAATGCAAACGATTAAAACATTCGCTTCTGCCATATTACTGTCGAAATCAAGGAAAAGCAGGTTTAATTCGGGATAAATTTCTTTGGCGCGTTTTTCTATTTTTCTATTTTTTGAGTTAATTGCTTTACGGCTCTATCAAGTTGTAAAGAAAAAATTTACAACTTGATTTCTGTTTTATTTCTTTCTGTTTGAACTCACAAGAATTTCTTGTGAGTTGTCTAATCTTTCAACTTGTAAGAATTTCTTACAAGTTCGATTTTCGACTGTTTTCTTTTTTTCCATTCTGAAATCACTCTTGGTTCAAACAATTTTCCGCATTCCGAATCATAAAATGCAGGCGATTGAAAACATTTGCTTCTGCCATATTACTGTCGAAATCGAGGAAAAGCAAGTTTAATTCGGGATAAATTTCTTTGGCGCGTTTTTCTATTCCTTTGGCAATCACTTGATTGGCGATACATCCGAAAGGTTGCAGGCTCACCACATTATTTACGCCCATTTGTGCAAAATGCGCAAACTCGCCTGCAATCAACCAGCCTTCACCAAATTGCGCGTTGATGCTAATAATTTCGGAAGCGTGCCGAGCAATCGTGTGCGGATTTTCCACGCGATTGAGATACGGAAATGCAACGGCTTTATCCTCAATTTTGCGTATCATTCGGAACAAAACCTTTTCAATCATATTAATTATCGGCTGATTGACAGACGAAATCACTTCAATATTTCCGCTTTTGTTTGCTGTGCGATTTGGAAAAAACACGGTAAAAAAATCAATCAAGGGCGGAATAACCGGCTCAACGCCTTGTTCCAAAAGCCAATTTACGATATTTCCGTTGCCGAAATGATTGTATTTCACATAAATTTCGCCCACAATGCCGATGCGCGGAATTTCTCGGCGATTATTGGCGCGAGAAAATTCCTCCGCTGCTTGTTCGGCGAGTTTGTAAAAGGCTTTGGCGTTGTTTTTTTCGAGTGCTTCAATTCCCAAATGAATGTATTTTTGTTTCAATTTTTCGGCAATTCCGCGCTCGGTTTCGCGCGGCGCGGTGGCGTAATACATTTGCGACAAACAATCGGCATAAGCCATACAGAGAATAACAGGACGCAGAATTTTTGTCCATTTCACTTCAAATCCGGGCTGTTCGTTGATTGTTCCGTCGGCGGTCGAAATCGTGATAACTGGCACATCCTCAAATCCTGCCGAAATCATCGCTTTTTTCAACAAAGTTACATAATTTGTGGCGCGGCACTGACCGCCGGTTTGCGTAATTCCGAGAGCGATTTCGTCGCGGCGATACTTTCCGCTTTGGAGTGCTTTCATAAAATCGCCCACGACCAAAATTGCCGGATAACAAATTTCGTTGTTCGAGTATTTTAATCCGTATTCGGCTGATTGTAAATCGCTTGGCGGCAGGTTTTCGGCTTCGTAACCGAGCATTCGGAAAATGGGCGGAATAAACGGCGAATAAAAATCGGCAAACCAAGGCATCAGGATTTTTCGTTTTCGGTCATTGCTCGTAAATGGTTTTGTATGAACAGGTTTCGTGTCTTTTACCGTTTCTTTTTCGTGCCGAAATTTCAAACTTTCAATCAGCGAACGAATGCGCAAACGCGTTGAGCCGACATTATTTATATCGTCAATTTTCAGAAAAGTTGCGTTTTTTCCGTTGCGTTTCAAAATATCGGCAACTTCATCAATAATAAAAGCATCAGGACCGCAACCAAATGAAGTAAGTTCGATAAAATGCAGATTTTCAGATGCTTTTCCTGCAAAAAGAGCCGATTTGAAAATGCGATTTGTGTACGCCCATTGCATAATACTTTGCACATTTTCGGGCGTAAGTTCCGCGTCGCGCACAATATCCTCAGTTATCACATCTGCGCCAAAATCTGCGATTATATCGGCAATTTTGTGCTGAATGAGCGGGTCAGCGTGATACGGACGACCGGCGAGCAAAACGACCATTCGATTTTCCGCCTGCGCATTTTCCAAAATCGTTTTGCAACGTTCGTTCAGCGTTTTCTGATATTCGGCTTGCGCTTGTAAAGCCTGTTCAAAAGCCGTTTCGATTTGTTTTTTTGAAATTTCGGGTAAAATCAAATGTAAATATTCCGCACAGGCTTTTTTCATTAATTTCTTGTTTTTGAACGAAAAAGTAGGCGAATCGAACGGAATATTGTGTTGATTTTCAGGATTTATCGCACTGCGAATAACTTCGGAATATCCGGTTACAATCGGGCAGTTGAAACTGTTTGTTGCGTGCTTATCCTCCGCTTCCTCGTAAACGACAAAAGGCAAGAAAATTCTATCAACTTTCTTTTCTATGAGATTGAAAATGTGTCCATTAGTCAATTTTGCAGGAAAGCAAATATTATCAGCCATCACGGTCGAAATTCCTTTTTCGTACAATTTCATTGTCGAAGTGTCGGAAAGCACGATTTCAACATCGCAAGCGGTGAAAAGCGCGTGCCAAAACGGATAATTTTCGTAAATGCCGAGTGCGCGTGGAATGCCCAAGCGTATTTTTTGGTTGTTTTGTAAAATTGGTCTGTCGAACAAAAGTGAATATTTTTCTTCGTATAAATTTTTTCCTCTTTTCGAGCCTTCGGAGTCATCGGTATTTGTAAAAATTTTCTCACATTTATTTCCCGAAAAATACTGATTTCCATTCTCGAAAGTGAAGCGAGTGATTGCGCACAAATTTTCGCAACCTTTGCAATTTAAAGATTTTTCGAGCGGTTTTTGGGAACGCAAAAACACCCCTAAATCCCCTGAAGGGGACTTTTGCCAATTCTCAGAAAGTTTGTAAGTCCCCTTTAGGGGATTTAGGGGTGTTTTAATCGCATTCAACGCACATCCGTATGCGCCCATTAATTCGGGAAAATCGGTAATCATCACATTTTTTCCCAATTCGCGTTCAAGCGAGCGGATAACCGCCAAATTACGGAATGTTCCGCCTTGCACCATAATATGCTCGCCGAGTTCGAAATTATCCTTGATTTTCAGCACTTTATTCAAGCAGTTTTTGATAACAGAATATCCCAAACCTGCCGAAATATCAGCCGGCGAAGCACCTTCGCGAAGCGATTGTTTCACTTTTGAGTTCATAAAAACGGTGCATCGCGTTCCCAAATCGCAAGGTTGCGCCGATTTTAGGGCGATTTTGGAAAAATCCGTTGCCGAAAAATCGAGCGAATGTGCAAAAGTTTCGATAAACGAGCCGCAACCCGACGAACAGGCTTCGTTGATTTCCAGCCGTTTAATCGTTCCGTTTTCGATAAAAGTCGCTTTCATATCTTGTCCGCCAATGTCGAGAATGAAACTCACTTCGGGATTGAAATGATAGGCGGCGGTGTAATGCGCGATGGTTTCGACAATTCCGCTGTCGAGCGAAAAGGCTTTTTTTATCAAATCCTCGCCGTAACCGGTGGCACAACTTCCGCTGATTTTCAGTGTTTTTCCGGATTTTTGTACTGTTTCGTTCAGTTTTTCTAATCCGTGAGTTGCCGTTTCGAGCGAATTTCCTTTGTTTTTGTCGTAAAATCGGAAAAAAACGCGCCCTTTTTCGTCGGTCGCTACGATTTTTGTGGTTGTTGAACCACTGTCAATTCCGATGAAGCAGGAAATTTCATCGTTCAAATCGCCGATTTCAACGCTCGGAAGTTGGTATTTTTTCTTTTCCTCATTCCACGCTTTTCGTTCGTTTTCATCGGCGAAAAGCGGTTTTAATCGGTCGTTTTTTTGATAAAAAAATGTCTGTTTATTTGCTTTTTCTATAATATTAATGTAGTCGGAAATCAGTTTTGTTTCCGTTTGTTCCGAAGCGTTTATCGCCGCGCCCCAAGCCGGAATCACTTCGGCATTTTCGGAAATGACAATATCTTTTTCCGACAAATTCGCCTGATTTACAAATGCTTGCCGAAGCGCAGGAATAAAAGTGAGCGGTCCGCCACAAAGAAAAACCTGTGGCTCAATTTCGTATCCGCGAGCGAGCGAAGTAATCACCTGCATACTCACGGCTTGAAAAATCGAGGCGGAAATATCCGCTTTTCCGACATTTCGGGCGAGCAGATTCTGCACATCGGTTTTGGAAAAAACACCGCAACGCGAAGCAATCGGATAAACGGTTTGCGCCTGTTCCGCCAACGCGTTCAATTCGCCGACTTCGACGTTCAAAATCGTCGCCATTTGGTCGATAAACGAGCCTGTTCCGCCTGCGCAATTTCCGTTCATACGAATATCGGGCGATTTTCCTTCGCGAAAAAAAATCATTTTCGCGTCTTCTCCGCCAATATCAACGAGCGTTTTTATGCTTGGAAATTTCTTTAAAATCAGTTCGCACGAAGCAACAACTTCTTGAACAAAAGGAATTTTCGCACGCTCGGCAATTCCCATTCCGGCAGAGCCTGTAATGGATAAACGAGTCGAAACATCGCCGATTTCATTTTTCAAATTCTCGAACAATGTTTTGACCGTTCCGCTCACATCAGCGAAATGTCGGCGATATTCTTTGAAAAGAATTTCGCCCTTTTCGTTTGTTGCAACGAGTTTTACGGTTGTTGAGCCTGCGTCTAAACCTATGTTTATCATTGTATTTGGAAGTTTAATTCTCTGTTAATCATTGATTTGATTTCTTTTTCAGGAAAAATGGTTTGATATTCGGCAACGCCAATTGGTTTGTGAAAATCGCGCAAGGCAACTTCCACTTCAATGTGGTCTTTTTCGGCACAAAGAATAATGCCGATAGAAGGATTTTCGTCGGGCATTTTCATTTGGTCGTCCAAAAGTCCTAAATAATAATTCATTTTTCCGATAAATTCAGGCTCAAACGCCCCGATTTTTAAGTCAATGGCTATCAGTGATTTAATCTTTCGATTGAAAAATAATAAATCCACAAAATACTCTTTTTGATTGAGTGTTAAGCGTTGTTGATTGCCAATGAACGAAAAGCCGTCGCCCAATTCGAGCAGGAAAAGTTTGATTTTTTCGACCAAACGCCGTTCCAACTCTAACTCTTTGATTTGGTGTTTGATACCCAAAAATCCCAAATTATAAGTGCTTTTCAACATTTCATCGGCTTGCTCTTGCAAATGTTCGGGCAAAGTTGTTTCAAAGTTATGCAGTTTCGGCAATTCTTTGGCATTACGGTAAGTGTCGGCTTTAATAAAATTGAGCAACAAATTGCGAGTCCAACCCATTTTTGTTGCAGATTCGGCGTAATAAAGTGCCTCTTGGCGGTCTTTTATTTTGCTTAATATAAGCCGATTATGCCCCCAAGGTAAAACTGCCACAGGTTGTGGCGGAATGTTGTTTTCAAATTCCGCCACAACCTGTGGCGGAATTTGAAAACCATATGTGTAAAATTCATATAAACGTTTCATATCCAATAGGCTACGAGGAGAAAAGCCTTCTGTGTCGGGAAATTCGCTTTTCAAATCAGCCGACAATTGTTCCACTACTCTACCACCATAGCCTTTTTCTAATTTTTCAATAGACAGGCGTTTGCCAATATTCCAATAAAGTTGTGTTACCGAACTACTTAGCCTATTTGCAATCACAACACGAGTCATTTTTACTTCTGCAATTATTTCGCGAAGCATTTCGTTGTAGTTGTTTGTTGCGATATAGTTTTGCACTGTGTTGTGGATTTGTTTGTTGGTTTTGTTCTTTGTCATTATGTTTGTTGGTTTAATTTTCAATTTTCAACCTGTCGGAAATTCCGACAGGTTGAAAATTTCGTTTTTTGTGTGGTTGTTCGGAATTTCCGAACAACTGCTTTTAGCCCAAATGGGCTTGATTTTCATAACCGTTGGTCAGCGACCAACGGAAGCAGAATAAGCCTAACAACTGCCTGAAAGGCAGGACATCGCATTATTTTGTTCTACCTTCCAGGCAAATTTCGCAGATTTTTTCTGCCCGCAGACCACGCTACGCTCGTCTGCGGTTATGAAAATTTGGCTTTTCAAGCCTTGTTTTCAATTTTTCCATCGCAAAAATACAATTTTTTTTCAAAAAAAACTTGCAATCGGAAAAAATACCTCGCTCGTACCAAATTTCTTGGCAAGCCAAGCACAAGTTCGAGCGATACAAACAAAAAGCAAAAAAACAACATTTTATTTGCAAAAAATCTAAAATTTAGTTATCTTTGCCCTCGCAATTTTTTTTAACCCATAATTTATGAAAACAATAAAATTGAAACATTCACTCCTCACGGCAACGGCACTTGTCTTTGCTTTGTTTTTTACTTCGTGTAGTAACGAAAATCCAAATCCTCCGAGCAAAGATATAAACGTAAGCGTATCACAACCAACGATGCTTGGTCTTGCAAATGCGCTCAGGCAAGTAACGGAAATAAAGAAAGATGGCAATTCTGCCCATCTTGACTGGTCGTCAGAAATGCTTGTCCATTTAGATAAAAGCCATCCTGAATTTAATGACTTGAATAAAGCGGGAGAATCCTTACTAAATGTTCTTAATCGCAACAATTTGAATGTCAGTGCTCTTAACCTTCATTTTGCCCAAAACACCAATATAGAATGGTTAAAGGCACTTCATAGCATTGCCAACCGAGACCGTTTAAATACTGGCATTCGTGACAGACTTCGGACTGGCGACGGCAACGAAGGTGGTAACGACACACCTTATACAACCGGACATTTAAGCGGAGAAAACAACACATATTTTGCCGTATCTTCAATATCCAACATGGATGCAACTTTGATATACAGTATGATGCGACAGGCTCATGAAGAAAGCACCTGTAGAGAATCAACTTTCCACATTCTCGCAGATACCTTTTATCTGACCGGTAACTATGGCTTGTTACACGAACATATCCCAGGGTTTACTGACGGTGATTTGCTTAATCTTATACGGGCATATGTTGCCGATGTAAATAGAGACCGCTTGATAATGAATGGCATATCGCTGACGAATTCTATGACTAAATATTTCGAACGTTATGGCCATGTAACAAACATTACAGGAGAATACTTGCAAAACGCAAATCTCTACAGTTATGATTTTAATTTTTTCCAGAATCATCTAAGTACACCACAGACCCCGGCCGAAACACCCATTAAAATAACCGACCAGATGTTTATGTTAGATCGTTTGTATATGAGACCAGGAGAATCAGTCAGATATTATGGCCCCGAGATTAATCGAGCGCTTGAATTTAAAGATCATCTTAGGCGTAATATATCATTGATCCCGCATCTCGATCCTAACGAAATCGACGCCCCTAGAATTCCTTTGGACATCTCTTCTGCACCAGACTCTATTGTTAATGGCCGATCGGTAAAAGTCTTGGACGTCAATAATCTTGTAAAAACGTTAGTAGCTTTCAGAAGCGCAATTCCTTATAGACTTACGCACGATGCATTTGTTGAAATACCAGAATTGCCACCAGGGATAGCTTTCGAATTAGCCGGTGTAATAACATCTGATGTAATATCAGTAACTCGACAATTGTTTGTCAGTATGCGTCTTGAAACTGGTGCCTTTAATGAACAGATGGGACTTCCTGTCAATACTAATATCAGACAAATTAATTTCAGGGTTGTGCCGGGAATGGAATGGTCCCCTGAAATAATAGAGCTTATGAGGCGATATTTTATAAGCAGTGGATTGATACGATGATAGTCCGTCTCGCCACTTGGCGCAAGTTTCAGGCAAAGCCGTAACTTGTGCTGTTTTTTTGCAAGTCCAAGTTATGCTTCTCTAAACTTGAACTAATTTAAAAACTTTGGGAAATTTATTTTATTTTTTCAAATTCCTATTTTCTACCAACGACCGCATTTGTATAATCATTTTTAAACTCCTCATAAATGTGGGGTTTAAAATTAGAGTTGTTCATTATTTTCCTCGCAAAAATACAATTTTTTTTCAAAAAAAACTTGCAATTTATATCAGCGAAATGCGGAGTTTTTTTATTTCTTTTTGGGTTTGCCGATTTTTTTTTCGGTACTTTTTATTGTTTCCAAATAACTTTGTTCGACAGGCGAAAGCGTTTTTACTTGATATTTTCTGTATTCGGAAAGTGCTTTTTCAACTGCTTTCTCGTGCGAAATCGAGCCTGCATTTTGCAAAACACTTTCGCCTGTCGAAGCCAAAATATTATCTAACTGACGAATATAATCATCCATATACATCGGTTTGTGTTTCATTGCCTGAATTTCGGCAAAATCGAAATATCCCGAAACAAGATTATTGAGAATTTTCAATTCATTTTCCGATAAATAATTTTTTGCAAGAGAAATATCTTTTTGCGTTGGCTCGCTTCCCGAAAATGTAGTCAATCCCATAAACGGTTTGTCGCTATCGGCACGTCTAAAAATTACTTCTGCGGCTGTATTTCCGTGAGTGGCGTAATGTAATTTGTTTTGTACTTTTTTAAAAAACTCGATGGAAGCAGACGATTTTGGGTCGTAATCCACGCTTGTTGCATACAAATCAAGCACTTGACGATACATTACTTTTTCAGATGAACGAATATCACGAATGCGGTCTAAAAGTTCGTACCAATAACTGCCGCCACCAACATTTTTCAGTCGCTCGTCGTCCATTGTGAAACCTTTAATAATGTATTCTTTCAGTCGCTGTGTTGCCCAGATTCTGAACTGTGTTGCAATGCGGGATTTTATGCGATAACCGAGAGAAATTATCAAGTCGAGGTTGTAGAAATTTGTTTCGATACTTTGTGTTTTTCCTGCAATAGCACCGTGCTGAGTGGTTGTTCGGAATTTCCGAACAACCACTTTTTCGTCCAATTCTCCTTCTTCAAAAATACGCTTAATATGTTCACTCACATTCGATTTGCTCGACTGATACAACTCAACCAAGTTTGCTTGCGTTAGCCAAACATTCTCATCTTCCAAACGGACATTCAAAGATACATCGTTGTCTGTGTTTTGATAAATAATTAATTCGCCTTTGTTTTCCATAAAGTTATTCGTTTCTTTTCCGCAAAAATACAATTTTTTTTCAAAAAAAACTTGCAATCGAAAAAAATATAGTAATTTTACCATCTGAATATAAGCACTA
>Ga0123355_10004890_pt1 | contig 19496 bp, 18 predicted proteins | sample TergutEmb28metaG_3_FD_89872 | JGI IMG/M metagenome (GOLD analysis project Ga0123355, IMG submission 89872) | Embiratermes neotenicus P1 segment gut microbial communities from Petit-Saut dam, French Guiana - Emb289 P1 | ecosystem: Host-associated > Arthropoda: Insects > Digestive system > Gut ...
CCAACAATGCCCAGCACAACCAGCATATTGGCAATGGCAATAGGGGGGCTGAGGCGGAAAAGCCCTCGCATTTTAGTAATATCCTTGGTTTGGTACAGATAGCTAACCATTCCGGCTATAAGAAATAAGGCCACCTTTATCAATGCGTGATTAATAACGTGAAACAATGCCCCAATATAGGAATATTCGTTGTTTAGGCTAAACCCGGCAATAATAAGGCCTACCTGGGCCACAGTACTATAAGCCAGCATTAACCGGATATCCTTCTGGGCTAGTGCAAGGATAATGCCAGCAATGGCCGTAAGTATGCCTATAATAAGGAAAAACTCCGAAGCCATACCCCCAAATACAGCTTGGAAACGGATAAATAAATAAATCCCACTTTTGATATGCAGCCCAGACATAATAGCCGCAATAGTAAAGCGGGACCCGGTAAGGGAATTGACCTTAGGGAGCCATGTAAGTAGAGGCAGCAAGGAGCATTTAGCGGCTACACTGGTCATAATTAGGGCATAAGGCAGCACCAAGTCAGCGTTGTCCATACCTGCTATTACAGTTGCGGCGGCTTCCATGTCCATTACACCGGTTATCATATAAATATAGCCTAGCCCAAAGAGATAAAACTGCATTACCACGATGTTGACCATAATAAAGGTCATACCTGCAAATAGATTTCGCCGCTTGCGGTCATACATAAGCAAGATAACCACTACAACGGTACTAACCTCCACCAGCACAAATACATTAAAGAAGTCCCGGGTCAGAAATAACCCAATAAGGGTGCCTTCTAAAATAAATAGCAAAAACCAATAAAGCCGCCCTGTATGGTCGTACCGGGATCGCAGATTATAAATAACCACCGCAAGGAAAATAACAACAGTTAGAAAAATAAACACCGCAGCAAGATTATCTGCCCGCAGTATTATCCCAAGAAAGCCGTCATACCCTCCAACGCTAATAAGAATTTCCTCGCTGCGGCTAACAAGCAGCAAAGAAAAAGCCAGCACAACAAAAGCCGTCTGTGCAACAACGGCTATAATACGCGCACTTTTAAGCTGTAGGCCGGCAGACACATACAAGAATACTGCAATCAGCACCGGTATAATTACAAACAGGGGCAATATCTGGGCTAGCATTAGGGCTCCTCCCGCACCAAGTCTCTCATGGCTTTCCAGTTTACGGTTTTATGCTTCTTGAATAGGGCGTTTAGCATGGTTATGTTTATAGCAGTGACGGCTATGCCGATAATAATTGCCGTTAGCATAAGGGCCTGGGGTAGGGGGTCTGCTATGGCATCTGGGTATTGCAAGTAGGCCACATCGCCAATAATGGGTGGCGTTGCCCCAAGCCTTGCCCCTACCCCAAGCCAAAACATAATCACAGATGTTTGCATCAGCATGATAAAGACTATAGATTTGATTATATTGCTGGTAGTAATGAGCCCGTAGAAGCTGATAAAAAACAGCAGTATTGGGAAGATATCAAATATGTGAAAGTCCAAGACAAGCTTCCTTTCGATGTGGTTATTGGCTATCTGTTTGCACCGATGATTTTGGAAAAAGCGCTCCTTCGTATTTTGCGTTTTTTTCGTCATTTTTGCGCTGTATTGGCGTTATAATCGCTCGATTGCAATATACCGGTAAAACAAAATAAAGAACCCACAGGCCACCTTCATACCCACTAGGGCGCTCATAGTAATCAAATAAATATGCTGGAAGATAGGGGTAACATCCGCCACAAGGTACACAACCCCAGTAAATATAGCCAAAATAGGCAAGATAGTAATATTAATAAAAACCAGCTCTTCCATCCGCATTACTTTTTTGATGGGCAAGTCGTGAATATCCAGCACTAGATACCTGCAAATAAAAAATGAAGCAAAGGCCAGCCCCCCAAGAAACCCGCCTCCCGCAGAAATATGGCCGTTCATAATAAGATACGCCCCAAACAGCAAAATAATAGGGCAGATAATACGCATAGTAAACTTGGTCATTGCAGAGTTTTCTATTTCGCTAAGCTTCTTTGACCGTATCTGCTCTGACCCAAACCAGGAGACATGAGTCACCGCCACCACAGCAACAACCAACAAAAGGGCCTCAAAAAGTGTGTCGTACACCCTATACCCTAGGTAAATAGCCGTGACCGCGTTGGTGCCACCCACATCAATCATAAACATCTGAAGATATTGGTCTCGTAGCTCTGTAAAAGCGTAGCCTGTTGGTACAAAATAAATAAAAAGCCCGCAAAGTACCAGCACAAATATAAAAGGCGGCACAAATTTGATAAACAGTCCCTTCTCGTCTGTTGCCGCTTCTCTTTGAAGGCCACCTCCAAGGCTATAATATTTCTCTACACAAACAATAAAAAATATGGTGGCAAAGGCAGAAATCCCCGCCTCAGACATAGCCACATCTGGTGCCCCAAGGGACAGATAAACCACCGAGGTAATAAGGGAAAACACCCCAAAAAAAATAATAACCCGATAGGCCTTACGGCAAAACACTATACAGGCCGCGCTTAAAAGCCAAAAAACCAGCAATATCTGGGTCATTATTATTCCTCACAGGCGGGCACATACCCGCTTTTATAGGCCGAACGGGCCACAATATGGGCCACCAGCGGGTTAAGTACCATGATTATTATTACAATAAGAAACAGCTTGCCTGTAAAAAAACTAAAGCCGTGGCGTATGGCAACCCCAATAGCAAGGGTAAGAAAGCCCACAGTGTCAATTTTACAGGCCACTAGAATGCGGTAATAGAAATCCTTCTTAGTCTGAAAAATCCCCAGTACCCCAAATAGCATAAATGCCGCGCCAAGGCCCATAACTATATAGCTTGCTATATTCATTAACTACTCTCCTTTATGGTCGTTTCGGTTGAATGTGCTGCGTTACTGTCCTGGGGTGTTTCGGTTTTGATTGCCGGAGCTGGGGGCTTATGCCCTTTTTGCAGATTGCGCTGAGACAGAAAAAGCGCCAAAAAAATAGTGCCAATAAACCCAGAAAGGGCATAAATAATAGCAAAATCAAGCAAAAACGTCCGTTCATGTATTGCGGCAAATAGTATGATTATGATTATGGTTTTAGACAAAATCAGGTTCATCCCAAGGAGCCTATCCCATACGCTTGGCCCTATTATTACCCGCACAAGGTAAGGCACAAGAAGCCCAAGCATTATTCCAAGTATTATGTGCATTTGCTATCCTTCCTAGATTCTATCATGTTGTCACTTTCTCTACCTTCTGAGACCTTAGTAGCATCCTTTCGATGCTGCGCAGGTCGTCTTCTGCTGTGGGGTAGCCTGGCTTTTTCCTGTCATCTATACATAGTAGGGTGATGTTTGTACCCTCCCGGTCTAGGTACACGGAGCCGGGGGTTAGGGTAATAGAGTCTGCCAGCATAATACGCAGGGCTTCGTTGTCCAGCTTTAGCTCCTTGGTGGTTATGCCCCATTTTGCGTCTGTTAGTATCATTTTGACCATATAAAAAGCGTCCATATAAATACGCCCCACTAGCCATAGTGGGTACATAGTCAGCTTAAAAAAGTTGACATTGCGGATTTCCTCAAAATTAAGAAACTTGGCAATAAAATGCATACACAGCACACTCATAAACATGCCGATAGCCGCATTTTGCCAAGAAACCTCTTCCATTAATATAATCCATACAAAAGTCAGTGCCACTGTTACAAAAATCGTATGCTTGCCCATGTGTACCTCTTACCCCCGTGGTTTAAGGGCCACTCTACACCCGGTTATGTTTCATGTCAATACATGGTAGATTTATTTTTTGTGGGTGTGTAGAGTCCCTTTGGTATCTACATATGCAAGTATAACATCTGCGTGGTTTGTTATGTCTTGGCTTGCAAGCTGCGTGTGTAGCCAGGTAGAATCTAAGCTTATTGCGGCTAGGTTTTCGGCTATTATCTTCCCGTCGATTATTACATTTGTACATAGGCCCTCGTATGCTGTTGGAAGCTGCATATCCTTTGGTGTAAGGGGGCGGTTTTGGGATTTGGGGAGTACGCTTAACCTGCCGCTGGTTTCTAGTATGGCAAACTCGATTTCTGCTATATCAAAAATATCTTTTAGCCTGCATTCTTCCAGCAGGTCGTTGATTGTCAGCTTTGTTTTATAGAGGCTTTGCTCTAGGATTTTTCCGTTTTCTATAAGAACTACGGGGGTGCCGTCTAATATCTTTCTTCCTTTAAGGCTTTTTACGCTTATATAGGAAAGTACCAGGCAAAATGCCGTAAACACAATAAGGGCCGTAAGCCCTTCTGTTAGATGAATATCGCGTACAACCGCGTACTCAGAGGCTATAGAGCCTATGGATATGCCTATTACATAGTCAAAGAAGCTTAGCTGGGCCATTTGTTTTTTGCCCATTATTCTGGTTAGGATAAAAAGGGCGGCTATGGCAATTGCTGAGGATATTGCTGTTTGGATTATTTTTTCTAGCATTTTATCACCTTGGTGATTAGTGTTTCCAGCATGGGTTAATGTTATCACAAACCCCATAACTTGCGCAGTTTGAGCACAAACTGTAGAATAACCGTCTGAAAAAAATCAAATACGAAAGCGGGAACTCAAATGAAATCAGCGGGAATGGTCCGCAACATAGCAATAATAGCCCATGTAGACCACGGCAAAACAACCTTAGTAGACCAGCTACTATGGCAAAGCGGTGCCTTCCGGGAAAACCAATCCGTGGCCGAGAGGGTAATGGACTCAGGGGATCTGGAACGGGAGCGGGGCATTACAATTTTGGCCAAAAACACCTCTGTTTTTTACAAGGATACAAAAATAAATATAGTAGACACCCCAGGCCACGCAGATTTTGGCGGCGAGGTAGAGAGGGTACTAAAAATGGTAGACGGGGTTGTGCTCGTGATAGATGCCTTTGAGGGGCCAATGCCTCAAACCAAGTTTGTGCTTAAAAATGCCCTAGACCTGGACTTGCCTGTAGTCTGCTGTGTAAACAAAGTAGACCGGCCTGAAGCCCGGCCAGAGGAAGTAGTGGACGAGGTGCTAGAGCTATTCCTGGAACTGGATGCGTCGGAAGCGCAGCTAGACTCTCCCTTTGTATACGCCTCAGCCAAAAAAGGCTGGGCTTCCAAGGAACCTACAGATTGCGGGCAAAAAATGACCCCCCTATTTGACACACTGCTATCTCATATCCCAGCGCCTTCTGGCGACCCTGCTGCCCCAACCCAGGTGCTGATATACAACATAGACTACAGCAGCTACCTGGGCCGCATAGGGGTAGGCCGGGTAATAAACGGCACCATAAGCGCCAACGACTCCCTAATGATTGTAAACACCCATGACCCAGAAAGAAGCAAGACCGTAAAAATATCCAGGCTAACAGAGTTTTCTGGCCTAGACCGGGAAGAGGTAAAAGAAGCCACTGTAGGTGCCATAATTTCTATAGAAGGCATACAGGACATAAAAATAGGGGATACCCTGTGCAGCCCTGAGGCCCCAATACCCTTACCCTTTAGCAAAATTTCTGAGCCTACCTTGGCAATGAATTTCATGGTAAACAATAGCCCCTTCGCAGGCCAGGAAGGAAAATACCTAACCTCCCGCCAAATCCGGGAGCGTCTTTATAGAGAGCTAAACACAGACGTAAGCCTAAGAGTAGAAGACACAGAAAGCACAGAAACCTTTAAGGTGTCTGGCCGAGGAGAGCTGCATCTTTCCATTTTAATAGAAACAATGCGCCGAGAAGGCTACGAGTTTCAAGTTTCAAAGCCTACTGTCCTGTACAAGGAAATAGACGGTAAGCGTCACGAGCCAATGGAGGCCGTCACCATAGATGTGCCAGATGATTTTACCGGGGTAGTAATCCAAAAGCTAGGCAGCCGCCGAGGGGAGATGCTACAGATGTCCACCTCCAAGGGCGGATATGTAAGACTGGATTTTAGTATCCCAGCAAGAGGCTTAATAGGCTATAGGTCAGAGTTTCTAACAGACACCAAGGGCAACGGCATAATGAATACCCTATTCGACGGCTACGCCCCCTACAAGGGGGATATCCCAGAAAGGCCCCAAGGCTCCCTAATCTCCTTTGAAACAGGGAAGGCTGTCCCTTATGGAATGTATAACGCCCAAGAACGAGGCAGCCTCTTTGTTACCCCAGGCACCCAAGTATACACAGGCATGATAGTAGGAAGAAATGCCCGTAGCGGCGATATGGAAGTAAACATTTGCAAGCAAAAAAAGCTGCTAAATATTAGGGCCGCAGGCACAGACGAAGCCCTACGTCTAGTGCCTGCGGAGATAATGAGCCTAGAGCAATGCCTAGAGTTTATAACCAACGACGAGCTACTGGAAGTGACCCCAATAAACCTGCGTATCCGCAAGAAAATACTGGATGCTACTATGCGGGCCAGGGCCAATAAACCTAAGCCGCAGTAAGATGTGTGGTTTTGATGATATTGCCAAAAGCGATTTTCCTGGTTTTGATGATTTGACAAAAAGCGATTTTCCCGGTTTTGATGATACCAGAAAAGGTTTTTATACCGCACTGCTAGCGGGGCGGGGTGCCTATAATCTAGGGTCAACAGGCTCACTTTCCATTGCCAGTACGCTAAACACACATTCGTGGACTCGGTACAGGGGCTCATTGCGGCAATAGCGCTCCAGGGCCTCTACCCCTAGGGCAAACTCGCTTAGGGCCAATCCACGCTTTTTTGCCAGGGCGCGCTTTTTTAGCCTGGTCAGATTTTCTTCCAGCATATACTCTGGCCCGTAGATTATCCGCAGATATTCCCGGCCCCGGCATTTTACTGCGGGCTGTAATAGCTCTGCCCCTGTTTGGGCGATAAAGTCATAGGGCTTTACCACCATACCCTCACCGCCGCATTCTGTTAGGTCTTCCCACCATTTTATTGCGGTGTTTATGCTGTTTTCGTCTAATAGGTCAACTAGCAGGTGGTTTGTTGCTATAAAAATCGGGTCATTGCCGGTCATGTGTTTTGCTATGGTTTCCATATGCCATATATGATTTTGGTCAAGCCAGGCTTTGCCCTCCGTTGCTAGTATGTGGAAGGGTGCTATACGGTAGTCATCTAGGGTTTTTATATCCCAGCAGTAGCGGCGGTAGGCTTGGGTGTATAGCTGTAGGGCTTCGGCGCGGGCTTGCTGGCGTGATAATAGGGCTGATAGGTCAATGGTTTTTCGGGCTTCGGTGGGGCTTGATGATAATGGGGTTGGGTCTGTGGTTTCTTGGGTTTCGGCAGGGCTTGATGCTAATGAGGTGGTTTTTTTGGCGTTAGCTTCTGCATCGTTTTCTTGGTCGCATTGTAAATCTGCGGCCTTTTTTATTGCGGCGGTAACGGCCTCTAAACCACTGCGTCCTGCCCGGCCTACCGGGGCATATTGCTCCTCTAGCAGCTTTTGGGCTTTGGCAGACCAGGGCATTAGCTCTGTGTCTAGGCATACCCAGTTGGTATTGAAAGCCTCCCAAAAGCCAGAGTTTGTAAGGGCTGCTTGCAGGCGAATAAGTAAGGCGTTCTCAACTTCGCTGTCCTCGAAGAAATGCCGCCCTGTTCTGGTGTAGATTATCCCTATTCTGCCTTTGCAATTTAGGTCTTGCTTATTTGTGCTTACAATGTCTGTTGCCCCAAAGCGCTTTGCGGCGGTTTCGGAGTCTTTGCACACTATAATTACCGCCCTCGACCCCATGTGCTTTTGCTGGCATACTACCTTGCCAATCCCCCGGGTTTTGTAGTAATCGAAGGCCTCGGTTGGGTATTCCAGATACTCTGGGTGCTTGCTGGTTTCGCAGGGGGACATGGTTGGAGGTAGGTAGATTAACCAGCGTGGGTCTGCCGCAAAGCGGCTCATTATCTCTAGGGCGGCGGCGGAGTTTTCCGCATTTATCTTAATGCTGCGCCTTAGGCGGGTTGTGATGTAGCGTTGGCCCAGTACATCGTCTATGTTTAGCATGTCGTCTTGTACGGTGGGTTGGTCTAGGAATGGCTTTGCCGGGGGGTAATATTCCTTGGCGGCATCCACTTGAACTATCTCTTTTTCGGGATAGCGGAAGGCGGTTAGCTTGCCACCAAAGACGCAGCCTGTGTCTATGCAGAAGGTGTTGTTAACGGATTCTACTATTGTTGTGGGGGTGTGGCCGTAGATTACCAAGGCCTTGCCACGGTATTCGTTGGCCCATGGTAGGCGAACGGGTAGGCCATATTCATCGGTTTCCCCTGTGGTATCGCCATATAGGCAAAATTGGCGGACGTTGCCGCTGGCCCGGCCATGATATTTTTCCTTGATACCGGCGTGGGCTACTACCAGCTTGCCATTGTCTAATACGTAATGGCTGATTAGGCTGTCTAGGAAGGCTTTGGCCTGTGCTAGGAAGCTTTCGTCTTGGGCGGCTAGCTCCTGGGTAGTTATATCTAGGCCGTGGGTAAGCTGGACGCTGCTGCCTTTTAGGTAACGAAGCAGCTTTGCGTCGTGGTTTCCCCCTATACATAGGGCGTTGCCTGTGCTTACCATGTTCATTGTCATGCGTAGTGTTGCTATATTGTTTGGGCCTCTATCGCATAGGTCTCCTAGGAATATGGCTTTACGGCCTTCTGGAGGTGTTGCGGTACAGTTTTCTTTGTCTATGGTGTAGTTTAGTTTTTCTAGTAGGGTACATAGCTCGTCATAGCAGCCGTGGATGTCGCCTATAATATCGAAGGGGCCGGTTTCGTGTTTTTTGTTGGTCCATAGGGGCTTGCGTATTATTTCTGCGTTGTTGGCATCTTCTTGGCTTTTTAATATGAATATATGGCGGAAGCCTTCTTTTTGCAGGTGCCTTATGGAGCGGCGTAGTTGCTCTTTTTGCCGGGTGATTACATGGCCGCCAAAGTTGCGGTCTGGGCGGTTATCATTGCGCTCTTTGCATAGGTTTTCTGGCATGTCTAGTACTATGGCCACGGCTTGGCAGTTTTGGTCTTTTGCCAGTTTTATTATTTTTGCTCGGGCTTCTTTTTGGACATTGGTTGCGTCTTTTAATGTTATGTGGCCTAGGTCTAAGCGCTTATTGGCAATGTAAAATAGGGCCTCAAAGGCCTGGGTGCTTACATATTGGTTGTTTTCGTCGTCGGAGACTAGGGCCCGGAAGTAGTCTGAGGATAGTACCTCTGTGGGTTTAAAGTATTTATTTGCAAAGGTGGACTTTCCGCTGCCGGAGGGGCCTATTAGGGCTACTACAGATAGCTCGGGGATTTCTATTTGCATAATGTAAACACTCCCATCTGGGTTGGCGTGCCCAAGGTGGCATCTACTTCCCCTATTTCTGAAAATTGGACGGTATAGCCGTGTTTATTGGCTACGCTGCTTGCCCACTGGCGAAACTCTGGCCGGGTGTACTCGAAGCGGTGATCCCCGTGGCGTAGGGCTTGGGGGTGTAGGTTATCGTATTTTTCGTTGTATTCTCTGTTGGGGGTTGTTAGTATTATTAGTGGTGGCTTGGCAAATTCGAATAGCACCCGCTCGAAGGCTTCTAGCCTGGAAGGCTCCAGATGCTCTATTACCTCTATTACGCAGGCCGCGTCATAGCCAGAAAACCTTGCGTCCTTGTATGTTAATGAGCCTTGGAATAGCTGGACTCTCTCCCGCATAGTGTCCCCGGCCCTTTCTAATTTTAGCTTTGCGCTGGCTCTTTCTAGGGCTACATGGGATACATCTACCCCGGTTATTTCTGTAAACTGGCCCTCTTTTGTAAGGAGGCGCAGAAGGTTGCCTTCGCCGCAGCCTATGTCGATTATGCGCTTTGCGCCATGGCTTTTGAGGGCGGCTATTACACTGCCTAGGCGCTGGGCGTTTAGGCTTTGGGAGACTTCTTTTTCTGGTGTGTCTTCTACGTGGGTATCATCGGCTATTGATAGGCCCTCGTAGGCCATATTTACTAGGCTGCGCCGCCGGTTTAGGTAGCGGCCTGTTATATAGGCCCGTTCTGGATGGTTTGGAAGCCAGTCTTCCCCCATGCGCAGTAGTTTTTCTACCTCGTCGGGGCCTACCCAGTAGTGTTTTTGCCTGTCGAAGACTGGGATTAGTACGAATAGGTGCTTTAGCAAATCCCGTAGGCGTACTTTTCCGCTTATTGTAAGGTTTACATATTTGCTGTCTCCCCAGTTTGGGTAGTCCTCGTCTGAGATGAAGGTTTCGTAGGTGATTGTATAGCCTAGGGGCTGGAAAATATTGGTTAGTTTATCCTGCTCCCCTCGGCATGGTAGCATTGTAACTGTTGCGGTAAGGTCTATTTGAGAGTCGGATAGGGCTTGGTGGGCGTCTGCCCGGCCTGATATTGCTGTGCCAAAGACCTTGGAGATGGCGGTGCTTAGGAAGGAAGAGGATACATATGGCCTGTCGTTTACATAGTCAAATAAGCCGCCGGTGGTGGAGCCTACTTTGCCTCTGGCTAGGTCTATTGGGTCTATGTCTAGTAGTAGGGCCGCAGTGGTGCGCTGGTTAGATACCTCTGGGTAGAAGACATAGGCCTTGCCGTAGTTTAGCTCAAACACTTGGGGGCGGTGGGGGTTTTTGTATAGTAGGTAGCTTAGGTTTTGGGTGTTTTGGCCGGTGTGGGTTATGGTTAGTAGCATTTTATGTCACCCCATTTTTAATTGCTCTATCAGAGCATCTCTTAAAACCCCTGAAAAATTTAAGTGGGCGTTTGTAGCTTCCCTATCTAGCCACTTGGGGATGCTTAGTGTTTTCTTTACTGGTTTATTTTCTTCTGGCATATTCAAAACATCGGCCACAACCATCATGACAAATCCATCATCAACTGCAATTTCTTTGATATTGGATGGCTTGGGCAGTTCTTTTCCCATTTCAAGAATAACCTCTATATAGCCTTCAAGGGCGTCCTTCGCCATTAGTGAAGCACCTTCTATTGTATCGTCATAAGTATGACAACCATCTAAGTCTGGAAAATAGACAGATATTGTGCCGTTATCCTCAGTTACAAATTGCGCTGGATAAACGTATTGCTTTGCTTTCATCTTAAATCATCCTTTCAGGCCTGCGTCTTTTAATATCGCATTTTCTAAGCCTTTGCCAAGTTCTTTGTGGTGGTGAGGGACTTGAAAAACCTTTCCATTTTCAAAATAATGATAATGACTGCCTTTGACTTTAATATGTTTAATCCCATGACTTTTTAACTTTTTTATCATTTCAACACCTGTCAATTTCCTCACCTCCTAGCAAGTATATACGTGTATTACGTATAAGCCAAGTGCCATGGGTTAACACACCCATTGCAATTTCCCCATATGTGTAAATCCCATCACGATATCGCGAATTATGCATAAATATAAAATTTTACTAATCCCACCAAGATATTCATGCTAAAATGCCCCATCCCAATAAGAAAGGACAACCCATCCATGGACTTAAAAAACTACTATCAAGACCCAACTATCACCAGCATCAACAAGGAAGCCCCCCGGGCCTACTACATCCCCTTCCAAAAGGGCCTGGTTCCAGACTCTCTGGGCCGCCCAACTAATCTAAAACGCAACAAGTCCCCAAGATATCAAACCCTCAACGGCGGGTGGAAATTCCAATACCATCCAAGCCATCATTCTGTAGACGAAAATTTCTTTGCCAAAGACTACGATACAACTTATTTTGACACGATAAATGTCCCCTCATGCTGGCAAACAGAGGGCTATGACATTAATCAGTACTGCAATGTAAACTATCCAATCCCGGCAGACCCACCCTTTGTGCCACTGGAAAACCCGGTGGGCTTATACTGCCGCGATATCACTTACCCAGCCGCCTGGGCGGATAAAGAGCGCTATATCACCTTTGAAGGGGTAAACTCCTGCTTTTACCTGTGGGTTAATGGCGAGTTTGTAGGCTTTAGCAAAACCAGCCGCCTTCAGGCAGAGTTTAATATCACCGCCTTTACAAAGCCAGGGCCAAACCGCATAGCCGTGCTGGTTATGAAATATTGCGACGGCACCTACTTGGAAGACCAAGATTGCTGGCGGTTTAGCGGTATTTTTAGAGATGTATATATGCTGGCCCGTGACAAAGCCCATGTAAAAGATGTTTTTATCACCACAACAGGGGCAAAAATAGAAGAATCCGCAACTATTAACTGCGAGCTTACAGGCACACCGGGCCTTGATGTAACAGTGAGCGTAAAGTCCTTCAAAGAGTTGGCCCGCTCAAGTGCAACCCTAGACAAAGATGGCAAAGCCACCGTAACATTTGAAATCAAAAACCCCAAGCTTTGGAACGCGGAAATGCCATATCTATACAAAGTAATAGTAGAAGGCGACAGCGAGGCCCTATTATTTGACACAGGCATCCGCACAACAGAGCTTCTTCCAAACGGTGCCTTTGCAGTCAACGGCAAGCCCGTAAAGATGAAGGGGGTAAACCGCCACGACTTCCATCCAGACTTTGGCCAAGCTGTTCCTCTGGCATGGATGGAAGAAGACCTGCGCATAATGAAGCGCCACAATGTAAACACAGTCCGCACCGCCCACTACCCCAACGACCCGCGTTTTCTATTGCTATGCAACAAATACGGCCTATATGTAATGGACGAGTGCGACAACGAAACCCATGGGATGCAGCGTATAGGAAAGTGGGACTTATTAGCAACAGACCCAGACTGGAAAGAAGCCCACCTAGACCGTATGACCCGTATGGTAGAAAGAGACAAAAACAACCCCAGCGTAGTAATGTGGTCCCTAGGCAACGAGGCCGGCTACGGCCCCCACCATATGGCAATGGCAGAATACGCCCATAAGCGGGACCCGGCCCGGCCTGTACACTACGAGGGGGCCCACCGCCGCCAGCTAGAGGTCAAAGACCCTCACGACACAGCTTGCCTGGATATGGTAAGCCGTATGTACCCGGCCCTGGCTTGGATGGAAGAATACGCCGACAACCAAGAAGAAACCCGCCCGCTAATCCTATGCGAATACTCTCACGCCATGGGCAATGGCCCTGGGGACCTTCAAGATTACTGGGATATTATTAACCGCTCGCCCAAGATGATTGGCGCATGTATATGGGAATGGTGGAACCACGGCCTTAGGGCAAAGCGCTTTACCGATATAGACGGCAATAAATACACAGTGCCGGCCCTTAGATACAAGGAAGCCCTTACCCAAATGGGCCTAATCCCAGAGGAATGGGAAGCCATGGACTGCGTAGAGTTTTGGGCCTACGGTGGAGACTTTGACGAGAAGCCCCACGACGGCAATTTCTGTATGGATGGCCTTGTCACCCCAGACCAACAGCCAAAGAGCGGGCTGCTGGAAGCCAAAAATGTCTACGGCCCAATACATGGGGTGCTAAAAAGCAATGATGAAAATGGAATAGTGCTAGAAATCCAAAATAAGTATGATTTTATAGACCTATCCCATGTGTACCTTGTATGGAGCGTGGATAAAGGCGGCAAAATCATAGCCAAAGGCGAAATATGCCAGCTTGATGCCCCGCCTCAAGGCAGCCAAACCGTGACTCTTAACTATGTAGGCCCTATGGATGCCATTAATCTATCTTTTAGATACAAGGGCAAGCTAGCGGGAGACTGGGCACCCCACGGTCATGAAATTATCCACAGGCAACTGTTGATAAACTCACAGCCTGTGGAAAAACCTGTGGATAACTTAAGAGCAGACTATTTAGAAAGCCATAATTTCACAGGCCCCCTCACCGTGGAAGAGGCCGAATACACCATAAGGATAATTGGCCTAGACTTTGAATATATATTTGACAAGCTATTAGGCACCTTTACAGAGCTAAAGCTAGGAGGCGCTGATATTATTGCCACACCAATAACTTTGGATATATGGCGCCCCCCCACAGACAACGATTCTAGCATCAAGCACGCCTGGCTAGAATGGGGCCTAGACAACGCCCGCCCCAGAGCCTACAGTGCAAAGCTTGTGGAGAAGTCTGAAAAATTGTGCAAAATTAGTGTGGATTACGCATACAACGGCTACTCTCACGCGCCGGTGCTAAAGGGCAAGGCCACCTGGACAATAACCCAAGACGGAAAGCTGACCTACAACACATCAGTGGAAGTAAACGAGCACCCTAAAAAATGGAGTTGGGACAAAATGGACGAGCAGCAAGTCTATCTCCCACGCTTTGGCCTGCGGTTAGAAATGCCCGAGGGCACAAGCCAGGTATCATACTTGGGATATGGCCCAACAGACTCCTATGTAGACAAGAAAAACGCCACATACAAAGGGCTATTCCACAATACTGTGGATAAAATGAACGAAAACCACGAATATCCACAGGAAAGCGGTGCCCGCTATGGCGTAGAATACGCCTGGATAACCAACCAGCAGGGTAGGGGAGTGTATGTAGAGTGCGATAAAGCCCCAATATCCCTAAGTGTGTCCAACTACTGTAATCACGACCTTGCCAAGGCAATGCATCCCCACGAGCTTACAAAGCTGGATACAACTATGGTGCATCTGGATTACAAAAATACCGGAATAGGCTCCAACTCCTGTGGGCCGATACTTGAAAAGAAATATCGGTTTGACGAGAGGGAGTTTGATTTTGCCGTGAGCTTTACACCTGCCTTCCGGGAAGACTGGTAGAGGCTAAGGACTGCAACCTGTAGATGTGGCCCATGGAGCATAGGCCGGGCATAATATTTTTGTCAATTTGGTCAAAAGCGCTCCTGGGCCGTTTGCGGTTTTTTGCTTGATTCTACTCTTTATTAGGGCGTTTCTTGGTATTTTAGCACGGTGATGGGCTTGCTGATTTTTGTCAATATTGATAAAAGCGCTCCTTAGCCGTTTACAGCTTTATCGGTTGTTTTGCATTTTTTTGCGGTGTATCCCGCTGTTTTGCTACACCATATGACAGGAGGTTTTGATATGCAATTTACCCAGTATACAGATGTAAATGCCTTCTACAGTGCCGTAGGCGAAACCCTAATGGCCCATGAGGCGCAAAATATAATCCCCTTGGGCAATATCCTAATAGGGGTAAAGGGCGAAGACAAAACCGACTGGCGGGACCCGGTAGGCTGGTTTATGGCCACGGTTTCCGACATCCATGATGTGCGCCTAACCGCAATTATGACCCGCCCCATGAATCTGACCCTATACGCAACCAACAACCAAAACGACCCAGGGGCCATAGCCTGTCTAATAGAAGGCATGGCCCTAGCCGGGGTAGATATCCCAGGGGTGATGGCAGAAAAGTCCTTGGTAGAGATGTTTGTGCGGTTTTATACCGCAAGGCATGGCCTAACCGCCAGGATAAACACCAACCAGCGCATCTACGAGCTAACAGAGGTAAACCCCAAAGTCCCCAAGGCCCCTCTGCGCCTTGCATGTGAAAGGGATATGGCCTTCCTGCCATACTGGGATACAGGCTTTAACAAAGACTGTATAGACCCATCCCATGCAGTGAGTGATAGCCTGGAAGGCTACCGCTATCTTATCCGCCAAGGCCGCATATACATTATGGAGGAAGGAGGCATTCCCGTTACCATGGCCAAAATATCACGGGATTTGCAAAAGGTTTGTGTAATAGGCTATGTTTACACCCCCCCCTATTTCCGTAAAAAAGGCTATGCCACCGCCTGTGTTGCCTCCATAAGCCAGATAGGCCTAGACAGAGGGTTTAGTAAATGCGTGCTGTACACAGACTTAACTAACCCTACCTCCAACAGTATTTATCAAAAGATAGGGTATAAGCCTTTGTGCGATTCCTTGGAGGTTAAGTTTGAGTAAAACACTACACATCGTGAAAAAAATATTTTTCATAGTCTGTAGTTTACCTAACAAAAGACCCAATATAAAATAAAGGAGCAAAACAAATGAGCAACCCGATAGTAGCACTACAGCTATACACAGTAAGAGATGTCACAAGCAATGATTTACCCAACACCCTAAAACAAGTAAAGGCAATGGGCTACGACTATGTAGAGCTTGCAGGCACCTACGACCTAGAAGCAGCAGATTTTAAACAATTATTAGACGAAATAGGCCTAAAAGCCATAAGCGCCCATGTCCCAATCCAAGCTTTTGAAGCAGATGCAGCAGGCACCGTAGCCACATACAAAACCCTAGGCTGCAAAGTAGCAGCAATCCCATGGGCACACCCAGACACCTTACCCGGAGGCCCAGATTTTGAAAAAACCAAGGCCACAATAACCAAAGCCGCAGCACTGTGCAAAGAAAATGACATGATTCTGGCCTACCATAACCACGACTTCGAGTTTAAAGCTTTGCCCTGTGGTACATTTGTGCTAGACGCTCTCTTTGCCGAAACCTCGGATGTGCTACAAGCCCAGCTAGACACAGGCTGGGTAAAGGCAGCAGGGCAGTGCCCTGTAGCGTATATAAAAAAATACGCAGGCCGCTGCCCCGCTATCCATTTAAAAGATATTACCCATGCCCAAACCGATAAAACCGTAGAACTACTAAACACCGACGCAATGCTGGAATCCAGGGCTAAATATGAAGACCGGCCCGTTGGCCAAGGTATACTGGATGTACCCGCAATCACCAAGGCCGCTGTAGAAGCCGGTGCTTACATCTTGGTAGTAGAGTTGGATGAAGCTGTTGGCATTGCCTCCCTAGAGGCCGCAAAGCAGAGCAGGGAATATCTGAAAACGCTAGGTTACTAGAACGACGACTTAATATCATCTATAAAATGCCCGGCCTTGCGCATTGCCCGCTTGCTGTCGCGCTTCATGCGGCGGAGCTGTTTTTCGTCGGTCATGACACTTGCGCCAACGATAAGACCTACGGCAATACCGCCGATTAAACCACTGGTAAATCTACTCATCTCTTCACTCCTTCCTATATAGTATATACATCCAGTATGTGCCGCGTGGGCGGTGATATACTAAGAAACATAAGGGAAGAGGTTATACAAATTTCAAAAATGCTTATATTCCTTTAATATTGAAGCAAAATTTCTATTAATATTTCAGAAAGGTGTGATTGATATGGGACGACGCGGCGGCGGAAGAATGGGCGGCGGCAGGATGGGCGGAGGCTTAGGCGGCGGCCGCTCTGGCGGCGGACGGGGCTTTGGCTCTGGTAGCGGCCTAGGAAGTGGCGGACGCTCTGGTGGCGGCCTTGGAGGCGGTTTAGGCGGAGGTCTAGGGGGAGGCAGGTCTGGCGGAGGCCTTGGCGGAGCCAGACCAGGAGCAGGGCGGCCTGTAGCCCCAAGACCGGCGGCCCCAAGACGTGGCAGCGGCTTTGGTGCCGGTATGGGCGTAGGCATGGGCCTTGGCATGATGGCCGGAGGCGGCCGCAGACGGCGGCGTGGCTGGGGCATGGGCGGCGGATGGGGCTTTGGCCGCAGACGCAGGATGCCAATGGGCGGTATGGGAATGGGTGGCATGGGCATGGGCCCACGCGGCGGCGGAGGCTGCGGTGGCGGATGTATGGGGATTGTTATTGCCATAGTAGTGCTTATCATTGCCCTTTCCGTAATTGGGATGATATCCAATTTGGCCTTCCCAGGCCCTGGAGGCGGCGGTGTTGGCGGTATTACTTCAAGCCGTCAGGTGACACCTTCTACCAGAAACAGAACGGCCCTTCCAAGAGGCGAGGCAGACTCCAGGGTGCCACTGTATGTGGACCATCTTGGGCTAATCCGCAACTCAACGGCCCTATCCCGTGGCCTCAACAACTTCCACGACCGTACTGGTGTACGCCCCATTTTATATATAGTAGGCCCAGGAGCCTTTGGCGGCGAGATGTTCCCCGCAGACGAGGCGGTATATGCCTTTGCTCAACAGCGCTACAGCTATCTAACCGACAACGAAGCTCACCTGCTGTTCTTATTTTTCCACAATGGAACCAGTGGCGGATACGCCATGTGGAATGTAGCCGGTAGGCAGGCCCAAACCGTTATAGATGGCGAGGCCGAAGACATTTTAATGGACTATATTGAGATGTACTACGCCCGTAATCTGGACTGGCACGACATGTTCTCTCGGGCATTTGACGAAAGTTCCCAGCGTATTATGACCAGAACCCGCTCTGCATGGATACCTGTGCTGGTAGTGGCCGGTGTACTGCTGATTCTGCTGCTACTGTTTAGATGGTGGAAGAGTAAGCAAGACCAAAAGAATATGGAAGCAGAGCAACTAGAGCGCGTCCTAGCCCAGCCTTTAGAAACCATGGGCAACCACCATGACGAAGCCACAAGGCGGGCCCAAGAGTATCAGGACGACAACAACAACGACAGTTAATTGTTTTGCGTAAAACCCGCAAAACATAAAATAAAATTTAACCTATAGGAGGTAACAAACATGAGCATTTTAGGACGTTTCAAGGACATCGTATCATCCAACATCAACGCGGTACTAGACCGGGCAGAAGACCCAGGCAAGATGGTAGACCAGTACCTACGCAACATGACCAAAGATCTAGCCACAGTAAGAACCGAAACCGCCGGTGTAATGGCAGAAGAAAGCCGCACCAAGCGCCTGGTTGAAGAAAACAACAAAGAAGTGGCAAAGTTTACAGACCTAGCAAAGAAGGCCCTAATGTCTGGCAACGAAGAAGACGCCAGGGTATTCCTAACCAAGAAGCAAGAGCTTGAAAACGTAGGCGCAGGCCTCCAAACCTCTGCCGCCCTGGCCCACGAAAACGCAGTAAAAATGCGCCAGATGCACGACAAGCTAGTAAAAGACATCAATTCCCTCAACGCCCGCCGTCAAACCATCAAAGCCAAGGCCGCCGTTGCCAGAACCCAAGAGCGTGTTAACGAACTAAGCGGCGCTTCCAAAGTAGAAGGCGCAATGACCGCCTTCAACCGCATGGAAGACAAAGTAAACCGCCAGCTAGATATGGCCACCGCAAAGGCAGAGCTAGACTCCGCACCCCTTGATGAAGCTCTCGCCCTTGAAGAGAAGTATCGTGGCGTAAATATTGATTCATCTGTTTGTGATGAAATGGCTAATCTTAAGGCTCAGCTTGGGTTGAACTAGAGCTTGTTCTTATCTTAGAAGTTGTGTTCATAGGAGGCAACGGCGCGTAATATAGCGATGTTGCCTCCTTTGGCATAGCTAATGGTTGCGTATAAATTATATAAGAAGCACGAAAGAAGGCATTTACTTGCAAGATGACAGATTTATTTGGGACGAGGAAAAAAATAAAGCCAACATTAAAAAGCACAAGGTAACATTTAGCGAAGCTGCGACTGTATTTGATGATTATAACGCCGTTTATTTTGACGATGAGTCGCATTCGCAAGACGAAGAACGTTTTATTGTAATTGGCTTTAGCGAACGCGCACGTATGCTTATGGTCTGCCATTGCTATAGGAACGGTGGCTCGCTTATTCGTATAATATCAGCACGCAAAGCTGACAAGGAAGAATCAGAATACTATGGGAGGTAGAAGGTTGAAAAAAGATTTGATGGAAAATAAGCAAGAGCCATAAGAAAAAGAGCATAACAAAAAAGCCACCGGAGCAGCCAAATTATTGAGTAAAGCAGGATTATTAAGCCGCAGATTCGGCAA
>Ga0123355_10004891_pt1 | contig 19494 bp, 18 predicted proteins | sample TergutEmb28metaG_3_FD_89872 | JGI IMG/M metagenome (GOLD analysis project Ga0123355, IMG submission 89872) | Embiratermes neotenicus P1 segment gut microbial communities from Petit-Saut dam, French Guiana - Emb289 P1 | ecosystem: Host-associated > Arthropoda: Insects > Digestive system > Gut ...
GATAAAATATTCCGACGCGCCTTTATTTTCTTTAGCCCAATCCAGCAAAGTAATTTCCAGCTGTGCAAGACGTTTAAGCACTCCGGGTTGCTTGTTGCCTTGACCCAGTTCTGTGGCCATATCGGCGGCTACGGTTTCAACCCGAGGGTCGTTTTCGTTGGCTTTGAATTTTGCGTATAGGTCAAGCTCGGAATTTTCTTGAATTTCTACACCAAGGTCAAACAATGGCTTGATTGGGGCGTTGCAAGCAAGAAAATCATGAGGGCGCGGCCCAAACGAGAAGATTTTTAGCTTGCTTAGCGCAATTTTCACCCGTGCCACAGGGATAAACTCGCCAATCATATCGGCTACCTCACAGGCAATGCCTACAGGATATTCCGGGATATGTGCGTTAACGCCTCTTAAGCCCAAGTTATATGAAGCGTTAAGCATGCCACAGTATGCGTCACCCCTGCCCTGGACAAGGTTTTCGCCTGTTTCTTCGGCGGCGGCGGCAAACATCACCGGGCCGCAGAATTTTTGCGCAAGTAGTGTCTCTGGGCCTTCTGGGCCAAAGTTGCCAAGATATACAACCAAGGCGTTACAGCCGGCTTTTTTTAGCTCCGCAAGGGCCTCCATTGCGTGATTTTCATTTTCGACAACGGTGCTAATCTCGGTTACTGGGATACCTTTTTTCTCAAGGGCCGCTACTACAGCTTCACGGCGCTGTTTTGAGAGATTGCTTGGGAAACAGTCGCGGCTTACCGCCACTATACCCGGCTTTACGGTTGGCATGTTTGTCATTATTTTCTCCTTTCTAATGGGGGCGCTGCCCCCTCTCACACATTTTCGCTTCGCACGGCTGCTTGTATTCTATTGCCACCTTTATACAGCGTCAAGTAGATATTGCTTTTGGCTTCAGGCTTAGAAGCTGTATTCAACTTCGGCAATGACGCATTTGCGCGGCGATTACTCGCAGATTGAGGAGGTGTTTTCGCCGCTTGCCAATAAGGCAAGCAAGAAAACGCCGACGAAAAGCTACGGGAAATCGACCGCAAAGGCGGCGTTGGCGGAGTTGAGTACAGCTTCTTATACTGCAATTGTAGCGCTTTCATCCAAATCATCAAACCCTGTTGGACACCTTACCCTCATTCTGGCATACTGGTGCAAAACAATTTAGGCTTGGGCGGGACCGTTACATTAATTTTGCATCCTTGGAGGGTTGCATTAATGCTGGCTAATTTCATCTTTAGCATAAACGCTGTAGTACCGTTATTTTTGATGCTTTTTATGGGCTATACGCTTAAAAAAACTGATTTTATTAGCGGTGGGTTTGTTTCTAGCGGCAACAAATTTGTGTTTTATTTTGCGCTTCCGGCAACTTTGTTTAGGAGTGTTTATACGGCAGAGCTTAGTGAGCTCTTGGATATGAGGTTTGCGGCCTTCGCGGTTGGGGCTTCGTTGGTAGCTTTTTTTGGGATATGGTTGGTTTCGTCGCTGTTTATCAAAAGCAAGCCTATTGTTGGAACCATTACTCAGGGTGCGTTTAGGGGTAATTTTGCCTTCCTTGGGATGCCGCTTCTTATCAGCCTTGCCGGGGAGGCCGGTGCGGCTCGAGCCGCGCTTATCATGGTTTTTGTTATACCTATGTACAATATCTGCTCTATTTTGGTACTTGCGACCTGTTCGGATTCTGACAAAAAAGTGGGATTTAAAACGATTGCTTTTACCATCATTAAGAATCCTTTTATTATAGCCATTTTCTTGGCGTTTGGGGTACAGCTTGTAGGCATTAACCTGCCGTTTATGATTAACCAAACTTTGGGCTACACCGCAAACCTAGCCACTCCCATGGCGCTCATTTGTTTGGGTGCCGGCATGTATTTCCAGGGTTTTGACGCTAAGTTTAAGTACGCGCTTATCGCAAGCCTTATTAAGGTTGTGGCGTTGCCGCTTTTATTTGTGACAGCAGGGTATCTACTGGGTTTTAGAGGTTATGATATGGTGGCGCTTTTGGTACTGGGGGGAGTACCGTCAGCCATAGCAGGTTATACCATGGTTATACAAATGGGCGGTGATGGTTATGTCGCTGCTACCATAGTAGTGTTGTCCACATTTATGTCGGCATTTACATTAACGCTGTTTATTTATGTTTTACGTGCGTTAAGGGTGTTTTAGCAGTGATATAATAAACTTCTTCCGAAATTACATTAGCGGCCAAAAAATCGCAGGTATTAGTGCGTTTTTTGGTCGCTCATTCGGAATTTCGGGAGAAGTCTAATGAACACATGGAGGGATTTTTATGTTTCTAGAGCATGTTATATGTTATATGCGGCGGAAGCGGATAAGCAAATTTATTATGGTAGTACTAATGATTGCGACAGTTGCTGGGCTACTAACAGCATGTAAAATTACTCCGCCAAGGGAGCCCCAAGAAAACACAGCAAGGACTTACAATGGCGAGGCAGCCCATAACAACCAAGGGACTAACGAGCTTGAAGAAGAACTTGATGATCAGGATCAGCCAACCGAAGTATGGCGAGGCGGCCCAATACGCGGGATATGGGATGGTGACACCTATATCAACAATTATCTAAACCTGCGCTTTGTTATGCCTTTAGGATGGGTAGCCGCAACAGACGATGAAGTGGCCGAGTTGGCAGGGCTTACAGCAGAAATATTCGAAACCCAAGGGCAGGACTTACCCGAAGCCTTTTGGGACATGGCCGGCACAAATGAGCTTATAGATATGATGGCCATTGACCCGTTTACAGGCATCAATGTCCAGGTGGTATATGAGCGACTTCTTTTCCCCCATCGCAGGATTTCCGAAGCTAATTATATCCGCATTGTGATAAACAACCTTGCCGAGATTGGTATGAGGGCGCACTCTATCCCCGGCACAACCCAGATAGGCGATTACACCTGGCATTCCATAAGCACAGAAATGGACGTACTGGGCACTTTAATGGCCGGGCGACAATTTATTAATATCCAAGACGGCTTTGTACGGACGCTTGTACTCTCTTTTAACGCGGAGCTTGACCCGGTCGACATGCTTCTTGCCCGGTTTAGCAGCCTGGACACACCACCACCGCCGCCACCAGCCCATGACGGGGTATTAGTAGGCGTATGGGCCTGGGACTCAGATAACAGCTATGTATATATATTTGAAGCAGACGGGCATGGGATGCGCGGGTTCTACCCATATTTAGACCCGTTTAATTGGTATACAAGGGGCGAAAACTATCTTTCGCTAAATTTTGGCTTTTGGCAAGATAATATGAACTACTCCATAGCAGGGGATATTTTAACCTTAGACAGCCTTGATTTCCCCGGAGAGACCTTCAGTTATATACGCTGGGAGGGCGATTTTATCCCGGCCGAGTTTGAGTCTATAGATATGACCGGCCACCCCCTTACAGGCGTATGGGAATGGGATGGCGATTCAGATTGGATATATATTTTATTCGAGGACGGGACCGGCGTACGCGGCTGGCCCGAACAAAGACCCGAGTTTTACTGGTACGCATATGACGACCAGCTGCTGATAGGCATAGGTGACGCATTCGAAAGATGGACATTTACTATCCAAGACGACATGCTAACTCTTGAAATGCCTGGCGTATCCTACAGCTATGTAAGAGGAGATACAGTTACACCCGAGCAGCCGCCGGTTATTGGCGCATAATAAAACAGACATCTGCGCAAATTTGTGCGTATTTATTTACGGCTCTGGCTAAGGGGCAGGCACCCATGATAAAAAACAGCGGAAACAGCCAGACCAAAGGAGGCATAAAATTATATGTCAATACCCATCGTGCTGTATGATGAAAATCACGAGAGGGTGGGTGAAACATACCACCGCCGCGCAAAGCAACTGGTGCGAAGCGGGCGGGCGGTTTGGTTAGAAGAAGGCCATAGTTTGCAAATGGTCCCATTCCAAGCCTTAGAAGTACCAGCCCACCCTCCCATCAAGGAGGAATTACCTGAAATGGAGAGCATATATACAAATAACGGCATAGCACCAGAAATAACTGAAGCGCCGCATCCCGCACCCCCCAATGAGTTGCGTATGTACCTAGCCAGGCAAAATGTGGCCAGGAAGAGAAACCTCGTTAGGAATATTATTGCTTATGTCATAGCCTGGATTGTCTGCTTTGGGCTTATGCATCCGGCTTTCGCAACAGTTAACCAAATTGGCCAAACACACAGGACAAACCTTGTTATATATGAGCCGTTTGCACAAGAAATACCGCAATTGTTCCAGTTTGGACATAACAGTACTGAAATTGAGTTTTGCCCATACACCTTCGGATACATGCTAGAGACCTATATTGTCGATAATGTCATAGAGCACATTGACAATGCGCTTGAAAGCTTCGCTGTAAGGGGATGGAGAAATCAAAATAATTCGGCAAGAGGAAGGGTACGCTCGACCCACATTGTTAATGATGTAGCCAGAACCGTCTCAGAAAGTGCTATGGCAAACGCGCATTTTTATTCTGTGCACCCTGCTGCTGCTTCACAGTCTGTTGCGATATTTGCGAACCACAATAATACGCAGTATTTCGCAGTCGGGACAATGTTTGGAATAATGATTGCCTGGGGCGTATGGATTTTAGCCCGCGGCATCCAGGTTTCACGGCACAACATGCGAAACATGCCAAAGAAACCGCTTAAACCCGACCCAGTAGCCCTGGAGTATCAGCGACTAAGCAGAGAAATTGACCATTAACACCCCCTACCCAAGAAACATCTGAAGAACCGCGCAAAGCGTGGTTCTTTTTTTGTCTATTAATTTGGGGATTGACCGCCCCTACTAAGGACGTATAATAAGCCAAAGCTCGATATCCGAATCAATAATAAATGTGGAGGGATTATGTGATAACTATTAAAAGAGTCATTCCATTTATTAAAGGAAGCAAGCTGTTGTTTTGCGCATCTATTGTGCTTTTGGTTATTTCTGTCTTTTTTGAATTATTGATTCCTACGATTATACAGGTCACAGTAGATTCGATTCTGGGTGGGCAGCCGCTGGATACGGTCTTTGTCACAGAATGGTTTGTAGAGGCGGCAGGCGGCGCTGCAGCACTTAGAAATAATATCTGGCTTGCATCAGGTATTTTAATTATCATCACCGTTTTAACAGCCGCGGCCATGTTTGGCAGGATGAGGGCCGGCGCTGTTGCCTCTGAAAATATTGGGGAAAAACTTAGAGACAGCTTATTCAGCAAGTTGCTACAATTGCCCTATGGGTTTCATATCAAAGCAAAAACAGGCGACCTTATCCAGCGCTGCACTTCAGATGTTGGCGCCGTACAAGGGTTTTTTGGCAGTTTCATCATAGAAAACACTAGGGCGTTGATACTGATTATCATCTCCATAGCAATTATGGTAGGTATCAACATTACGATGACCTTTGCGTCTTTTGCCGTGCTGCCGGTGATACTTATTTTCTCATGGAGATACCGAAAGTTGGCCGGTAAAGCATACGAAAAATCGGCGGAATCTGAAGGAGAGTTGTCAACAGTATTGCAAGAGAACCTGAGTGGTGTAAGGGTTGTACGGGCTTTTGGGCGTGAGGATTATGAAACCGAAAAATTTATCAAAAAAAACAATAGATACGCTGATTTATCTTTAGAAGCCATAAAAATAAACGCAAAGTTTTATGGCCTGTCTAATTATTTGGTTTTTTTCCAGCTGATGGTCGTTACATTAGCGGGTGCTTTTTTGGCATATAGCGATGTAATTACAGTCGGCGAGCTAATTATGTTTAACACATACTCCGCAATGCTTATCTGGACAGTCCGGAACTTGGGCTCCAGGCTAAGCGAATTGGCCCGGATGAAAGTCTCTTTGAATCGTATTTACGAAATTCTAGACGAGCCAGAGGAAGCAGACGCTGAAGAAGCCAATCTGTACCCGCTAAAAGGCGACATAGTCTTTGAAAACGTAGCGGTCTCATATGAACCCGGAAAGCCTATAATTGATGGATTTAATTTATCTGTTAAGCAAGGCGAGACAATAGGGGTTTTGGGCAAGACAGGGTCAGGGAAATCGACCCTTATGCATCTTTTGTTGCGCTTGTATGAATACGACAGTGGCTCTATAAAAATAAACGGTATAGACCTAAAAAGGATATCTAAAAAATGGTTGCGTGAGAAGATAGGCATTGTCTTGCAAGACCCCTTTCTTTTTTCGGGAACGATTATGAAAAATATCAGGATGTCCAATGAATCCGCAACCGATGAGGCCATATTTAACGCGGCGGACGCGGCCGCGATACACACAGTGATTAAGGGATTCGAAAAGGGCTATGACACTATTGTAGGTGAAAGAGGTATTACATTGTCCGGCGGGGAAAGGCAGCGCGTAGCAATCGCCAGGAATCTTGTCAAAAACAGTGACATACTCATATTTGACGATTCTTTAAGTGCTGTTGACACCGAAACCGATATCCAAATCCGAAAAACCCTTAAAGAGACCAGAGATGGCATAACCACATTTATTATCTCGCAAAGGATAACCACATTAATGAGTGCAGACAAGATAATTGTCTTAGAAAACGGCGCTATAGCGGATATCGGCACACATCAAGAGTTAATTGCCAAAGAAGGGTTTTATAAAAGAATATGGAATATACAAACGGCTCTTTATGAAGATTTGCGAGATGAGCTAGATGAAAAGGGCGGAAAGGGGGCGGATTTTTAATGGATGCAAGCAAGGAAAAAAGCAAAGGGCTAAACATAAAAATATGGAAGAAGTTTTTTGTATATGCCAAAAGATATAAGATGTTCTATTTTGGTACCTTCGCGAGCACTATAACTATGTCTGCCGTAGATTTGACCATTTATCTGCTAACAGCTTTTGCTATAGACCGGTTTGTAACTGGGCGGGATATATCCGCGCTACCTATATTTATCCCGGCGTTTGTGGCTGCGGTGACTGTCCGTGGGCTTGTTGTGTTCTTTTATAATTATTTTCGTGGTAAGGCGACTAATAGCGTCCTGCGTGACATCCGCGAAGACTGCTTTAAAAAGCTCCAAGAACTCTCCTTCTCGTATTACGATAATAAAGCGGTAGGTTCTATCATGGCAAGGGCCATGTCTGACTCTAGGGCCATCGCAGGTACATTTACTTGGCTCTTAAGCAGTATTGTATGGAGCGGGAGCATGGCCGTTATTGCTCTTGGCTATATGTTTGTAACCGACGCTTTTCTTGCGGCAATTACTCTTTTAATTGTGCCGGTTTTTATGTTCCCGATACGGATGTTGGGCCGGAAAATGTTAAAAGTTAACCGGGTTGCCCGCGAGTTAAACGCTAGCATGACCGGTGTGCTCAACGAAGGTATAACCGGCGCAAAAACCATCAAAACGCTAAACCGCGAAGAAAAAAGCATTAGTGACTTTGAAGCGATTTCGTCGGATTTGCGGCATTCTAACATAAAGGCGGAAACGGTTTCGGCGTTTTTGCAACCGCTAGGATGGTCTGTAGGTAACGTGAGCCTTGCTCTGGTATTAAGCATAGGCGGTTATTCTGTCATGTCTCATATGGGCGGAGGCAGAGGGATTACTTTGGGTATGCTCACAGTGTTTATCTTCTGCACCAGAGAACTATTTGACAGCATATCACAAATTGTAGATTCATTGACCAGCATCCAAGCAACTCAGGCATCCGCAGAAATGACATTCGACCTCTTGGATGCTGTGCCGGATATCATAGATGAAGCAGAAGCTAAAGACATTGATACTGGCCTGGTCAAAGGCGCCATCGAGTTTAGAAATGTCAGCTTTACCTACAATACCGGTGAAAGGGTTTTACAAAATTTTAACCTTACCGTTAAACCCGGTGATAAAGTTGCACTAGTGGGCAAAACAGGCGCGGGTAAGAGCACAATCGTGAACCTTATGTGCCGGTTTTATGAGCCAACGTCTGGGGATATATTTATCGACAATATAAATTATAAGACCAGGACACAAAACTGGCTCCATTCCAATATAGGATATGTTTTGCAGGCACCCCATCTTTTTAGCGGGAGTATCCGCGAGAATATACGATACGGCAAACTGACTGCCACAGATGTGGAAATTGAAAACGCCGCAAGAACTGTTAATGCCTATGACTTTATAATGAAGCTGGAAAAAGGCTTTGACACAGATGTAGGGGAAGGTGGAAATCGTTTATCCTCCGGCGAAAGGCAATTAATCTCCTTTGCCAGGGCCATAATACGTAACCCGAGTATATTTGTACTGGACGAGGCGACATCTTCAATTGATACAGAAACAGAGCAAGTAATACAAGAAGCTCTGCAAAGCACTTTATCAGCGCGTACAAGCTTTTTCATTGCCCATAGGCTTTCCACCACGCGCTTTTGCGACAACATCCTGGTAATAGAAAGCGGTGAGATAATAGAGCAAGGGACACATAAGCAGCTGCTAAAACAAAAAGGGCATTATTATGAGCTATATACAAATCAAATAAGAGAAGAAGCCGAAAGCAGGCTGTTACAGGCGTAATATGTTATACTAATTTACACAAAGCCAGAGAGGAGAGCCCCACATGCCCAATCACATCCACACAATCCCTGTGCTAGACGCCCTTCGTGACCCACAAGGCTGCGCTTTCTGTGTAATGCATGATAAGCTTACACAAGACGCTATCCAGTTTGTTATGGGGCCATCCTATATGGAAAACGACGTGCGCACCGAAACAAACCGCCTGGGTTTTTGTGAGTCTCATCTTGAGGCCATGTACGGCGAAAAGAACCGCCTAGGGCTTGCTCTTATGCTTCACACACATATACTCCAACTAAACAAAGACATAACAGAAATAGTGAAGAACAAACAGCCATCGCCCTTCTTTGGCAAGGATACAAGCGGCCCGCTGGCTAAAATACACGCGCACTTGGCCAAAACCGGGGAATCTTGCTATGTGTGCAATAAAATAGAAGACACGTTCGCCCGGTATATAGACACTTTTTTGTACCTATGGGGTAAGGGCGGCGAAGACGCCAAGCTAATCACAGGCCAAAAAGGCTATTGTTTGCCGCATTTTACAAAGCTGGTAGCGGCAGCTGATAACCTGGGCCGTTCCAAACGTGATAAATTTATAGATGAAATTGTACTGCCCCAGCTAAAACATATGCAAGAGTTGGAAGAGGACTTGGAATGGTTCACGCTTAAATTCGATTATCGCTATGCAGACGAGCCATGGAAGAACGCCAAAGACGCTTTGCCCAGGGCGCTGGGGATGCTGGGCAGCAGTACCAACACACGGGCATAACTCTCATTCTGAAGGAGCAATGACATGATAAGAAGATTCTTTTCCCAAGAATGGGCTAAACTGAAAGAAATGAATTTCACCGATAAGCGGCAATATATATGGGAGTATTACAAGCTACACATTTTTTTTATTTCTGTTAGCCTAATTATTGTCGGCAGTCTTATAAATACCTGGTTTATTAACCCTCCAAAGCGGGAATATTTATATATCTCCTAGCAGGCTGGCTTCGTTCATGCAGATACGTTGGATACACTGGGTGAAAAGCTGAATGTAATTGTACCTGACCAGAATCGATACAGGGTGTCTGTACGCTCGTATATGCTTAACGACGATGACCCGCAAATGAACCAAGCGGTGATTACCCGATTCCATGCGTTGCTGTCTGTGGGTGAAATACACGCGACTATAACAACAAGCCAAGGCATACAAGAGGCTGCAGATTTCAGCCTTATAAGATCGCCTGCAGAGATACTTGCAATAGTAAATGAATCAAATGCCACCCTGTATGAAATATTAACACAAAGACTACTGACCATAACCTACATGGCTTTTGAAGAAGGCGCGCCAGATATAACAGAGACAATGGCTATAAACATAAGCGACGCGCCTATGTTTGTGGATATGGGGTTTATAACAGATGACTTATACCTGGCTTTGATATCAAATTCCGAACAGGTCGAGCAAGTTGCACAAGCTCTGGCTGTGATGTTTGGTTTTGAAGCCGAAAGAACAGAGCACATATCCTGATGGGGGAATAATATGCGAAAAGGAAACGAAGGCAGCAAGTTCATGCTTTTTTTGATGGTATGGGCTATCTTTTTTATTTTTGTACTAATGTTTAGTCTGGGGTTTCTTAGCGCGTTAGTTGATTTTGATTTGGACGAAGCATTGGCCTTGGTGTCCTCGCCTTTAGGTACAATTGTTTATCAGCTTTTGGTATTTATTCTGCCTCTTACGGTGTGGATTGCTTTAAGAGGTGAGAGCTTCAAGCCCAATTTCCCGGCGGCTAAGCTTGGCGGCAAGAATATTCTAATCCTGGTGATACTTAGTTTCCTGCTTCAACCGGTTATGATGATGATATCGGGGATATCCGGGCTGTTTTTTAACAATGATGTCGCCGAGCTTATGTATACCTTCCAGCGGCACCCTTTCTGGCTCCAGCTGCTTGCTATTGCCGTTACCCCTGCTATATGCGAAGAGCTGGTGTTTAGGGGGTATATCCAGTCTAAGTACCGAAATCACACAATAAGAAAAGTCGCTTTAATAAATGGCTTATTTTTCGCGATGATGCATTTAAACCTACAGCAGTTTGCCTATACATTTGTGCTGGGGATTGTTTTTGCGTACCTGGTGCACCACACACGCTCAATATGGGCGGCCATTTTGCCGCATTTTATTGTTAATGGTACCCAAGTCGCCTTGAGTCGTATGGTTTTTGCTTTTGCTCCAGAGTATGTAGACACTTATGCCGAGGAACTGCTTGCCAATATGCCGGTTAGCCCAGAAGTACAAGGTATTATTACGTTTGGCGTGATAAGCTTAATTTTGTCACCGGTTATATTTATCTTGTATAAGGGATTTGTCAGGCATAACAAATGGCGTTTTGCCAGCGAAAACAGCCACGAAACTGTCCCGGCGCAGCCGGTTGGTGCATACGATTACGGTCACAATGATGAATCTCAGGCCAATATTAACGCAATGCCCGAGTGGGCGAGATCATATCACGAAACCCATAGCAATATCCCCAATGAAGCACCTGAGGATACAAATACATTTGCACCGCAACCACCAGTACCTATACAAGCCTATGAACTACATCACAAACCTTCACGTATTGACCCCTTCGCTATCGGTGTTGTAGTAGTTTTTATTGTGTTTGTGCTGTTTCTTCATTTGGGTTCGTAGTATAACCGCTTTTATCATTATCATCAAAACTGAAAAAACCTTTATCATTATCATCAAAACCGAAAAAATGAAAAAGGAAAAGCCCGACCACAGGGGGGGATGGGGCCGGGCTTGAGGGGGGATATTAGTTGTTCCTCAAACCTAAGTTCAAGGTCACAGGTATAATATTTACCATTTTCAGTGTAATTATACAAGTCTATTTCAATTATTTTTGCCTTACAATGTGGTTACACTTGCAGGAGTCATACGCTTTAACCTAAACCACCACAGCCCGGCAGCCATAATCCGTAGTACAAAAATAATAACAAAGGCAATGCGCAGCCCGTTCAGGTTACCGCCAAAGCCACGATATAGCGCTACACCAACCACAGGCATAGTTGCATTGCTAAGGGCCATAAGGCATGTATAAACCGAAATAGAAAAGCCACGATATTCTGTATCCAGCACAGGCATCAAGCATTGGAAAAGGTTTAGCCCAATGGTTGAAAAAGTAAGCATAGCAAATGTATGCATAATCAAAAACGCAATAGGCCCAATGGATATAGGCAAGCTGGTGGCCACGATTATAACTATAGGATTAAGGCTTAGCCCCAAAATGCCAAAAATCATAGGCTTTTCTGGGCCATGACGCTGGGTGAGCTTACTCCAATGCTTAAGAGTAACAAGCTGCGCAGCAGTAGTACCCACCGCCGCAAGGCCTAGCTGAAATTCATTCATGTTAAGATAATTGGCTTGCCCTATAAAATACAGTGTCCAGTCCACATGCCAAGCCATATGAAAAAACAAGGCAACTCCCGCAAAAATCTTGAATTGTTTATTGTTTAGCAGGCGCTTGCCTGCTTTTTTTATTTCTTCTAAACGGATTTTTTTGGGTGGTGCTGGGTCTACTGCCTTGATTTTGCGCAGGTGCGCGGCATTAGAAATCAGCATTACCGCTACCACCCCATAAAAAAATTGATGTGCGATAATCTTCCCGCGCTCGCTAGGGATAGCGGCCAGCACACCGCCACTTACAATCGGGACAACCAACGAAACCAAAATGCCCATGCGGGCCCTAAGGGTCAAAACACTATTGCGCCGCCCTTCTACCACCACTTCGGGGAAATACCCCTGCCATGTAATGCTATACATAACAAGGGAAGCGTTGGCCAGCGCAAGAAAAGCCATGAAGTGGAATAATGGCTGCACAGTAGTAAACCCAGCCGCGGCACCTACCAAGAAAAACACAGCGGCCGCCACAAGGGTAGCTGACAGCATGCGCCTCTTATTTACAAGACTATCCGCAAACAGCCCCGCCGGTATAAGCAAAAACAAATTAAGTATCTGCGGCAAAAACTGCAGCATAGCAAGGTGAAAATCCCCTGCCCCAAGCCGCTGGGCAAAAAGATTATTATTGTTGGCGGCAAGGTTCATGGCCCCAAGGGCTAATATGCCGTCTATTGCGTAATTAGCCGCGGTTGGGTTATTGGTTGTAAAGCTCTTGACCCTAGCCAGGACTTGGAAACGGGGGATTTTCATTTACTCATACTCCGACAATTATTGTATGGAGGATTATAATATGCTTTGACTTTGTTGACTATAGATGTTTTGACTGCCTCAATACATCTTGGTATAGTAAGTTTGAGGGAAATGGGCATACAATCGTTTATATTTTCCGCTTCAGCAATCATTTGAGGTGTCCGGGATGAAAAGTATAATAAAACTCTTATTTATAACAACTATAGCTATGGTGGGGTTTAGTGCTTGTAACAATCAAGCCGAAGCTGAAACGGCGGACGATACTTATGAAATAGCCGCTAAAAATACAGAAATAGAGGCGGTATGCCTACAAGATGTAAGTAATATAGTTGATGACAGCCTTATCGAGCAAATGGACATGACAGAAGCAGAAAGTGATAACATCATAGACCATGTGTTCTCAAAGACAATTAACGATAACATACCTCCGTTTTATTTTCGTGTACTGGGCCAATTATTTGATTATCCGCGTGTTAGAATTGATAGTATTGTCATAAGCAATAGCGAAGGTATTCATATACAAGAAATAAGAATGGGCGTATGGCTAAACAATGCCACAGAGCATAACAACTTTGGCTTGGAATTTGGCGATTTTAACTCGGACGGCTTCTTTAGGATGTCCATTCGCCGTTTTACGGGCGAAGCCAGTCATAACCGAACACATTTTTATTGGTTGTGGGATAGCGAATTACTGCAATTCGTGTATGATTGGAAGTTGTCTGAAGTCGTAACAGAGGATAATATCATCGAGCACACCATTGTGCAGAGCATTAATGATGATATACCGCCGCTTACAATTACCCTGCTTGGGAGATGGATTGAAGGTTGGTCGAGAGAACTTCAGGACATGGCAGACTATATCCGGCCCAATATTCATGTAGTCCAAGTAAAGGACAGCGATGGCAAACTCATCCAAGAATTTGGGAGACTAAATGCCCATCCACCGACATGGGCTGATTCATTTGGATTACATTTTGCCGATTATAACTTTGACGGATTTTTGGATATGGCTTTATTTTTGGGTGAAGGCGGCTCTATGCGCAATTCTCCTCATATTTATTGGCTATGGGATAATCGGTTAGGCAAATTTATTCACAATCAAGAACTATCAGATTTAAGCCTAGTCACCACCATCCGCATAAACGAAGAACAGCAATCCCTTTGGGCAAGCTGGCGTGAAGGTGGGCATGGACACGGCGGAATTGCATTGGAATACGTTGACGGTGCTTTTGTTGATGTATCCGTAACGATATATGAGTTCATTGTCATGGAAAACGGGGAGCCTGCAACAAGGATAACTCAGTTTGACCTTATCGCTGGCACAGAAGAAGTAACATACGAGTATGTATTGAATGAGTAGCTTATTGAGATTGAATATGCAGACCTAACAATTTGCCGCATAACCAAGCTTTTTTTTGGTATATGCCGAGCTCTTATCGTGCGTTTACTAGTCCGAACATCATTTATTTCTCATGAATCATAGTTTGTATATACCATCAATTTGCGGGTCATTAAGGGGTTTGAGAAAGAACTCCCTTGAATTGTTTACCAAATCCACGATACGTCATATTTTTGGATGTTTTCATCGGCAGTTAAAATCACCATTTCCTCACATAAGGCAGTTGCTATAATAATTCGGTCGAAAGGGTCACGGTGAACATATGGTAATTCTTCAACTCTTTCAACATATTCAGAATGAATACCAATAATTTGAATAGGATTTTCATGTATTGCATGAAGAAATCGCTTTACACCTCCATTAAACTCCGGCAGTTTACCCAAGCCATATTTTATGGCCACTTCCCAAGCAGAAGCTATGCTTATATATAATTCGTTTTTTTCATCCCGCAAACAATCTGATGCTGTTTGCGAAAGATTTTCGTAGTCATTAAATAACCATAAGGCTACATGGGTATCAACAAGTATTTTCATTCCATATACTCCTTAAAGTCTTCAAGAGGCGCATCAAAATCATTTGCTATTTTATATTCGCCGCGTAGGCATCCAAACATTAATTCTCTCGATTTTGCTTCTGCCGGTTCTTCTAAAACTGTTATATAAACTTTTCGATTTTCCGGTAAGTGTAGTTGCTTACCTGCTGAAAAAAAACGTCCTTGCTTAAAATAGCCTTCGTATGCTTGTGCTTGCATTTGTTTTGCTCCTTTCAAAAATGCAAAATACTAAGGTACGCACTTATACACCGGCAGAACCGGTGCGGTACACCCTGTGGGGAGTTTTCCTGCCTATCGGTAGGGAAACAAAAGTTGAAACAGTAATTTTTTGATTGTAGAAAATGCTTATAACATACGTTTGTAATCATCTGCTTCAATTTCGTAATAACAATAATCGCCGCTTATTTCTTCGCAATCAGGTATTTGCCGATGTTCCGTTTTTATATAGCGCATACCGCATTTTTTCATAACCTGTCCACTCGCGGGGTTGTCGATATGATGACGGGAATGGATTCTTTTAACGCGTAAGTTGGAAAACGCGAAATTAAAAATTCCATTACACGCTTCGGTAATAATACCTTTATTCCAATATTTACGGCTTAAAGCATAATGCACCGCCACACTGTCATCGGTATTGTCAAATTCACTTAAATAAATATAGCCAATGGCTTGCATAACGCTTTTGAACACTATAACCCAGTGGTAGGTGTCTTGCTTTTTGTAATCTTCAATCCAGCCATATAATAAAGTTTTTGTTTCATCAATATTCTTATGAAGTTCCCAACCCCAGAAACGACTGACTTCTGGGTCTGTTACCCAATTCCTGAACATATCATCAGCGTCAATCGTTTCATATTTTCTTAAAATCAAGCGATTTGTTTCTATGGGTTGAGTTCCCATATGGTTTATCATAATCTTTTATCTCCGCCTAATATAAATTTTGTTTAGTTTACCTACCATTGCAGTAAATTATATCAGAACATAACAATACTCACAAAATTTATTTTCTCAACCCCCTTGCCAATCCTCTAACCATTTATTGTACAATCCCTTTAGGTAGACATTATTTATAAACCCAAAGGGGCCAACAATATGAAATCATATATCTTCGACCTAGACGGTACTCTGCTTGACTCCATGGGCGTATGGGTAGATGTTGACACAAAATTTTTAAAGAAGCGTGGGATTGAAGTCCCCCACGATTATTCTGACGCGGTATCCTCTTTGAGCTTCCCCGAGGCTGCCGATTATACAATCAAGCGTTTCGGCCTTATAAACACGATTAATGAGTTATTACAAGAATGGAACAGTTTAGCTGCGCACGCATACGCAAACACGGTACAAATGAAACCTTTTGCAAAGGAGTATCTCTACGCGCTGCGGAAACAAGGCGCAAAGCTGGCCATTGCCACCAGCGCAATCCCTGAGCTTTATGAACCAGCGCTTCGCAACAATGGCATATACGATTGGTTTGATTGTATTTGCAATGCCAAAGACGTAGGCTGTGGCAAAACGCGCCCCGATGTATTTCTGCTTGCCGCCAGTAAGCTTGGCGTACCTCCGCAAGATTGCGTAGTATTCGAGGATATCCTCCCTGCTGTAAAAAGCGCAAAAAGTGTTGGTATGACCGTGTGTGGGGTATACGATAAGTTTTCGCATAACGACTGGGAAGAAATAAAGCAAATAGCCGACCATTCAATTATATGTTTTGAAGCTTTGTTGCCGGCCGCAAGTGTGATATAGTCAAGCTTACTAGTACAAGAAAAGAGGCATGGCATGTTCATAAAAATCACAAGCGGCGCGGTTTTGGGCGTAGACGGATACATAGTGGATGTAGAGGTAGACCTAGCCACAGGCTTGCCAAGCTTTGACATAGTAGGCCTACCCGACTCCGCCGTAAAAGAATCCCGGGAGCGTGTACGCGCGGCAATACGCAACTCTGGGTTCTCTTTCCCCGTGAAGCGTATAACCGTAAACTTAGCGCCCGCCGACACTCGCAAATCAGGCCCTGCCTTTGATTTGCCTATAGCGGTGGGCCTTCTTATTTGTACTGGCAACCTGCGACCCACATGCGCAGACGGGGCTTTCTTTGCCGGGGAGCTGAGCCTAGACGGCGCGTTGCGGCCTGTTAGCGGCGTACTTCCCATGGTGCTTGCGGCCAAGGCTGGTGGCATAAATACCTGCTTTGTACCGGCAGAAAACGCCGCGGAGGCCGCGCTGGTAGAGGGTATTACGGTTTACCCGGCGGAACATATCACTCAATTGGTTGACCATTTTACCGGTAAGCCCATAAGCCCCATACAGGCAGATGTCAGCCGGTTTTTTGCTACAGACGCAAACCATTACAGCGTAGATTTTGCAGATGTAGCAGGCCAGACCCATGTAAAGCGCGCATTAGAGATAGCTGCTGCCGGTTACCACAATGTACTTATGATTGGCCCGCCAGGCGCAGGTAAAACTATGCTGGCCAGGCGTATGCCTACGATACTGCCAAGCCTCTCCATAGACGAAAGCATGGAGATCACAAAAATATATAGTATAGCCGGGCTGCTAAACCATAAAGACGCCCTTATGACCGAGCGTCCTTTCCGCACACCCCACCATACGTCATCATTTACGTCACTGACCGGCGGCGGGCGCATACCCATGCCTGGGGAGATTAGCTTGGCGCATAACGGCGTGTTGTTTCTGGACGAGCTGCCAGAGTTTCAAAAAAAAGCCCTAGAAACCATGCGCCAGCCGCTAGAGGACGGACAAATAACCTTGGCAAGGGTAGGCGGCGTGTGTACATACCCAAGCGTATTTCTGTTGCTGGCGTCTATGAATCCATGCCCATGCGGATACCGCGGCAGTAAAAAATGCAAATGTACAGACGCAGAAGTCGCAAAATATCTGGATAAAATATCCGGCCCCCTGTTGGATCGTATAGACATCCAAGTAGAAGCAACATCCGTAGCCTATGACGAGCTTTCTCTAAAAGCACCGGCAGGTGAGCCCTCCGCCGCAGTTAAAGAGCGAGTGGACGAAGCCCGTAAAATACAAGCCCGCCGTTTCTTGGGGGAAAATGTACGCTTTAACGCAAAAATGCCGGCGGCACTTATAAACAAGCACTGCCGGCTAGACAAAGAGGCCGGTGACTTGCTGAAACAGGTGTTTAACAACATGAAGCTAAGCGCCAGGGCTTATCATAAAATCCTTAAAATAGCCCGCACAATAGCCGACCTTGCGGCACAAGAGGAAATAAGCACAATGCACCTGGCAGAAGCTATATCATACCGCGGGTTGGATAGGAAGTATTGGTAACTCCCAATAAAGGAGGGCGTGATTTTTCTGATACTAGGGTTTATTATCATCACAGAAGGACTTCACAATCTCTTGTTTGACGGGACTTCGTACACAGCATAGGGGAGCTTGCCAAGTATCCCGTAACCATTTACCCATTTGCTATGCGGTTTGTGAAGCAAAACTAATCCGTGATAAATACGTAAATATTATTGCACCATCACATATAATCCATAGCTATTAGGAGTGATACCATGAGCGATAATATGAACTTAGATCATTATGCGAATTTACAACAGGAGCAATATCGAGCGGAACAAAACCGTACCGGCTCAGCTTTAGGGACCGGAGTAGACATAGCAGCCGAGGGCATGAGCGAAGCCGGCATATTCGCACGAAGGCAAACTGTACCGCCTGCGGACAAGGTATTCTCCGATGCTCCTGGTTATTATATAGCCGAGTCCTCAAGCGAGATATCAAGCGCCGCCGCCGAAGCGGGAGGCGCTTTACTAGATTGCGCAGCCGAAGCAGGCGGTTCTATCATAGGAGGCGTAGTCGGCTTTATTTGTGAGTGTATTGCCGGGATTTGCGACGGATTGTAATTGGAATCGGTATGACATACATTTCAAAAAGGCGTTTTATGTTATAATCCCCAAAACACAACATCGTGGCAAAATTATGTACTATACAGGAGAAGATCGAATATGGGTATGACTGTAGCGCAACTGCTAAACGAGCTAGAAAAGCCCGAAAACGAAGGTGAAATAAAGCATCTTGCTCACCTAAAAAATCTCGCAAACTTAGATGAATTAAAGCAAATGAGGGGCATCGGCGGCCTGTTTTCGAAACTGGTTATGACATTCACAAAAAAGCACATGGAAGCTTTCATGATGCTTTCCGAGTGTGAAAGCACCGCTGATATTGCGGCGTTTAAGCAAACCAAACATTTTGATAGAATTAAGTCTTCCGAGGTAGGAGAAGGGTTTGACTTAAAAAACTTGACCGAATTACAAGAATTGCAAAATCTTAAGGATCATCTAAACACATGAAAAAGGGCTGTATGCTAAGCATATAAAAATCTCAGCAAACAGCCCTATTTAAGGCTTTATAGCCTTCCTAGCCTGTCTTAGTTAAAACCACTACATATGTTATACAAAATCCTTTTCGCTGGTGTAAGAACAGCCGTTCTCATCACAATCGCAACCGTCTTCATCGTCAAAATCACAATCTAGGTCGTCTAAATCGTAGTGTAAACATTCGAATTTTTTCTTAAGCCAGCATAACTTGATAATCGCAGCCACAACTATCAGGCATATAAGTACACCTGCACCTATACCTATTATCAAGCCGCGCTTCTTGCTGTTCATGAGTTTTTGAGCCAAGGTAAATTCACTAATCTTGCGCATTTTGTTCATCCTTTCTTATATAAGGTTAATAATTGATTCCAAATATCTGGTCTAATTCGAGAAATGCCTTCGGCATTTCAACTGCTCATCTGGCCTAATTCAAGAAATGCCTTCGGCATTTCAACTGCTCATCTGGCCTAATTCAAGAAATGCCTTCGGCATTTCAA
>Ga0123355_10004892_pt1 | contig 19492 bp, 11 predicted proteins | sample TergutEmb28metaG_3_FD_89872 | JGI IMG/M metagenome (GOLD analysis project Ga0123355, IMG submission 89872) | Embiratermes neotenicus P1 segment gut microbial communities from Petit-Saut dam, French Guiana - Emb289 P1 | ecosystem: Host-associated > Arthropoda: Insects > Digestive system > Gut ...
AGTTTTCTATACTAGGTGCGTCCTGAGGGCAATTGCTCCATTTAGCCACTAGTTGTGTTCAGCATTTATTCACACATTCACAAGCGATTTCCAGCACCTTTCTACTGTAGATATTACAGGCAGCAGCTAAGCAAATGCCTGTGTTTCAGCAATTTCGCCTACACAATTATATACAAGTACGCCACATAAACTTACACGGACAAGTTTCCCAAGTATGATTAAGAGAGAAGTCTCTGTATTTGATGCAGTCTGCAGCACACCTACGCCGTCACCAGGTCTTTTGTTTCGGCACACGATAAGGGACCGAATTTCAGGAAATATCACCTCTCCAGTATCTGTAACCACCACTCCCTTTCTTTTCCTTACACTATTCCTTGAATAACTCAATCCCGTTTCTTCCTTTCCAGCGTTCCTTTCCTGCTCCGTTATTTCTTACTTTCTTCATTTCCATTATCCCTTTCCTGCGTTTGTCTGCTTCCTTCTTTTGTCTCAAACACCTTTCCCAGTCCTTTTAATTTTCCGCCCTATCATCACCTTTCTCCACCTCCCCAAATACCGTTACGAAGCTATCTAAATTACAAAAGTAAATCTCCAATAAATTCATTCCCCCCACCCGCCACAAAAAATCGCCTTAAACAATACTCTTTCTGTTTTAAAGCGGAAGTAACGCCTTAAAACAAACTTCCTGAATTACAATTGTGCTCCTTCTTTAAAGACATGGTGCAGACACAGACAAGTACTGTATAACTAAATAATACCAATACAACACTCGGTCTTACAACGAAGATCGTTATACGATTCCAAGCGCGAAATTTAGTCTGACCTGCCCTACTTTAAAACCATTCACAGTGTTCAATGAGAATGTTCCATTACAGAATGACAGTTGCCTACGCATCATCTGTCACACACTGAGAATACTCAATTGACCGAGATATCAATATTAAATGGCGTTTACGCATAAAAATGTAATAAATGGACAGAGTTTTACCAAAATATGCAGCGTATCCTTCTGGGGATTGCATGAGTGCTAAACAAGAAACGTGAAATTACTTTGCTACATTAAAAACATACTGCTGCATCAAAGCACAGGAATATGGAGTCACTGAGCCAAGACAGGCCTAACACAATAAGAGTCTTGAGACATGCGAAGTGTTTTTATGCAAACCTCCGAAATCCAATTCAAAATGATTCATATCTGTTTCTTGCCAACCTTATTTTCGGGGACCGGAAGTAAGAGGCCATCAGACGTATGAACGCACAAACCTCCTTCCATATCCCTTTTCACTTTTAGCAATAACGGTCGCAAACGTCCCTCTCCACACAGTGCAGTTAAACGGAAGCCAAGCCATTAGACTCTTCAGCTTTCAGCATCGCAGTCGTCATGGCGTCAATATAACAAGAAACAAATTATTTTGCACAGTGCCTGTCTTCCGGTGGGTCCACTGTCCACCAGCACGCTAACCCTCGTAAGGCCACACAACATCCGTGGGAGCGAACACTTCGCCCAAGACCTCTTATAAGTTAAACAATTTTGTAACTGGCTGCACAGCAAAATACTTCCAGAGTTATCATTCTGTTATTCCTTCTATACTTTACTTTAGTCGTTTCGTTCGGTCACAATAAGCTCATAACGGATATAACAAGCCAAAAAAAAAAAAAACTGAAATCACGTGAACCCTAAAGCACTGATTAATAGCCTTATAGTAGCTACCCAAACATTCAAATCACTGTCAGTTGCGGCTACGTTATTGCCATGAAAAATCGCTACTTACTTATACATTATCATCAAAACACGTGCTGAAATAAATGATCACAACATTTGTTCAACCTCAAAAGATTCCCACGATAACACACGACACGGAGTTCCTATTTCATTTTTCTTCTTCACGTACTTGTTCCCCTCGGTTCTCGACATTAAATTCAAACACAACTAAAAAACCGAACTTGTGTAATTTTTATGAATATACTTAACATTATACAGCTTATTAAACAATTTCACAGTTTTGGAATGCACGCAGTTTTAAACGGAAACAATCGAACGACAAGTGGTTAGTATGCAGCAGGTGTCACCTCTGTTCTCTTTTGTAAGTTTCCCTGTAATATTCAGACAAGGGATATCTCTCAGGTCACTAGCCCCTTAATACAAGACACTTCCAAAATGCGTAAGTTTGTGCACAACATACAAATTAGTCTGTCAAATGAGTTTCTTTTCTTGTGCCTTGCACAAAGCACGGTGCCAACTTACACAGTGTTTGTACATAAGCTGATATGGAAGGGTAGATAAGTAAGTAAAATGGAGAACAGAAGGGTAAATTGTAACAAGAATTATTCAGTCTAAATTCAAGACACGCTGCAGGAAACAGCAAGAGCTAAGGGAAAGTGTTCATACTTAATGCGAATAATTATTCCTGCATGTACCATAATTAAAATGGAAAGGTGAATTTCAAATTAAGAAATTCTTAAAAGTACGGTATCTCGAAAATCCGACGCACGTTCAAAAACAGGACTGCACTAGAATATGCAATAAATTTCTTTACATACCTAAAAATTCGCTCCGCATTTAGCTCGAGATTCGAGCAAAGACGCTTACAGGTTTTCATGTAAAGTGTGCATTACTGCTATCCGGTTTTGACTAAAATCAGAATACCTCTGCAAATTTCTGTAACAACGTGCTATAAATTCTCACAGTATATGAGCCCTGTGATTTCTGATTTTGTGTATGGGGCAGAGGACACAGACCAAATAGACGCGATGCTAAATGGCTCATTTTACAAATTTAAGAAATCTGAGCTACTCTCTAAATGTGTATCTATATAGGACAACCATGTTGACTAGCAAACAGCACTCATATAAACGAAGAGTTCGAAAAATTCAACATTACATTGCAATAAAAAAAAAACATTCCACCAGGGTGCATTCCAAGGTACATGAAAAAGCACAAACGCCTCATTCAGCCGTGGAAAAAATCCATAAGAAATAAAAGAAAGCAGGTATATATCAAAACCCCGCAAAAAGAGCCCCGACCAACTGAATCACAGAGTTTCAGGTCACTTATTTCCTCTTCATTCGAATGTTATTTCCAGAGCAAACGCACCAACCCACCTATAACATTGATAACCTCAGTTCTACGATAACACAGTTGAAACGCAGGCACGTTTCTCTGATGTCGACTATTCAATATTGGCTCAACCAAGGGTCTCGACTGAGGCCCCTGACCATGTAGTCGTTTCGAACAATGTATGTTGCCAAAGGGAAGTCGCACGTACACCTTGTAGCCAAGAAAATGAGTTCGTAATACACTGTATACGAGGATGAAGAATAAACACGTTCTACACCCATCCTCAGTTCACTTTCAAATTATACGAGATCTGGATGGAGAAAGGCTTATGGAGGCTAGAGTCACGGTCATCTCCAGCACTGTCAACGAGAGCCAGACAACAAGAACGCCTTGTTCAACACTACCCCGCCGAACAGATGTGGCGGAGAAGTTGCCGTCACGGAACGGCGACCATTGAAAACACACCAGATCTTCAGTATGAGACGTCTAGGACAGCGGGACATCTAACAGGCATACGTGAGCAGAGGAACGCATACGGGGTTTGGTGGGGAATACTAAAGAATAACACCAAAATGTATCTCGAAGAAATATGATTGCATAGTCTAGATTAATCTGGCTCAGGAGAGGGTCACGTTATTGTTTCTTACTCGTTTATGGTAGTGAACATTTGGGTTCCACAAAATGCGGGAATTTCTGGACCGGCCTAGGAAATATTAACTGCTCCTGAAGGACTCCGCTCCATGAAGTTATTAAGGTACTTTGACATTCATGTTTATTAGGGCCCAACAACATATTCACACTACAGGTATAGGGACAGTCATGTTCCAGTCAGAAGCCGGTCGCGTATTCTTCACTGTGTTATCGTGGCAGTATCCAAACCAGCGACCGCGTTCAAGGCTACGCACCGTCACGACAAGATGCACTTGAATACAGCAACGAATAATTCCTTGGCTGTGAGTACATACACCGACAGAATCAGACTTCACATTGGGAGGAGCTATGACCCAATACCCACAATGCGCCTTCGCACTGTGGTGCTTGAAAAACATATGGATAAATTTACGAGCGCAAAATTTTGTGTTCTTGCAGTGGTGCTGATGAGAAGTCAAGTTTTCTGATTTATGAGGAGGTGTCGACTGGCAATCACAACGTTTGGGAGCAGATTAATCCCTCCACCTTCTGTGTAGTCCAATATCCCAGACGATTTTCATCTTCAAACTTTCCGTTACCTTTATCGTAGTTGACATACTTATGACGAAATTCGTGCGGCCTCTCAAGAAGAAGAATTACGCATTATTAATCAGGATGGCAACGCATCGGAGCGCCTCAGCGGAAATCCAGGTACAGCATAATTCTTCATGGTTGGTCTTCCGTCCGGCACAAGCAGAACGTCGTTCATGCCCGGTTTTTGCAGATGAGAACCATGGCAGGAAGTGTTACACGGCACAGCACTTTTTTCAGTATCTCTCGTCCGCCTGGGAAACCATTCCTTCTCCGGTCTGACTCAGCTATCAAGCTGCAACTCACTGCGCCATAACAAGAATGAAGATCTTAGAAGGAAACAGATAATTCAGTGCAAAATATAACATAAGAACACGGACGAACTTATGCGGACCATTTAGACACGGTAACATATGAAAGAACACACCAAAGCAGATTCTACAATACAGACTAAAACGACTCAGAGAACGAGGTCGACATTCAAAAAAATGGAACGAGTACGTGACGTCGCAACAGGGGTCATAACCTGCGCCGGTACTTTTCCGTGAGTGAAGAAGCTATTAAGCTCATGCAATAAGCAGCAGAGACAGCATCATGAAATAATATCAAATACTTTTCTGACCTCAGCAGATATACTGTTCAAATAGTCCCAAAACTTGGGCACTTAAAAACAGAGCGCTCAGATTCAACAATAATAATGACTTAATTCAGTACGTGCCTATCGGACGAAGACGGCGATCAACAGTTCGCTGAATGGTGTCGACAACGACGGTTGTACTGCACAGGTTGCAGATTGAATTACCGCAAGGAGAAAATGTCTGTCACAACACAATTCAATTTTACAGTCGTAACTACCCCGAACAGAGAACCACTTTCTAAGCGTAAGGGTTAATATTGGTCACTATTATTAAAAAGACACACAGAATATTTGAACGGTTGTCACGTCTAGAACGTTATGGAATAAGCAATCGTAAATAGAAATTCCACGCCGATAAGAACACATTGCAATCAACTACATACATACACATACATACAAGCACACATATATACATACATAGACCATACATACGTACATATATATGTAGCACCAGTAAACTGATGGAGCGAAAACGCTCTGGACTTAATTTAACCTACTTCTATCAAGGACAAGATGTGGTTTTTCCAAGGCTGTCGTCGTTTCCAACGGTCCCTCTAAGCAAATCCCGTTCAATACTTGAAGCAGAATGCGGAAACTTCCTTTCGAATGGTATATAATTCATCATTCACCAAAAATCTTACCACCAACACTACGTAATCACATTCTAAAAGCGTTGAGAAGACAAAAAAGCAGACATTTATGTGTGTGTGTGTGTGTGTGTGTATTTGTGCGCGTATGTACGTATGTAAGCACGAGTAACATGTACGTGACACGTGTGTCTGCATCCATGTACATATTTGCTTCATAAACACGTTCAAAATATGATATAATTAAACTGGTACAGGCAGAGGCCAGATGGTTTCGACACAGCGAAATTCGTACCGACTATACCATCATTAAAACAATGAACCATTGTCTCAAGACTGCCTTATATGAATATTTATCAAATTACTGTTCTATCAGAGAGCACAAGAGGAGAGAGGGGGGGGGGCAGTTGTATTTTTTAAGGTCGAATGAAAATTCAATACCACGTGGCTGTCATCTTCAAATAGATTTGCAAGTGCTTATACACTGACAGACAGAAAGAGAGAGGCATGGACAGTGAAGTTCAGCGTTATACCACATTTTAAGTTTGGCTATGAGTAATTATTAAAATTTCTCTCATCGGAATGCATTGGATTAGTACCATTACGTTAAACATTACTCCATAGAAACAAGGAAATTTCACTAAGCTAAAAAAACCTTCCTGCTTGTCATTTCAATACTATCATACATGTACTTACACAACAACTGGTGCTGTTATTAGATTAACATGAAGTGAATTAGTTAAAAAATGTAAGTTCAGTAAAAAATGATTCGTCGTCTGTATGACATGGAGGTTATGCCATTCCTTTCTATGTATCCAAAGGGACAATACTCAAAGAGCGTACTCCAGACAGACGGAGTCTCCACACAGACATACGTGCAGTCCTCGATACTTCTGAGAACTCGTCATACACGGTGCTAATTATCTTCCAACACAAACTTACTGCTGCAAAGGTAATCACGCTGCATAGCCAGAAATTATAGTTATTGAAACATGCACCGTACTGAGAAATATTTCGAACAAAACCACGTACCTCAGCGAACACGACATTCCAAGCCGAGCCCCACTGACCACTATGGCCAGCCGTGCGTTTAGTGGTTTCGTATCGTTCACCTTCGGCTTTCTACAAAGTACGGGACTATACTTATCCGTTACCCTCCAAAATTAAGCTCACCTGCAGTTTTCTACTAGCCACTCCCCCCAACACCGAGTTCACTGATAGCCAATTTACTAGCGTCGAATACGAAGCAAGCGGACGGAGAAAACCTCCCCATTGCGCGTTTATTTTGTGGACCTTGTAAATGCGATGTATGTGTATCCACAGCACAGTGACGTAAAAGTACAAATGCAGTATTGTCTACTACTGTGTTATACATTACTGTAAATAATTTGTTAAATATACTGTAATGTACCAACAGCGTAGTCAGCGCTAAAAGCAATGAAATTACCTGATCTAACGAGTTGAAATATTCAGACCCTTTTGACGCTTGATTTCTCAAGTGAAGATGAAGTACAGTACATCAAGCACATATATCTTCCCCCTTCAAATAAACTACATGCAGTTGTTTCTATAGTTTGAAATATGACATGATTGATTACGGCTTCTCATGTACGTTTCCAACAACACTGCCATGACTGGCATGTGTATTATCACAGAAGAATCCAAAAAGGATGTGGAGAAAGCGGCCTTACCCTACTTTAGGTCGCTGTATGAGCATCCGCACTACATGGACCGTGGAAAACAAAAACATCGCGGAAACAATAACACGCACAAGACCAGTTCTTTGTGGTAATGACGCGACATATTTGTTTTTGTAAATTACGAAGTTCATTACAAGATACTCAGTAATTAATTTAACAAGTAACGTGGGTCCAGAAAGTTATTCATGGAGATCAGAAACCTACAACGTCAAATTCTGAAACTGTTTATTCCGTGGACTTTAACCGATTTTAGCAAACAAATTTACCCATGTGTTTTATATCAGACTGGAAGACGATCACGTAATGTATACCAATCATTCTGATGTGCTGCTGACCATATAGACCATTACCCTGCACAGTGAACTTCGCTGAGGCAAGGTATATGTACAAACATTATTAATGTTATTCTGTATATTTCATCTGGTTTTCAGAGTGCTTGGTAAGTCAATTGCCTGAGATTGGCGCTATAGCACAGAAATATGTTGGATGATTAATGAACTATAGGATTGTGTATACTGTATGTACATTGGATGGTTTAATAAAAAATATAAGCTGCATCTTCAAAGCCCCGATACGTACTGATGTACATTAAACACTGGACAGTGCCTCCATGAGACACATACCCTTGTCAGACACCACAAACATTTGACGCCCAGAACCAACAAATACCTCTTTTTGGTCTACTGTAACAAATACCTTTTGTGTCTTTAAGGGTACTTATTGGTTGTTTTGTGGAGATTATATTTTAATAACGTTGTTCGTAGTTTAGACCTTTAAATATTGGGTGACTGGAGGATTTTGACTAATTATTTGGACAGCACTTGGAAATAAATCGCATTATCCTAAACGGAGCTACTTAGGAACGCTACTGGAAATCATTCTGTGGGTCACAAAAAATCTCGGGCTAGTCGGTATCCCAGCCCAGATTCAAACCGGCAACTCTCAAACGCAAGCCACAAGCGCTGCTGCTTGAGACAACTTGCTCGATAAAACACTGGAAGAGAAGGCTAACTGAAAAGTTTCTGCGAGTTGCAAAGTAAAGTGTTCCTATGCTGAAAATTAATGTGTGGTGCTGTCTACTTCATAACAAAGTTATGGAGTCCTTTTTCTTTGCTGATGCCAAGTTCTCTGGAAACATTTATCTTGGTATGCTAGAAAACGTCGCCTTTCTTGCAGTTGGAAGAAGACGACGGTAATTTATTTCTTCAGAAACTGAAACACCACATCAGACAACACACTGCTGCAGATTGTACAATACGGGGTGTCGTGGGCTTCGGCTTTGGAGGAGACTCCAACATCACCAAATCTGACGCCCAGTTACTCCTTCTCCCTTGATTACGTCGAAAACGATGTGCACGAGTGCAATGGGATGGTGGTTAATTAGATAAGCTCACTCACTAACCGGCAAGACATCTGTCGTACCAAAAAAGAAGATCGATAGACAATTTACTGGTCACAACTTTCTGAGTCATGCTACACGTCAGTGATTTTTCATTACTTACGCTGTAGTGGTTACGAAAAAAACAGCCGACAGAAACACTAGAAAGACTTTGTAAACATGCTGTAGGCATTTGGACGATTACGTTTGGCAAAAGTGCAGCGTGGAACCAAATGTACCCAGTACATACGCTGTAACTCACTTTGTGTTAGTCTCCTGGCTGTGAGATTATTATAGTATCACAGTTGGAAATTATGGTTACGAGTATGAGTATATGGCGGTTCAAGATTTACTGTTTCCTAGGGGAATTAGTGGCTTCTAAAGCACAATCCGACAGCAGCCAGAACATTTATCTGATGTCAAGACACGAGAACCTGCCTGAAGATATCGGGCTGTAGAAGGCGAACTTCGCTTTAAATGGGACATAACGTAAAGCGACTTGTCAGCGTTTAACCAGCATTTCTTCTGAAGACAGAAACAATGTTTGCTCTATATGAGTGTCCTTTGAATGCCTGGGAATCTGGCGGATTTCGAAAGAACTTGGTCTTGGCGGTATGCCGTTACATACGCCTATGTCGTTGCATTGTTTATTGACACACAATCGGTAACAACATGAAGTATGCGGAACTCAAAACGGTGAAAGCTACATTTAATTTAGGATGATAAATTGACATACGATAACAAATTATCGAAAAATGCGTAGATTTTTATGGTAACATTTTTGTGTGCAAATAACGTAAACAATAACAACTGGTGGTTGGGCAAACATTTTCTTCACCTCCGGCTAGATGACGATCACCTCCGGACCACTGAAGCCACGCAAGTGAAATTCTGCACTGCGATAGACCATAGACCTACCTACACCTACACATCACATTCAATAAACAATTAGAAGCATAAAGACAGTCCGAACCTTTGAGGTTCCATGCAAAACAATTTAATGTAAACGCCATGCCAGAAGAAGTAGTAACAGAATGAAAAAAAAAAGATAAACAGATAAACAGATCCATAAAGTAGAAATACGCGCCGTACGAAAGTGGCTTCGTGTGTTCTCCTCTAAATTTCTTTTTCCGAATTCAAATAGAATTTCAGGATTGCAACGTCACACCTACTTATGACATCTTCATATCACTAGTGACAAAACGAAAGGGCGCAAATCCTTCAAAGATAAACGTTCCACATTTCAAACAAAAAATAAAAGCTTTCGTGGGATCCCCAGTAACATGCTTCACATGATGTACTTGCTTATACGAATATCAGTTTAGAGCACTGTTCAACAGCACAACAAGGTGATTTTTTTTTTTGCTCTAGGGGGCAACATAAAACACCAGAACATAAATACGAAGATTCAACAAAGCATATGGGCTGAACAAAAAGACGCAATCTAAAACTAAGGATACATGCAATGAAAAATAAGCATAAAGCGTAATGGCAACACTGTTGGCGCAGTTAAATCAAGAAGTGCTGAGCTGTCCTGATCTGCTACAAAGGACGTAATGAGCCAAAGCGCTGCCTAGCCAATCATCACGTTCCTTTTCACGTTCCATGGACTCCTAATGCTCCAATTAAGGCAACACATAACAAACCACGTGAGGGAGAATCACTCAGAAGTCGCCAGTCACTCGGCTGGTCAGAGAATTCCCCGCATTTTACAGCACTTGAAGGTTCCATTCTATACTCACAAAATCCCCCTACCTGACCACATCTTGAAGAATATAAATCCCTCACAACACACAGAGATTCACAAAACAGGTACAAGTTGAGGACAGGTAAGAAGGTCCACTAGTGGCAGGAGGCATTGCAACGAATATAATGTAACATGCCCCTCAGTTTTGTCGTCAATGTACTCGTCATTTATCAGGGAAGTGACCAAATATTTTAACCTTCCTGCACTTTCGAGGTATTGGCCACGTTCGTATTATGAGTTTGCCCTGTAGTATATTCACAAGACATGAAAATGCACTTGGTTTCATCTGTTTTGTTCGTAGAGCAACCGTCGTACTGTTGTGTAACAGTCTTCTTGTTATATTACAGGCACACCAACTTAACACTTGCCACCCAATTAATAAGAGACATCAACATTCCAGACTACACCACAAGTTTCTACCAGATTCAGTTCTAACCCTCATAATTTTCTCGTGCCACATCACTATCGTCTTCTAAAGCTATTTAAAAAGTCATCGGCTATAAGGCATTTCCATGACTGAACAGTAAATACATCAGACAAATGTCTACTTTCCTGGACTCTGCTGTAAGTTTTAAGTACGTTCTGATTACCTGAACTAACTTTACTGATACACTACTTTCAGTGACAATGCTATATAATATTTCTCGTCTGATTCAGGCGCTTTGTGACGCAAATTTATAGCTGATGTATTCCGATGTTATATTTTTATTTTTCCGTTAAGTGTAGCAGAAGTAATAGTTAATCTATAGCTGGTCCACTACGCACAAATCCACACTGATAATACCAAATAATTTCGTGTACACATGGACTTAACTTTCAGAGAAGTACGCAGTATAACATCTGGTACGAAGGTGATAATGCCCGTGTCTGTATAAATATAATCTGCTTGTACAACCGCCCGCGTTCTCTCTAAATTTAAATTACGGCTGCAAGTCCTCTGTAGTTCTCTTAGAACTTGTAACTGATACTATGTTCAGAAAAAAAAAAAACACCTTTCCTGTATTTTCAGGCAGTAACCCTAACCTCCGAACGTTTTCAAAGACGCGCAGATGACCACAGGACTTCGTCTATGCACCAGGTGCTATTAGTGTCTTCAATCTAATTACGCTATCACTGTTGATTGGTATAGAAAGCGACTATCTAAATTTAAAAAAAAAATGACTTCCTCACTGTAAATCCAGCTAAGTTCCGGGTCAGAGGTGACGTCCCAACTTAGGACCAGGATAACGATAATGTACTACATTGCCAATCCTGCGCCAGAGCCTGTCGGCGGTAGTAGATCAGTGGGCACGATGTTAGGCAGGCTGAAGCTAAAGTAGAAACATAAGGGGCATAACCCATGTAAGTGCCACTTTGTCACCGCCACAAGAAATGAACTGGAAAAGAATTCCCCGAGCTCCCGTGGCAAAACGGCGGTAACCAATCGCCTTTCCGTAGACCAAGGGTTCTTAACGTTCTCTTGTACCATGGATCCCTTTCAGAGTGTGGTGAAACCTACGGATCCCTGCTCAGAAAAAAAGTATTATAAATTATCAATCATATGCTTTCGGAGAATAAGCTATTTCAAACACCCTAATGAATTCCAGTTTCCAATTATTAGGGCACAATAACATTAGAGAGTGAGATTTACTGAAGTTAACAAACATTTTGAACTTTAAAGACCATAAATTACTTTGTTCCCTATATTCAGTATTGAATGAAAAGCCGGATTTCAGTTAGAAGTTAGTGAAAATGAAGTTGCGATCTTTTCCAATCCAAGTTCAGTTTACGGACCCCCTGAAATCTGTTCCCAGGCTAAGACCTGCTGCCGTACACCAAGGTTACGAAACGTCTGTAGAAGTTTTGTAAGATCTCAGGTTTTCAAGACGACAAAGATTCAGACTTTGACCTTCCTGTTTTACCACCATTCGGTCTGATACAATGTTACCAGAGTTTCGGGGAAAAATAGTGCCTCCATCTTCAGGGCAGAATGTAAACGAATTGTTTTGAGGCAGGACGTAATATATAAAACAGCTCTGCTTGTAGTTCGCGAAGACCGCCTGTACGACAGTACAGCTGACATGGATTGTGTAAATGATACAGAATACAAAATAACAATAACATAATACAGATATGTGAGACACAAAAGAGTGAGGAGGATTTGTTAGAGGAGGAGGCAATATGAACTGAAGTCGACTCCCGGCGTTATGCGGCCGTTCGTTTCGGATCAATACGAACAGCTCCCACCACGCCGTCCGCATGAAATACTCAACCAACACCCCCAGCGCTCTCAGTATGTAATGTAGCCTGATAACACGACAATTCAACAACTTGTGTCTCTCTCCTACACAGTAAAATGTCACATGAAGAGGAACTTTGATTCCAATATCGCCCACCACTCCGCTAGACACTACGCCACAATTTAGCTTTGTATCGTTTACATTTCAGCACTAGGCTAGGTCCACCTGCAGTGAAGTGCGAACTGCTACGGACTGCAGGGACAAGAGGCCGTGACCTCTGGCACATTATGCGTAATGAATCGGCGACAGTGTTACAAGGACAGTACCAGACAGGAACAGAAAGAATGAATAAAGCTAAAAATATATACATTCACATTTTCGTAAATGTAAGAAATATATACGAAGTTATCAAAGTTTTTTTTTTCCACCAACGAATGCACAAGTGATTGTCTTAAAAACAATATTAAAATTTACATTAAAACAGCTCCGACATGTTTCGGTGCAAGCACCCCATCTTCAGGGAGCGCATTATCCGTACTTGCTAAAGTTACACTTCGTTAACAGTCAATTATGGCGTATGATTAAAATCGGCGGTAATGTGGCTGCATATATTGGTACAGTGTGTGTGTGCGTGTGTGTGTGTCGCACTGTTCGGGAGTAGCCTACTCAGTCTACTCCCGAACAGTGCGAGACACACACACACATCCCCACCCACCCACCCACCCACACATCTATCCACGCACACATACACACGCACACACACACACACACACATCAACAAGGACACTACCAATATATGCAGCCACATTACCACCGATGTACCGTAATTGACTGTTTTAACGAAGTGTAACTTTAGCAAGCACGGATAATGAGCTCCCTGAAGATGGCGTGACTGCACCGAAACATATCGGAGCTGTTTTAATGTAAATTTTAATATTTTTTAAGGCAATCACTTGTGCATTCGTTAGTGAATAACAAACTTTGATAATATCAAGATGCACGGTATGAATGTAAAAAAAAAAAATATTTGAAGTTGTTTGATGTTATGACATTCATGGTATAATGCACAGCAAAATGAAGGTTGATAAGCAAACCGAAATTACTGGCGTATAATTACTCAGAATTAGTAAAGAAATAACGACAGTTGTATTCACGCTACGTTCTTCCAGTATCGTGGAGCCAAACGAAATACAAGCTGGAACTGTAGTATAATTCAATGCGCGCTTTTACATACAAGACAGAAACGCACAAGAACCTGAAATGAGCATTCGCACCCTTTCTACAGATTAAAGTTGCTCTTCAGTTTCTTCTTGAATGTCATTATTATCCACTGGTGCTGTTCTCAACAAATCAGCAAGTCAGCTAGGTATCGTCAATGAACGGACGAATAAACGTGCGTCCGTCTGCTTTAATTTTTCGTTTCCTGAAGGACTGCTGGCAAAGAAACGGGTCAGTATGCCACCTAATAGAAATCCCTTTTTATTAGGCCGAAGTTTGTTATCCCTTCCAAACATGTTCGGTCAAGTGGTATAGCACAGTACCTACAGAACCTGAGTGACGGTGCACCAATATGAAACGAGGGGTGACAGACTGTGATTTTCATTTCGTCTGCATGTAGAAATACATTTTTATATTATCATAAATACATTTTTAAAGCAATCAATGTTATGAAGGGTTTAGAGTGCAAAACACTCAAAGCTGGTACATACAGTTGCCGATTTACAACCAAAATCGACAGAAACGCAAAATAACTACCTCACTGTTTATTATCGGAGAAATAAATAACGCATTATAAATTAATACTGACATACAGGAACGAGTGCCAGTCAGAAACACAGTGAAAAGATACATGTGATTATAAAAAAAGTATACATGTACAAAAGAAAGGATAACAGTAACTAACATCATTAGCACCGCAATATGAAGCCCATGGCAAAATAAACAGAAATGGTCCCAAAAATGATGGCAATCTTGCTTGACGAGAATTGAAGGAACAGGATTTATAAGCACAGAAACGCCAACGCTAGTTACAAAAATTAGAGCAGAATACACCTCCTGGATGTTCGGTTTAGCTTACTGCTACATACAGCAATATACAGTCAGGGTGGAGACTTGTTTATATGCAAGCTGTTGCACACACAGCAGCGGCGGTACTGGCAACAGGTACAGTCATTCCTCTTCACGCCCCGAAGGCGTATACAGGGAGAAGAGGTACAGCTCCACTCATTCTTAACATCGGCGCTAGACGGCGGTCAGTGGTTGACATCACGCCCCAACCGCTTTACCACCCATTAGACAGAAGGTTGGGAGGGCCCCACAACAGGTCTGCACGCCATGCACTGATTCTGCGCCAACCGTATGGAGCCCACACGCAAGACAACGTAAGAGTGGGAATATAAAATTCATATACATTTGGCGACGCCATAAAAACGCAGAGGAAGGTTGACAAAAAAAATAGGTGGAATGAACACAGACAAAGAATCATCATGCTTGGTGTTGGAATTAAAAAAGTGAACATAAACCACGCGTTAAACAAGTGATATCCCAACATTACCATGTTCGCCCACAACTACATTCAATATTTTAACCAAAGGCACGGCTTTAAGAATACAACCAGTTTTACAGAAATATTTCAACTTACGACGTGTATAAGAAAACGTTCGCCACTTAATGAAATAAAAACTGAAAACAAGACTGTAAAATTTCTGAGCTCGCAAATTAACTTATTCAACATGCACATAATTTTGTGTTGCGACTGATGAAACCCCGTAAGAAGGACCGAAATATGAAGCATTATTGCTGGAGGGAACAAAAGAGTAGCTGCGTTCAACAGCAACACGGTAATACTGAAATGTCATGACATAACGGGATAACTTCTTAAAAACACTTAAATACAGACCTACTTCTTTCGTTCACTGTTCATGGAACAATACAGAATACTGTCCAAATACACGTTTGCAACGCACGTAAACTTCTTTGAAAACATTAAAATGAAATTTCCTTTTTCTTTTTTACATTAAACTAATATTACCATGCAAGAAAAATAACGAAAACAACAAAAGCAAACAACTGAAAACGAAAGAGCAAAGACTGCTTGAATCAATACACAAATCCACTCTCAGTACTGAACAACAGGACTGTAACTCAGTATGATCCAAAATATACGCGGGAAGAAGTGAGTCAGTATCCCACTGAACTGCGAGTAGCAATGAAAAATACGTTGCGGTCAGAAGAAGAGTGCAGTAGGGAAACGTGACAATGACAGATCAATAGGCCTATCCCAGTACATATGTACGAAAAGCAGAAGAGTTTATGAATGGACTGAAAGATAAAACGTACATCGGAGGAGTGCCGGTGATCATGCGCGTTATGGCCGACGATTCAGTGAGCTTAGGTCAAGCAGCACAAGCGGAGTAGGCCAGACAACAAAGAATCATGCACTGATTAAAACGAATCTAAAATCATAATAACGTATGATGTGTGGTGCTATGATACTTGAAGGACCGACCTAACACATTTTATTCTGACTGGACCACCAAACTTTTGCGCTTGCGTTTCCGAATTCATACCAAATCAGAGACACCGTGTACAGAAAATAAAACAGGTTTATGCTCAGCTATGTTCGACAAAACGTACAATCAAATCAGCTTGAATCTTCATTACCGTCTTATATTGTACATGATTAAACTTAGTTTTTTACGTAACGAAAGATGTTTCGTAATTTTGGACAAGGCACAAAAATAGCTGCCAGTTCCGCATGGGCAAGCTTCCCACTGCTAGAAATTCAAGTATCAGTAGTAACCATATGAGGGCCAACATTAATCCACAGCAAATCGATGGCTACCAACCGGTGGGCCAAGGGCAACGAGAGGAGGCGCGGACGTTATTCCAACGATCTGCAAATACACATTCTACAGACTGAGTAAACACAAGGTCTCGCACACGCAATGTTAGTATTAAAATATTTGCGTTTCACGTTGTAACGAATGAAACATGAATTTATTTACAGTGGCCATTAAGGTCACGAGAATCACCGTCATTAAATATTCTATCAATTAATACTCACACACTGGTCTTCCGTTATCATATTTTTAAATAAGAAAAAAAACCGCCTCATTCCAAATTCGTATATACTGGTCACTCCTGATCATCTTTCCAACTATACGTCTACAAATGTTTCCAAAAATCCAAGCGAAACGCCAAAGTTATAGGCGACAGAAGGGAGACATGGAGAAATATTTATACTAAATACCCGAAAATACTAGGCGCCAAAGTACGAATTTAATGACCCAGGCGACCTCGCAACAGCGATTTGTGCACCCCTGTTTCCAACAGACTTGATGCTATCATATATACCAATTTCAGGCACTTGGAGGGCGCAGTTAAATACTCTAAGAACCAATCAATCCCCTGTATTTTAATAACGCTACTTAACTGAGTTCATAAAGCAGACGTCTTTGAGTATCCGCCTGGGGCAAACGGCGATAAATTCGTTCTTCTGTGATGACAGCATGCACACAAGAAGCCTGCATATTCACTTCTTAAAAATCAGACTGCTCTCAGAATCAAAATAAATATGAACAATCGCAACCGAATTTAACACATTCCTGTCCATGCTACAGCAATCGCTATTCAAGCCTGGACAGCCCCTCAGGGTTTCATGAGGTTGAGGCTCCCAGAATTTCCAGCCAATCGGCACATGAAGGAGGCAAGGTTGTTAGCGCTACGCACCGGCCGTCTTTAACCCCAGGAGATACACCTAGTTCTCATATCTCTCAGAGGCTGAGTGCGGGAGGAAGGATTAAGTCAATGAAAAATCCCAAAGATTCCACTGGGAATCGAACCCGCGACCCTCCCGCTTGTAGGGCAGTGCCTCAACCAACTACGCCACCTCGTACCGTTCATTTCAATCCTACTAAACTAAAACTCTCATCAAAAACGATGACAAACTACTGTATCACCTAGATGGAATACAAGTATTGCGGCTAGAAGACGGAACATACAGTATTTGTCAAGTTGTGAAGAAGCGTCAGTCCAGCGCGCACCACATGCGGGCCATCTTTAAATGTTATGCCTAAAACGAAAGTTAAACATACATGGCATCTGACCACACCGGCCGATTCACACACACAGTCCCTGTTATAAGTTACACACACTCAAATAAGTGTGAATACATCGTCTTACGAGTTCGGTAAATGTACGCACCATGTACCATTTTTGCATCGTTCGCTCCAACTTTTTTAATCACTTCTAAAAACCATAGGGCTTACAGAAGAAGTGTATGGGGCACAAAATGCGTTCCCTTACTACTCCACAACGTCTGTTGGGAAAATTTCTCGCTCCGAAAAATAAGAAGCTAGTTATGCTCGAAATGCGACAGGAGACAGGCAGGACTTCGAGTAAGGTGTGGGTTATTTCTGTCCGATTTCGACAAAAGCTGGGATACGCCTATAATTTCACCAAAAAAAAAAAAAAACGTTAGAATCTTCAGTTGTTACACGGTAGACGGATGGACATAGACAAAAACGTTAACATGCGCAACTCTCTTTGCTTATGCGCCACGAACTGGTTCACTGCACCCAAAGCACGGTGAATTACACAACAGGTAGGCCCACCTTATTACATGGCATGACGTGTTTCACGTTCAAAACACGAACGGAACACAGTGCAGTGAGCGACAGTGGCTAGGTAGCTTTCAAATAGGATGTAAACAGTATCAACCTGATACTGGTGTGACGGCCATCACATGTCGCAACGAAACCGAACTTATCCACAATTACTCGTTCCAATAGACGGTACAGTTGTAACTAAGGGCCATTTGAAGGTCATTATATATAAGAGACTGCTATATATTATGTCATGGTGTGTAGGGAACCCGTTCAAAATCCAGATTAAATGGAGAAGGAATACATAGACGAACAAATAAATAGGCTCATGGATAACATATATCACAAACTCAACAAAAAACTGGATGCATTATTAAACCAACCTAATACCAGACATAATAACGGGAATGCCCCTAAATTTCAACCACGATTAATCAACCTAACTAACATTAAGTTAAAAAAAAGAACAGGTTCAAACACTATCCCTAGGCCCAAACTACGCAACAGAGCAAGAACCCAAACAATACATCAACAAACTAATAATAGACACAGAAAATGCTATAAGATACTTAGAACCTAAAATACATGTACAAAATACCTTCCGTTACTTAGCATCCAAGCAAATTAAACACATCCTAAAGACCAACAGACATAACAAGCTACACAAAAGATACCAATATAATATAAAACAACTAAGAAAGATTCTTCAAAACAATAAATTAATGATAGTAACAGCCAACAAATGCAAGACAATAGTGATAATTAATTAAATAACATAAAACAATTAAACAAAGACCCCACCGACACGTATCAAAAACAAATCCAACAAGCACTTCAAAAATGCAATGCACTAATGGACAAACGGTCACACAGATACTTAGTAAATACAAAACCTATAGCCCCAAAACTGAACATATACATAAAAACGCAAAAAGACAATGAACCAATTAGACCCGTAGTAAACAACACACTAGCTCCGTCATATAAAATAGCTAAATTCATAAACAAAAAACTAAATACCTTACTTTGCCTACCATACACGTATAACACAAAAACCTCACAAGAAATCGCAAATTAACCGAAAAGAATGCAAATCGATAAACAAATTAAAGTAAGTGCCCTTGCTATAAAAGATTTATTTGTCAATTTACCAATACAGGGAATCTTAACAACCACAAAATTCTGGCTAGATAGAAATATCCTTGACAACGAATTAATCAAACAAACCCTATACATACTGGAAATAATAATGAAACAAAACTACTTCCAATATAATGGACGATTTTTACAACCGGACAAAGGGATAGCTATGGGTTCCCCCATATCTAGTACAATGGCA
>Ga0123355_10004893_pt1 | contig 19491 bp, 10 predicted proteins | sample TergutEmb28metaG_3_FD_89872 | JGI IMG/M metagenome (GOLD analysis project Ga0123355, IMG submission 89872) | Embiratermes neotenicus P1 segment gut microbial communities from Petit-Saut dam, French Guiana - Emb289 P1 | ecosystem: Host-associated > Arthropoda: Insects > Digestive system > Gut ...
CGCTACAAGCCTCAAAATCCCCGACGACCTCGGCCGGCAGGGTGAGTAGCACGACGACTATCGAACTCACCGTCTCGATGGCATTGCAGACAGCGGTGGTCAGACCGCGGTGAACAGCGATGGGCAACTCGGCAGCCTTCACACGGCAGGGGACACTGGTTCGATCCCAGTACCGCCCACCATTAAAAATCCGGCACTTACGCAAACATTCGACAACGCGTCGAAGTCTGTATGGCAGATGGTATGGCAGATGGAAAAATTTTCCAGCCGAAGATGACTGTAGATTCAGATGGAAACCGCAGTCCGTGAACGCTGGGGCAAGCCAGCGGGCGGGAACCAATCGCGAGTCACTGACCCCCCACTTGGCGCCGAGCCTTGGATCTGCATAGATACGCGGCGTTGATGTGCGAGGCTGTCGATATGCTCGGCGAGCTTCAGCGCCCCGGCTTCCACATCGTGCACGATATCACCGCGGCGGGCCATGCAGTACGTTGGTAAAGCCCCATGGGAGACGATTAGCCCGTTGGTGCAGACGACCCAGAACAACCCCTCTGTGCGAAGGAGTGCGAGACTCACGGACATGTCGCCGCACGCGACCTGCAACTTGGCTTCGACTTGCGACTCTGGCGCTAGTGGAACGGACTTCTGGCAGTTTTCTGATAGTTACCACGCGCGCGGTTCCAGGGCCAAAGCCGCATGAAGATCTGGGTCGGGGTGACCGACGAGTACTGGTTCAATCAGCTGAGCCAGCTTAAGCCCGACGAGGTCAACTTCTGGCAGCCGAGCGGAGCGCGCGTGTTTCGCGCGCTAGCCCCTGGCGAGCCATTCCTGTTCAAACTGCACAGCCCCAAGAACTTCATCGTGGGCGGCGGTTTCTTCGTGAGCCACACATCGCTTCCGGCATCGCTGGCCTGGCACGCTTTCGGAACAAAGAACGGCGTCGGATCACTCGAGGAGCTGCTCAGGAGGATCCGTCGCTACCGGCGCGAGACCAATGCGGTCGATCCGGTGATCGGGTGCACAGTGCTCGCTGAGCCCTTCTTTTTTGAGGTGTCCGAGTGGCTTCCTGTTCCGCACACCTGGGCGCCTAACATCGTTCAGGGAAAGACCTACGAGACGGAATCGGCCGAGGGCCGCGCGTTGTGGGAGTCGGTCCAGTTGCGCATAGTCGGGCTGCGGGACGTCAGGGAACCAGCGCTGCCCAAGACCGCCGAGGAAAGAGCACGATTCGGGGACGAGTACCTGGCCCGCAGCCGCCTGGGACAAGGGGCGTTTCGCGTGCTCGTCACGGACGCCTACGAACGCGGGTGCGCCATCACGGGAGAGAAGACGCTGCCCGTGCTCGAGGCCGCTCACATAAAGCCGTACGCGTTGGATGGTCCGCACCGTATCAGCAACGGGATCCTTTTGCGCTCAGATCTGCACCGGCTTTTGGACCTGGGCTATGTGACTATCACTCCTGACCTACGTCTTGAAGTTAGTTCTCGGCTCAAGGCCGAGTGGGACAATGGCCGCGAGTACTACGCGCATCACGGTCAGCCCTTGCGCTTTTATCCGCGTGAACCGTCCAGAAGGCCGAGCCTGGACTTTCTCAAGTGGCATAACGAATGCAGGTTTCGTCCGTAAACGCTAAAAGCCCCCCGCCCACGGCAGCGAGACATCCCGCCCGAGCGATTAAAGCCGGTCTAAGCGATAGCGGCGGCAAACTCCTCGAACAGGTCACCCGGCAACGAATGCCGAAGGCGCCAAGTGATTGCCATGGGTTGTTCCGACTCATGTTTGACGTAGGTTGCGGGCCCCAGGAAGTAGAAGGCGCGCTGATCGGCTCGCTTGCGGGCGAAAAGCATCACGCTCGTGCCCATGTTGACATGGTGCTGGTAGCGAAGCCCCGTTTTGCTCTCCGCACGCGTGGCCGATTGGCTCTCCCAATGCACGAGATTTGCGTCAATTGCGTAGTCCCGATACCGCGTCGTTGGCGAGAACTTCCCAGAGGTCTTATCAAGCGTGAACGCAAGTAGGTCCGCACGGGCTTGCGATGCCCAGAACACGCCGCTCTGCCACGGGGGGGCAGTCGCGCCTTTACCAACATCAAATGCTGCCAGGATCTCAATGCGCGTATAGCGAGCATGGATTACCAGCGGCACCTCCGGGTGCGATGTGAGCGGTACCGGCAAGTGTTCGATGCGCCCAGCGAGCACGTCCAGGAGCTCGCCGAGCTCGGCCCGCACTTGGGGGTGGCGCCAGAGGATCTGCACGCCTTCGGACAGTGAGGTCTCCTTCGTGGCGACCGTGTCGACCAGAGAAGCGACCAGCATACGTAGCAGACGTCGTTCGCGTATTGACAGCTGATCGGGATCTGGAGACGTTGGAGCGGCTAGAAACCGCCGATACCCGTCGATTCTCACCATGTCGTCAACGTGTAGCAGTCGACCCAAGGCACGCCGGAGCGCGCTTTCATGGGGGCCGACATCACAAACGCTGAGTCCTGCGCGGGCTCTCAGATCCGACCAACTCTTGTTTGCTGAGTAGACGTCCTCGAGGTCGAGCCCCGCGGACTCCAAGTACTGCGCAAGAGTAACGTCACGGCCGCCCCCGGCTGCCGCTGAGAGCGCCTCAACTTTTTCTTCCCAGTGTGACGGTACGGCGCTCTGGATGTTCTTCAAAACGATCTCAGCAGCCACGCGATCGAGCTCCATGTGGCAGCCTGCTGGCAGGAACGGAAAGCCGTTGTCGATTTGTTCGATGAGCTCCTTACGCGTGCCCCCCAGCAGGGCCCGGAAGCGACGGTCGAATCGAAACTCCTTGCGATGGTGCCCCACGAAATCCAGCACGGTGCACACGGTCTTGCCTAGGCTCTTGCGCAAGCCACGTCCGAGTTGCTGCATGAAGAGCGTCGGGCTATCCGTCGGTCTCAACATGAGCAGCGTGTCCACGGTGGGCACATCGATCCCCTCGTTGAAAAGGTCAACGGAGAAAACCACCGCGACCCGTCGCTGCGCAAGGTCTCGCAGTGCCGCACGCCGTTCCGATTCCGGCGTGTCGGACCAAATGGCAACCGCGGGAACACCCGCCGCCGAAAAAGCTCGAGCCATGAAGCGAGCGTGCTCGATGCTGACGCAGAACCCGAGCGCCCGAAGCTTAGAGACGTCGCCGACCCGACGATCGAGTTCCTTGAGGACTAGATGTGCGAGAACGTCGTTTCCGGTTACCAGATTCGACAACTTATCCGCATCGTAGCCACGACCACGCCGCCACGGAATGTCCCGCAGGTCCAACCCGTCATGAATTCCGTAGTACGCGAACGCCACGAGGCGTTGCTGATCGATCGCGTCCCAGAGACGCAATTCCGCCGCAACGCGTCCGCCGAACAGCTCCAGAATAGGGAGGCCGTCGCTGCGTTCCGGGGTTGCCGTCAACCCAAGCAGTTCAACGGGAGTGATGTGCTCGAGCAATGCCTTGTAGGACTGCGCTGCGGCGTGGTGAAACTCATCGACAATGACGACGTCAAAATGCTCTGGTGGCAAGTGGGAAAATCCTGCGGCGTTGAGGCTCTGGATTGAGGCAAAGACATGCTCGAACGCTCGGGGTCGCTGTCCGCCTACCCATAGTTCGCCAAAGGCTGGGTCGCGCAACGCATGCCGAAACGTGGCAAGACTCTGCGTCAGAATCTCTTCGCGATGAGCCACGAACAAAAGCCTCGCTCGCGGGAGCTGATCCTTGAGCCGCGCATAGTCGAGCGCGGCCATAACGGTCTTGCCAGTCCCGGTCGCTGAAACCAGCAGGTTGCGGTGAAACCCCTGAAGGCGTGACAGGGCAATCTGCTCGAGGAGTCTCTCCTGAAATGGCTCGGCGCGCACTTCCGTAGGGCTGAGAATGACGGCAGGGCCCTCACCTGATGGCAGCGATTGCGAGCGCGTACGAAATTCTTCACTGTCGTACGGTTTGAAGTCTGGATTTTGCCAATAGCTCTCGAAAACTGCCGCAACCTTGTCAATGACGTCGGGATTCCGCGCACCCGATACGCGTACATTCCATTCGAGCCCGCTTACCTGAGCGAAGTGCGTGAGATTTGAGGACCCGATATATGCCGTGGAGAAGCCGGATTTCCGGTAAAACAGCCACGCTTTTGCATGCAGCCGCGTGCCTGTCGTGTCATAAGACACGCGAACGTTGGCTCCGATATCGCACAAACGCTCGAGCGCCCGCAGCTCCGTTGACCCGGTATAGGTGGTCGTGAGGACTCTCAGCTCACGACCGGCGTGGCAGTGTGCTCGAAGAGCATGACGGAGCGGCTCAATTCCTGTCTGGCGAATAAAAGCCATCACGAGGTCAATTCGATCGGCCGATTGAATCTCAGCCAAAAGCTGGCTTCCAACCCGCGGCTCACCCGGTGCATTGGTCAGTAGGGTCGTGTCAAGAAGCGGAATCAACGGCTGTTCGATCGATTCCTGGCTTCCGTCCGGTCGATGCGCGACGATGCTATGAAGGACGTGCCCGGGCGTCAGGGGCAACTCCGCCGCGAGATTACTGTCCGAGACCTCTGATACCATGACTTCAATAATTCGACGAGCAAGCGACGATCCGACTTCGGATCGCCGATCCTCCGCAATCGAGTCCACGGCGCGCCGGACTAAGCGGCCGATATGTAGCGCAATCCGGTCACCCGCCTCCGGTGGTCGCAGGCGGTCCTGGCGTGCCTTGAGCCCGCTGGCCAAGTTACGAAGCTGGGCGTCAAGAGCCTCAGTAATCAGCGTTTCGTAGAGACCGCGATCTGGTGGCGTCATGGAGTGGGCGGACTCTACTCCTTGACGGTACCATTCGGTAAGTCGTACTCAGCCTGACTGCCGGCTCGAATTAAGCTGGCGTCTGAAAGCTGAGTCGTTGCGGTTCTACCCGCGGGAGCCCTCTAGAACATGAACGGTCCATCCCTGCCCGACGACCCCGACGTACTCGAGGATCTGCGGCTGGCGCTGCGGCGCTTCGCAGCGGAGCGCGACTGGGATCAATTTCATTCGCCCAAGAACCTCGCTATGGCCCTGAGCGTCGAGGCGGCGGAGCTCCTGGAGCACTTCCAATGGCTCTCGGACGCAGAGTCGTCCGCGCTCGGCCACGAGACGCGTGCCAAAGTCTCGGAGGAACTCGCCGACGTGCTGCTGTATCTGGTGCGGTTGGCGGACAAACTCGACGTAAATCTCGCCCTTGCCGCTTCCGACAAGCTCAAAGTGAACGCCGCGAAATACCCCGCCGACAGAGCGCGGGGCAACAGTAAGAAGTACTCTGAGCTGTAACCCCTAACATGATCATCTATCAGAGCGACAAGAGTCGGTTCCTGAGTGACGTTTTCACCCGGGACATCGAGCAGGTGATCTTGAACGAGTTTACGCAGCGCACCGGAAGGACCGTGTCGCGATCCGAGGTCCGCTCATGGAAAGAGTCACTAGTTGCCGTGGCCCGCGTTGTGAATGACGATTCGATTCCGGGCGATTGCGGGGTTGCGATCGAATACGGCATTCCGCAGACCTCAAAGCGCATCGACTTCATACTGTCGGGTACGGACCCGAGTCACACCGAGCAGCTAGTGATCATCGAGCTCAAGCAGTGGCAAGAGGCGCACAAAACTGACCGCGACGGTATCGTCCGGACACGCTTCGCCGCTGGAGAATCAGATACCAACCATCCCTCCTACCAGGCCTGGTCATACGCATCACTGCTGATGAATTTCAATGAGGCAATCTACGAGGGGAGCGTGGGTCTCACACCGTGCGCCTATCTCCACAATTGCGAGGATGCGGGCGCGCTCAGGGACGAGTTCTACGCCCACTACCTCAAGCTGGCGCCGATCTTCCTCAAGGGTGAGGACGAAAAGGAAAGTCTACGCACCTTTATCAAGCAGCATGTCCGGCATGGCGATCGCCGCTCCCTGCTCTATCGCATCGAGAACGGCCGCATTCGCCCCTCGAAAGGGCTGATCGAGAGCCTGACCGGCATGCTCGCCGGAAGACAAGAGTTCGTGCTTATCGACGATCAAAAGATCGCGTACGAGAAGGCTATCGCAGTGGCGTCGAAAGCGTCCACTGGCGAGAAGCAGGTGGTCATCATCGAGGGTGGCCCGGGAACCGGAAAGTCGGTGGTCGCGATCAACCTCCTTGTTGAGCTGACACGCCGGCGTCTGCTCGCGAAGTACGTCACCAAGAACTCTGCTCCGCGGACCGTCTTCGAGAGCGTCCTTGCGGGCACTCACCGGAAGTCGCAAATATCAAATCTATTCTCGGGCTCGGGTGCGTTCACCGAGACCGATGTAGACGTCTTCGACGCTCTGGTTGTCGATGAAGCGCATCGCCTCAACGAAAAGTCCGGACTCTACGGCAACCTGGGTGTGAACCAGATTGAGGAGCTCGTTCGCGCTGCCCTCTGCTCGATCTTCTTCCTCGACGAGGACCAGCGGGTCACTTTCAAAGACATCGGCGAACGTGAGGCGATTGTTCGGCAAGCCGAAAGCGTCGGAGCCCAGGTCACGACGCTCGAGCTTCAGTCGCAGTTTCGCTGCAACGGGTCGAACGGCTATCTCGCGTGGCTCGACAACACGCTCGGGATCCGCCCGACGGCGAATCCGCTCTTGGACCCGCGCGAGTTCGACTTTCGCGTGTTCGAGTCACCGGAGGTGCTGCGCTGCGAGATAGTCCGACTTAACAAGGCGCGCAACAGGGCTCGCATGGTGGCCGGGTACTGCTGGGATTGGACAAGCCGCAAGCGCCCCGAAGCCGCGGACGTGGTAATTCCAGAATACAGCTTCGCCATGCAGTGGAACCTTGATCGGGAGCGAAACTTTTTCATGGTAGCGCCCCATTCCGTGGAGCAAATCGGCTGCATTCACACCTGCCAGGGCCTCGAGGTCGACTACATCGGGGTTATCGTCGGTCCCGACGTCATGGTGCGAGACCGAGCCGTCGTTACTCGGCCGGAGATGCGGTCGAAGCACGATAAGTCCCTCAGCGGCTATACAAGGCTCTTGAAAACCAACCCATTGGAGGCGAACCGTAAGGCCGATCTCATCATCAAGAACACCTACAGAACCTTGATGACACGGGGAATCAAGGGTTGCTATGTCTACTTCACCGACAAGGCTACGGAGCGCTTTGTCCGCGATCGGATTCTACCGTTTGGTTCAGAGGCACCTCTGGCGGAGGTTGCTGAGCCTGACTCGACCTATGGACTCGATGGTTCCAGCTCAGAACGTACGTAAATCGATGGATCCGCCTGCCGCCAAGAAATCAGATTACCCTGGCGCTCGTCACGAATGTCGTTGTGGCCTGGAACAACCATGCACTGGAATCGACACCTTAGACGGTTCCGCAAGGTCCTGCCGAAGATCAGCAGCGCCACCTTCCACAAATCACGGCTTAGCATGTCCACAGGTCATCCGACAGTGAGCCGCTCCGCCATCTCGAGATAGCGGCAGAAGCCGTTGGCCAAATGGATCTGCCGCGGCGTACGGCACTCAGCTTCGAAGATCTGCGGTGAGCTGACGAGGATGGATACGCACTTGGCGCGCGAGGTCGCGACATTGAGCCGGTTGAGGCTGTAGAGAAATTCCATCCCGCGCGGCGCGTCCGCATGACTCGAGGTTGCCGTCGAATAGATGGCGATCGGCGCCTCCTGACCTTGGAACTTGTCCACGGTGCCAACGCGGGCGCCGGGTAGAGATTGCTGAATCTCGAAGACCTGCGCGTTGTAGGGGGTGATGATGACGATGTCGTCCAGCGTGATCGGCTTCTCTCGCCCTTCGCGATCGACCCAGGTCGCGTTGCCGGCAAGCATCGTCCGAACAAGTGCGCCGACCGCCTGCGCCTCTTCCGGCGAGCAATTCTGATTGCCGCTGTGCGTGATAGGGAGAATATACAGACCAGATTCGCTGACCACCCCCGCTCCCTTGATGACCTGCTGTTCGAGCCCGCTCTTCGAGCGGAGCTTGCCGTCATAGAAGAGCTCGGACGTATACGCGCAGATCGCAGGATGAAGCCGCCAGGTCTCTTCGAGGAACAACCCCTCGTCCGCGCGGATCGTCCGCTTGCCGGCCAGTATGTGATCGAGGGCCGATACGTCAGTGCCCGGGGGGTGGCTGCCTTGCACCGGCTGCTCGAGCTGCTGCGGATCGCCGATCAGCACCACTGTCTTCGCCGCTTGCGACACCGCGAGCACATCCGCGAGCGACATCTGCGCAGCCTCATCGACAAACAGCACGTCGACCGTCTCGAACGCGTCCGGCCGCGACCACAGCCACGCCGTGCCGCCGCCGACCGATGCGCTGCCGCCGCTCAACGCCATGAACAGATCCTCATTTCTCTTGGCGAAGAAGAGTCGGTGGTGCGGGTCTTCGACCTCATCGGCCTTCTGGCAGCATTGCAGGTTGATGCTCAGCTCGTCGGCCGCCTTGATGGTCGCATCGATCAGGTTACGAATGACCTTGTGGCTGTTGGCCGTGATTCCGACTCTTTTGCCGCGGCGCACCAGCTCGCAAATCATGCGCGCGCCGGTGAAGGTCTTGCCCGCACCGGGCGTGCCCTGAATCGGCAGGATGCCGCCACATAGGTGCGCACAGAGCCGCACCGCGGCACCGACGGTCGTCTCCTCCGCGCAATGGAGCGGCGCACCGCCGACGCGCGGGCTTTCTCGAAGCAGTAGATCGCGCGCCGCCTGATAAGGCCCAAGGCCAAGCACGCCGCGGGCGGCGACATAGTCGGCGATGCGAACAAGCGCCTCGGCGATAACCTTCGTATCGACATAACTGTGAGCGAATACGGCCTGCGGATGGAGGCCCGCGGTATCTCGGCGCGTCTTGATGTCGACCGTGTCGTCGGCGAAAGAGATCGCCTCGACCTTGCCGAGCTTAGCGCCGCCGAGATTGCGGAGTTCTTCGCCGCCGCGGATTTCGGTCTCTTGCGGCGGAAAGCGGTAGCGATGAACCGGCGCTTTGGTCGTACCGCCGACGGTGCCGGCAAAGACAAGACCGGAGAGACCGGCGCGCTCGTCGAGCAGATCCTCAGCCGCCAGATCGGCCAGCCGGAAGTACTCCCACCACACCGCCTTTTCTTCCCGGCGATGCCAATCGACGATATTGGCCAACAGCCAATTGGCCTGCTGCTCTTCGGTCCGTTCCGCTGGATCGACAGGAACACCGGCCGTCAGCCTTTCGATCAGCGCGTTGATCTTGATCAGCCAGTCGGTAAGCTTTTCGGTTGGCGCCCCGTCGCCAAGTGACGGGCGAGGCACATCGATACCATTAGCGATGAGGTTGGTCCGATGAGTTTCGAGCCAGTCGCGTAGCGCCGCGGCGGAACGGCAGTCGTCCTCGTTGTAGGCGCGTACCGTGGCCTTCGTCTCGTCGGATACCGCCGGCGCGTCATCGAGCTCGAGATGGGCCTGAAGTGCGCCGAGCGCGGAATTCGCGTCGTTGAGCGGCATCGCGCGATCGAAGCCGAAGAACGGCTCCAATCGCTTGATCGAGTAACTCTCAACGCTAGCGCGTAGGCCATGCCGCACGATTTGATAGAGATCGACGAAGAGCCGTGCGCGCAACATCCGGTCGATCTCTTCCTCACGCGTAGCATAGCGGCCCATCAGCCGCTTCAACGCCGCCGGCTCGTATGGCGCGTAGTGATAGACATGGAAGCTGGGGAATTGCGCCAAGTGAGCCATGGCGAAATCGACGAACCGTTCGAAGGCACGCTTCTCGTCGGCGCGTGTGAGCGCCCAGTCGCCCTCATAGACGAGCTCGCCATCACCGTTCTTGGAGACATAGCCGAACAGATATTCAAGACCGTGCTCGCCCACAAAGGGATCTCCTTCGATGTCGAGAAACACATCGCCTTGGGACGGCTCGGGTAGACGGGTGAGGCCGAAGCCGGTCTCGACCGGCAGAAGCTCGAATCTGCCGGTGCCTGCTGTCCGGGCCTCGACCACGATCCGCGCCTGCTCGCGGATGCGGACGTAGGAGTCGGCGGAACCGCGATCGGGTTTCCAAACGAGCGGCAAGGGAATGGCCGCCAAGCTCTGCACCGTCGCGATCCCGCGTGCCTTCAACTCATTGATCTGAATCTTCGAAATACCCGCGACGAGGCAGAGATGATCGTCGTCATGGCGGCGCTTGTCGCATGCTTCCCTCCAGCGACAGATATCACAACGCTCGATCGGATCTGGATAGCTGTCGTCCACACGGGGCACAGCCATGGCGGTCTGCAGCGCGCGCTTCACCTTCCGGAAATAAGCCGCATAGTCGGCAAACCGATATTGCTGCGGCTCGAAGTGCGACCACGGCGCCACGACATACATATATTCCGGCGGAAATCCCTGCATGACTGTTAGCAGATCGGCGTAGAGACAGAGCTGCAGGATCGTGCCGGCTTTGGTTTCACGGGCGAGCTTCGTATCGATCGGCTCATAGGACCAGGCACCCAGCGCGCTCGGCACCTCGATGCGCCGCAGAACATCGGCACGTCCATTCCAGCCCTGATGAGCCAGCGCGGCCTGGACGATGACCTGAACGCCGCGCTGCATGGCGGCAAGCGTCTCGGCGACGGCCGCCTTCGTTACCTCGACACCGTCGATTCGGATGACTTCCAGCCCAGCCACGGTGAGGTGCTCTATATAGCTCCGCTCATGGGCGGTGCCGCGGTCCGAAAGGATCTGCAGAAGGGGATCCCACACCTTCGGTCTCGGCAAAGTGCCTTCCGCCACCGCACGATCCAGCGCTGAGAGATGACGACAGTTCAGGTATCCGACCAGATCGCTCGCGCTGAGCTCGATGGAATCCCCGATCTGCTTCATGAACGTGACCTTACTTTCTGGCGCAGGACCCGTTGGTTTCTGGTTTACACCCAGTTGGCGCGATCATTTCTGCCGATGAAATGGCTGCCAGAGTGTTCTTTCGGACCTCACAGCGATGGGTGCAGCGGCTGTCGAGTCCGCATCACATTCACAACGATCCGCTCGCCACACCCGCACGACGACCTGGTTAGTCCTCCGAACGGGTCTCCAGCATCAGCGTATTGAGCAAGTTGAGCTCATTTGAAGCCATGAAATAGCGGTCATCAAATACCTGCTCTAGGTGTAGGGGGTCCACGCGTCCTGCTGCCGCAGCCCAGGGAAACGTCTCGAACTTGGCAATCGGCGGTATCAGGGCTGATGAAGCCGATAGGCTTGCGCCGAGTGCATCGCGCCAGGCGTCGGGCTCATCGCAATGATACCTGCCTCTCGGTCCGCACTCCGCGGCGGCGACGAACAGCGGGTATCCCGCCGGCAGTGCAACCCACGTGTTCGGCGACTTCAGCTGCTTGATCGTATTGAACTCATTTGCGGCCTCCGGCCGCTCTCGCGCTAACAGGCGCAATAGATTCAAGGCCGGCTTACGCAGGCTGTCTGGAAAGACTCTGTTTTCATCGATCTTCTTCAGCTCTGCAAACAGCTGACGGGATCGGGCCACGGTTTGGGTCTCGTGCCCCTCGAACGAAAAAAGCTCCACTTTGTCGAAGTTCTCCCAGTTCTCGACAACAAGGGGGCCGATGAAAAACATGTGTTCGGCAATGGAGCCTTCCTGTGGGGGCTCCGCGATCAGCGGCGCAATCGCAGTCGTCGTCAATGTCAGGAGTCGCACAACCTCATCGCGCTTGGCGAAGGAGCGTCCGTCCGCGTTCTTGCGCGCCTCACCTTTCAGCCGTGCACTGGCGAACAGCTCCATCACATTCCCCTGAGCTCTCTTGATGAGGCGCACTGCCTCATCGTCCTTGTTCTGTCGCTTCAGGAAGACGTCACATTCCCGCAGGAACTGCGATACGAACTGCGCCATCAGCGACAGAATCTCCTCGAGACCGGTACCTCCGACCGGGACGAAAGCGATCCCTTGCTTCAGACCAGAATCGCCCGTCATGCGCGTGAAAAGCGTCGATCGGAGCATCACCAGTAGTGTCATCAGGTCCATCGCCTGCCGCAGCCACTGGCGGACGCTGGGCGGACTAGCCGACACTAGATAGTCATCGATCAGCATTACGAGATGCCGAGGAACCGTATCACCTGCCACAACCTCCCCGGTAGCTTCCTTGTACTGCCCCCTGCCGCGATAGACAAGCTGGCTAATCTCCATCAGCGCATTCTCGATCGAGAATCGCGGCACGTGAGCGATGATCCAGTCGGTCTTTGGGAAGGACACACCGCGCGCACCCGAGGAGGTCATCAGAAAAACGCGCTTCCTGTCGCGAGTCGCCGGCTCGATGAGTCGCTTCCTGACAGCTCCCGGAACGGAGGCGTCCAGGATCGCGACATCATCGTAGCGAAGCTCGTCTCGCCCCTCGTCGGTCAGTCGTTTCCTAACCGTACCGAGGAACGCCTTGTCCTGAGCGAAGTAGATCACCTGGCGGGCGCCAGCGTCGAGTGCCTTGAAGATTTCCGTGACAGCCGACTCCAGAATCGCCTCGCCCATCGCATCTCGAATCGTTCTCCGCGGTGATACCTCGATGCCCTTTACCGGCGTCAGGGGAACATGGGTCAGCGCGACCCGGTAGCGGATCTCGAGTTCGCTAGCCGGGAAGCTATTCGCCATCACATGCAGCGTCGGTCGCGGTAAGCCGCCCAGCTTCAAGTGGCTGGCAACAACCTGGAAAGGGCGGGCTCCATCGCTTCGCGAGACAAGGACTTTGTTGGGTGTTCGCCTACCGGGCTGCGATGCCCTCAGGTACCGATCCATAACCATGTCGTTTGCCAGTGAGGCGTCTGCAATCACCAGAACGACCGTGAATGGACACCGCTCACGGTGCTCTTCGAAGCACTCGATGAACTCCTGCGAGAGCCACGCCGCTACTGCGTGAACGAACGGCGCGCCAGTTCCATCACCCGCCAGCTCATCAACCATGAAGACGACCGTCGGGTGTCTTTGCGCAAAAGTGCGTCGCTCCTCAAGTCCAGCTCTGCTGAAGGAATTTTTGTTCGTGAATATCGACGAGAGCGCGTCGAGGGTCGTCTTCCCACCGCCCTTGTCGCGGAACCCCTGGAGCGCGGCCGTCAGGGCAATGCGAGTGACCTGAGGATTGAGCTCGAGTAGCTCTCGAGTCGTGTTCGCCATCGTGGAGAGCACACCAGGAAGAGCGCGCTCTTCCACTAGGTCCTCGTACTCCGACAGAGCTATCTTCGCGAGCCGGCTACCGGCGTGTGCCGCCTCGATTTCCTCCTCCTGTTCCGGCGTCAGGACGAGAGTGCTACCGTGCGTCGGCCTGCGAAGGTCGGTAACGCCATCGACGACCACGGCGCTCTCTATCCGGCGGCGTTGCGCCTTACCGGCTTCAACTTGTGCACGGTAGTAGCGCCCAGCCGCGGCGATCAGCTGCGCATTCGTGGTGAGCGTTAGCGTTCCGGTCGGCTCGCCATCGCGGCGCGCCATCTTCTCGGTGACCTCCCGATTAATGACGACGCGGGGACTGAGGTACGCAAAGAGATAACCTTCCGGGTTGTTCGCGAGATCTTGCGTGACGGCAGTGGTCTTCCCGATGCCGGGATTTCCTTCAAGCGCCAATACATTGAGTTGCCCAGGGCGCGCAGCACGCATTCCGGCCACGATCGCTGCCGCGTGAATGTCACGAAGCGTGGCCGTGGTCTTGGTTTCCTCGCCGAGTGCCTCCGCTAGAGCCACGCGAGCCGACCGGCCGAAGTACTTCTCCAGCGCTGGAGAGTCGTCGATCATCGCAAGCGCATCGGCCAGAGGGTAGCTTTGTGCCGGGTTTAGGCAGTTGACCGGCTCGGTGAACTCGAACTCGAAATCTTCACCGGGAGCAGGCTGTCGCTGCAGCTTCTTGATCCCAGCGCGTACCGCCGCGGGCAGACGATTAAATACGCTGTTGAAGGCCTCCTGAACCTTAACCGTAAGGTCCTCCTCTGAACCAACCGGCACCTTGGCAGCCTGTCGGTAGGCTGCTCCCATTTGCTCCATTAGCTTGCGGCGGGGCTCTTTCCCGATGCCGTCCATGAAACGGGCTACAAGGCTCTCGAGCCCGTTCGGCGTGATCGCGAGTGCGCGAACGAGGCATGGCTTTGTGAGGAGCCCAAGAGACCGCAATACGCGCTCCGTGGACTCGCCATAGCCCGCTGCCTGGCAGAGCTTGTACAGGGGTTTGTTCTCCGCCGTCAGTGCAAGCAGGTGGTTCTTGAGGTCGCTGGAGAGCTCGAATCGCTCGCCATCGACTTCTGCAGCGACGCGCGCGAATACGCCCCGAGTCTCGATCATCCGCCGATGCGCACGGACCTCCTCCAGATGAGTGTCATCGAGTCGGAAATCGTGAAGCTCTCCAGCCATGTCGTAGGAGTACTCCTGGACTAGCAGGTAGTCCTCGGTCGTCTCGCCTGAGAGCCAAAGCAGGAAGTCAGAGCGCGCCGGCATGCCCTTCTCGGTCCAAGTCAGATCGTGTGCACCGGGAATGCCGAACCCAGCAGCGAATGCGGCACGCGCCGCCGCTTGTGTGCCCTCGTCGTTCATTGATTCTCCGGGCAGCGAGAGCGGGCAGTAGAGCCCTCGGACCTTGAGTTTGCCTGCAGATATCTTCGACGCCATTGCCGTCTGACGCAGATACTCGCGAGTCGCGCTGTATCCAATGCCGAATGCGCACAACGCCATGTGCGCGACTGCGACGTCCACCACGTCTCGCATTGCCACGTCGATGAGGTCGAGTCTATGTTTCACGGCAGCGAAAACGTTCGCGAGCTTACATCGCCGCCAATCCGCGATGCGTACATCGTCTATGGCGATCAGCCGCTGCTCCAGCAATCTCGTGAGCACACCTCGCTTGACGAGCACCTCATACGTCTGACCCCACAGTGCTGCCTGCTGTTGGAATAAAGCGGCCGAGGAGCTCATTCGGCCTCCTTGTGCAGGATCTTGGTGACGTGCGAGAGCAGCGCCGGGAAGGAGAGAAGCACCCTCCCCTTGGAGCGGCGGCGCATGACAGTCAGCTCACCCGCCTCACGTGTTGCGGTGGGCGTCATCCAGCTGAATGGGTCGAGAACGGGTATCCACAGGCCCCTCACGGCGGGCTTCTCGCTCTCCATGAAATGAACCGCGCGCAAGGTGAAGATGAGCGACTCAAGGATGCTGGCGCCATCCGGGCCAGTCCCAAGGATGTTCGCCTGGATCCGGGAGGCGATTCGCGCGTCCGTGATCCGCTCTTCGACATCAAAGAAATACGTGCAGAATCCAGACTGCGGTCGACCCCGCTCATCTGGAGTCGTCATCGTGGCGAACGTGTAGATCGGTATCAGGGACCTGTCGACGTTCTTCAGGTCCTGGTACATCGTCTGGTGGTCGCCATACTGGGTCACCTCGAAACCACTCTCGCCGCTCTCTCGGCTCCGCAGCCGCATCGCCGGGAATACATCGCGACGTAGGGTGTAGATGTGCATGTCCGGATACCGAGCAAGAGCGCCGTCCAAGAACTCGAGCGTTCCATGCGGCGCGTGACGCTCCGCCGCCCGTCCGATATGACGATTTCCGAAGTGATGTGAGAGGAGGAGCACGTGCTCGAAGCCTGCCTTACCGAGTCGGGCGATCTCCTCCAGGATCAGAGGGGGATTTCCGAAGGCCTTCTTGTGCTCGACGTAGCGAGACTGCATACGGTCAAGTCTCAAGACTGCCGTCTCGCCGGTCCGGACCGCCTGGTAAGTCCGCACCAGGAACAAATATCCACCCGCATCGGCGTACAGCGGGTGCGTATCACACGGCCTGGTGACGTAGTTGACCAGCGCGACCTTCTGAAGGGAGCCCTCCATCGGAAACGCGAGAGGCTGCCCGCCGAGGAGTGCGTGCACCGCTCCGCGCTTTCGCCAAGTCATGCTCGCCGCCGCTTCATCCCCGGTGACCAAGCCCTGCAGCTTCACCGGTATCTCCCGCGACAGCGCCTTCTCGAGAGCTTGCGAAATTGTGTACACCGCAGCACTTCCGTCTTCGTCTTCGACCTCCCTGCCTTCCGGCTGCAGGCGCACCAGGGTTGCCGCGAGCGACCGATCGCCTATTTGCCTCTGAGCAAGCCTGATCAGCTCCCAGAGGGCGATGTAGACGATCAGCGCGAACGCGGCTGCGGTTGCGGAACGAAATTGTTCGGAGCGTTCCTTCTCACTGTCCTTCGGTCTCCCCAGTCGCAGGAGCCGCAGGTCATATTGCACCTCAACTCCGCGGCCACCGTCGAGAAATCCCAAGCGCGGCCCGCTCTGGACCCAACTTCCCGCCGACTTGTCCCAGCTATACGGCACGAATCGGATCGGCAAGTGCAAGGCAGCGAGCTCTCGCTTGAGCGGTATCTCCCGTTGCTCGCCCGCGGGCGCGAGCGACCGCTCCTTGAGTTCCGTCTGGACTGTGTATGAGGCGATGCTGCCCGGAACGATCGAGTTGTCCGAGATCACGAGCTGAGCAAACCACGCGACGCTCTGCTCACGTCCTTCCTGCTTTACCAAGATGTCGGTCTTCGACGAGGCCATGCTGGCCACGGCATCCCAGTTCACGACGCCACGATTCACAGACACGGTGAAGTGGTCTATCCGCTTCGCCGTTGCCTCTACGATCCGGCGAGACTTCTCCTTCATCATGCGGACGAGCTCGTCTGCGAGCTTTCGCACGACCGAAGAGCGCTCCCCTAAAGATTCGACTAGCGCGTTAATGGTCGCGGTTGGATTGCACTTCAGTTCGCCGGCGATGCGCTTCGCCTCGTCCGTTAGACCGATGTCCCTTCCGTTCTCAAACGGGATGGCAAGATGCAGGAAGACCAGCTGCGCCAATGACCACGGCAGCCTCGTAATCAGAGGCCTTCCGGGATCCAGCTGGCTCCGGAGCATGTCGAGGCGACTGTCGAATGCGCTTTCGCCAGTCAGAGGGGAGCGACCGTTGACGCGAAACCGATATGAGACTTCCCGCACCGTCCGGCAGCCCATGTCAGACTTAGCGCGAGTTTCAAACAACTGCGCGGACCATTCCGGCCATACGCTCAGGCAGTTGTAGAACATCGCTTTTCGGAGCTGCTCTGCGAGATCGACTCGGCCGGCCTGACCGTAAACGCTGGTCACATCCAGCGGGAGCGCCTCGCCATCGGGGCTGCCGAACCGTTCGTAGCAGCTGGTCACCCGCTGCACGTATTGGGCCAGAAGCGGAGTGGCGTGTTCCGCGATCGCCCCCATCAGTCGCATCGAAACTTGGAGGCGAACCCGGGCAAGAGCTTCGTCATCGAGGAAGTTGAAGAAACGCGATATTTGGCTGCCCTCGAGCTTGCGCTGCTCACGCAGGTTTTTCAGGATCGCGTCGATGGTGTCCTCATCGATGTCCTCGCGTCGGAGCCTCGCGGCGATATTGTCAAGAAATGCATCAAGGCAGTCCGCTCCGTTTATCGTTTCGATCGCTGTGAACACGCGCGCAACATCGCGCGCACGTTCCTCCGCTCGACGGGAATCACGAACGAACTGCACGGGTACCATGACCGCGTCTCGCTCGCCGAGCAGAAGCGATTCATCGACGCTCGCGGCGATCTCCTCCAGACCTAACTGGATGCTGTCAAAGCAAAGTTCTGTCACGCTCCGATCGCCCAGCGCTTTGCGGATTGCCTCCGATATGCCTTCGTGAAGGCGCTCGATCGCTTTGGTGACCTGCGCCTCGGACCCTGGAAGAAGCCTTCCGCCAACGCGTGCAGTCGTTCCGATCGGTGGCAGTTCCATGTCACAGATGAATCCAGAGTCCTGGCCTGGCGCGAACGTGTGAGCAAAGTCCTTCTGAACAAGAAAGCGCTGCAACACGCTGCGTGGATTCACAACCAGTTGCTTGCCACGCAGTGAGATGAGCGGCAACGCATGAACCCCCGTGGCACCAGGTTCTGACGCGAGAGACTTCGTCAGGAGCTCGGCGAGGCGATGGAGCTGGAGAGAAGGCGTGCGGGTACGTGCAGAGACGCTCGATCCGCCCCGAGTAGTGGTGGTTTGCGTGGTCTTCTCCTTTTTGGCGGATGAGCCACTTCACCCTCGGGCTGACCGGGCCGCTCGGGCGGTTGAAGGTTTCTACACAGGCAGTATAGCGCCGCCCTCGGTTGAGATTGCAGGTTGCCCACCTGTCGGATGCTCGCCCGAGAGCCCGCACACGCACCTGTCGACCAAGTTTTCGATGACCTCGGCCATGAATCGCAGCAACGGGATTTGTACGGCGATTCGATGCGCGGCTGGCTCGGCCAAATCAACATAGCTGTATTTTCATACAGTGCTAAGCAGGGTCGCACCGGTAACGACGCCTGGAGGCCCCAAAATCGCCTGATGGAAGGCGAAGACTCCCTTGCTCGAATGAGATCGACACCGCGGGTCCTTAAGGCTCGCGGGTCGATCTTTCCGTATCGGGCTCAGATCCAATCGAGATCTTTGGGCGTGCGTAGCTTTGCGCGTCGATGCGGCCGTGTTCGTCGGGTGGTCTTCTAACGGACGGCAGTTTGAGAAGCTGCGATGAGCCGCCACACCCGCCATGGCGCACGTTGCTAGCGATGTGACCTGCGTCATCACAAGAAAGGTGGCCCCGTGGGCGGGCCCGCGACTGGCGCAGCTATAATAGCTACGATATCGAGGAGCGCCGCCTCCGACGTCAATTGGTCGCTTCGGCATGCCCTTGGTTCCATGAAAGCTGATTCGCCCGGAGTAACGCCTTCACGTGGTCGCGAAGCGCCTCAGCGACCCGCAGCACCGCCTTGAGGTCTTCGTGTCCAGGCCCGATCGGTCTGCTGCCTTGGTTCGCCGCGTTGGCGATCTGATTCAGGTTCCGGCCAATGGCTCCGAGCTCCGCGACAGAGCGCTTCAACGCCAGAAGTTCTTCTCGCGGAAGGGGCGCAAGGTTCCGCAGATGCGCTCGCACAAGAAGTGACACATAGGTCGCCGACGGCATCCCTCGCGCCGCGGCCCTGTCGCACAGAAGGATCCGATCCTCAGGCGCCAGCCGGACGCTGAGCCGCGCATCTCGACTCACCTTCCCCAGAGCCTCGAGCTTCGGAAAACCCTCCACCGCCGACGGGCGGAACACGACCTCAAGCAGCTGCCTCACAAGCGCGGATTCCGTGATCTGCTCGCGCGCGGCGAGTGCGCGCAGGAGTGCCTTCATCTCCGGAGTCACGCGAGCAGCCACGAAGGGAGGCGCAGCCATGATCACGGAGTGTTAAACAACAGCAGCCGCCAGGCTATCCTGCATACCCTCCGACTTTGCGCAGAAACTCAACATCCAAAATGTCGAGATCGTCGATCAGGCAGCAGAAACTCCGACCGATTTCCGAGGGGCTCCCAGGGCGGGCAACGGCTTGCGAGACGTGACCCCACCGGTTTCGGTTACATCGGAGTGACGAGGCGGCTCCAGGCGCCGGCCGGTAGTGCGGGACCGACCGTTCCTGACGGACTCCTCCAGCGTCCAAAAAGGGAAGAGAGTCCCGGGCGAGTTGGTACCCTCTCCCCAGC
>Ga0123355_10004894_pt1 | contig 19487 bp, 15 predicted proteins | sample TergutEmb28metaG_3_FD_89872 | JGI IMG/M metagenome (GOLD analysis project Ga0123355, IMG submission 89872) | Embiratermes neotenicus P1 segment gut microbial communities from Petit-Saut dam, French Guiana - Emb289 P1 | ecosystem: Host-associated > Arthropoda: Insects > Digestive system > Gut ...
ACCAATGTGGTGACACAATAGAAAAGTCGCAGGCTCCTGTTGATGGATGTATTAACGTCCGAAACATGTTGAGCATAGAAGAAGTGAAATAAAACTTAATAAATAGTGACATAAAGTTGGTCTTTTATTCTTCAACTGTCACAATGATGCACGGTCCAATATGCGTAAGATTGTTTAAGAGTTGTCTGAGTACACAGCCGCTCTGCACTTAACGTTTTTTATAAACGTAGGTTATATTCCGTTATTTGAGTTGTCTTTAAATCTTAGTGAACGGTTACTGAAACGGGTATTTGTGGGAATATATGCGGCCAGTAGTGAGATTTAATACAGCTTTATTTAACAGCAAAATTTAAGGGCTTTTTTCTCTCTTCTACGTTTTTCAAAGAATGATGTCACTGCATTCCCACTGTGGCTTCCCCTTTATGACATTTTGTTGTACTCTGGTAGGTGGATGGATACCAATTTTTCGAATAAACACGCTGCTTCTGTCATCAAGTTTAAGTGCACTTTATTGCTGAAGGTGGCAGAACAGTTTCACTCCGAAATATTGGTACGTACGTACCTGTGACACTACACTTAACATGGTATCGTAAACTGGATAATGGCACTATAAAACTTTAAAGCCATGAAGATCGTAATTCTTACCCTGTCACTTGACTGTGCGTTTGCATTTTAAAGAGACATGACTTTACGTTTTAAGATTGAGTCCGGTATTATCTGGGTGTTAAACACTGTGTTCCCTTGCATACAGTGCAAGTTGTAGGGGACATGGGAGAACATGAATGTTGGGTCTGAGTGTTTCAAATACGGAAGAAACGAAGATATTCTAATGAAATTTTATGCCGGGTTGGGGTCCTTCCTAAATTTGTCAAGTGAATTTAACCATTTAAAAGTACAGCATTATACTCTTTTATTTAGGGACCCAGTTCGTACCGCGCAGTAAACACTTTTCATATTGATTGTAAAAACCGATCATTTAATGCTGTAGAAGGCAGTTTTTACACGCTTTTCGAAAAATTGCGTAAAGCGGTTAGTTTCGTCATGTCTGGCTCTCTGTTCGTCCGTCCGTCCGCCCGCATGGAACAAGTCGGCTCCTACTCGACGGGTTTTCATGAACTTTGATATTTGAGTATATTCGAAAATCTGTCGATAAAATTCAAGTTTCATTAAAATCCGGCAAGAATAACGAGTCACTTACATGAAAATTGATATACGTTTATGATTACATATCGCGCAGTTCTTTTTAGAACGGAAAAGTTGCAGACAAATATTGTAGAGAAAATAAAAACACACATCTGATGTTCAACAACTTTTTTTTTTTTTTTCGAAAATCTTGCCGTTTATAAGAAAATGTGGAAAAATTTTGTAGAGCCGTGTATGTCATGGATTAACACATGGCGCATGCAGATTGCATGCTGGATACCTAAGGCTACACGCACGCACGCACGCACGTACACACAATCAAAATACGTAATATTTATCCTTTTCCACTTCGACAATGGTTGTACGAACGCTCCTTAGCGTTACATTGTACGTAAGTTGCCTATCTCGGTCAGTGTTAAACATGATGGTGCATCATGCAAACAGTTGGCTTTAAAAGGTTAATTTTGATTATAATGAGTTCAGTGCAGCTTCTGTCTTTTTATATGTATTTATATTGTAATTTGTGCTGTAGGTTTTAAGTGCTTATCTCTTAAGTACAGAACCTGTGCTCCTTAACTTAGAAATGTTGCATCAATTGCAACCAGAATGGGACTTAGTGTTTGGCATATATGGTGCTAAAACGATTTAGTGAACACCTAACACATATAAACTAGAAAGGTAATGAAATTTTAGAAAATTCTGGAACCTCCTGTTTGATAGACTCAAGATAATGGACAGACTTTTAAATAAGGGCTGTGTGTTGCTGTAACGCTATCGGTAGAATTCGTAGACAATTCGGGGTCGTAGAAGAAACGTGAAGTTGTATTTGAATGGAAGCATCACGATGTGCTTGTAACGTAATATAATGTTATATAATGAACGTCAGCACAATCACTTTATTATTTTAGGTAATACCAGGCTACATGTTTCGACTAAAATTCAGTCATCCTCAGGCCTATGTTAACAACTGTGTTACCAGACACTGTGCACACTTTGGGATCCCAAAGTGTGCACAGTTTCTGGTAACACACACTAAATTTTAGTCGAAACATGTAGCCTGGTATTACCTAAAATAATAAAGTGATTGTGCTGACGTTCATGTAAAGTTTTGTTTCTTGCACCGTGTATTGTGATATAATTATACAACACAAACCAAAGAAATGCACACGTTTCTAAATAAATATTTAATTTCTTTTGTCTCCTACATGCTTCGAACATCGTGGAGAGAGTTGTATATGCAGTGTGGTATGTTTTACATGCGTCGGTGTGAGCAGTCTGGTGGGTAAATTGATAGGAGGGTGTGTTCGAGACTCGAACACACTCTGTTATCAATTTATCCACCAGACTACTCACACCGATGTATAATAAAACATAACATACTGCATATACAGCTGTCTCCCTGACGATGAACCCACGAAGTTCGAAGCACGCAGGAGACAACAGAAATTAAATATTAGTTTAGAAAATTGTGCATTTCGTTGGTCTGTGTTGTATACACGTAAAATTCTTATATTGAGGGAAAGTTTTGTTCCTGCACAAATCCTGCTGTCCTCCTATAGAGGTTTAAGGACTAAGATGAAAATAGCTGCTTACAATTCTTCCCAGAATGTCTTTTTTCAAGTTATATTCGTAGTTTACAGATAACTTTTACTGTGAATGTAGGTCTGTTCCCACAAGAGAATCCGACATTCTTCTATGTACAAAACCGTGGGACAGTCGTCGTTCTTATCGCGTATCCCAGCAACATATATAATTGTGCAGATGACGTTATACACCATTTAACAATAGCCAAGTGTTCGAAGAGAAACTTCATTGTAACTTGCTGTGGTTACGTGCGTCCTATTGAATTCAAATGGCAGTGCCTATACGTGCAAGTAACAAGCGATCCCACAGTCTGACAGCAGACATCTCCTACCATGCTGTTACTCTACGAATAAGAGGTAGCCTATTCACGAGAAGGAAACAGAAGAGGCAACTTGGAATTGTGGTCTAATACCTATCACAGAAATGTCATACGAACAGTGATTAATAAACACTGATATGAACACCACGGTTTACGTACAAAATTTTCAAATATTTTGAAAACGGAATTGCATCTACGGCAATTAATAAATTGAAAATTAGGAGCTATTGTAACCTGATGTGTTGCGATATTTGATGTTGATATGTAGAGGTCGTTATTCTGAACCCCTATTTTTAAGTCTCTGGATTGCTCTTCGTATAGCATGATTCAGAGTGTCATGCATTCCGCAGGACCATAAACTATTTTTTCTTTGGTTTTATTCCGTGTAATTTAGAGCCCGTAGAAAGCTCATAAAATAGAAATTAAAGAAATTCTCTCCTCTGAAATGTGTCTTGTAGAAATTTACCGACTTTTATATACATGGGTCCGTGCATCGTGAATCGAATTTAATAACTGTTCAACAAGATGCGACTTATTCAGTTTAGTACATTTCTGTATGCAGCTTTTACATGTTTTGGGTGTTGACACCCATCATCAGGAGCTCGTACAACTGTAATTAAAGCTTCTGGTATTGATTAACCGGATCTACTACCATCCGCTCTCGTTGTTGTGTTGTCAACAACGAGAGCGGATGGTTGGACAGTTATTAAAAATAAATTTACCGACATATCTGAGGAATGTACTTCAACAATTAAACCTGAGGATGGGGGCAACATGCTTCTCCGAAACGGTGGAAAATTTCTTCCATATTGTACATCCCAGAAGGCGTATTCTTCTTTGACCACACTGTGAACACCTCGACTGTCTCCCAAAATTTACAGTTTGACTTCAGATTCCCTTGGAGTTTTTGTAAGACGATTCGCTCTGAGACTGACATTTATAATTATACCTTAAGTAACTGAATGGAGCAGAACCTTCCTTGAAGAGACAACGGATTCTTATCTGATCGAGAAATGTTCAAATACCTGATATGAAATGTTGTTACAAGATCCCGCTTCTGGTTACTACTCTGTACCAAATTAATCAAGCCGACATCTTCTCAGTCTTGTCCCTTGAAATCCATTTAATATTTTCCCGCAATTTTGGCCTTGTTATTCCAAGTGGTTAATTCAAGTTTTATGGCAATGTGTTGTGTATGAACTTCTCTTCTTTCCAAAGACCGTATCATGGCGTTTAAAATTAATAAGCGTGTTTCAGTTCTTATAATCTTCATAACATCACAAATATTTCAAAATTATTTCTCCTGAAGAACATTATTATGGGCCAGAATTGAAGACGGCTTAATGTCGGCCAGCCAAGACATGTCTTCTTTCCAGTTCTGTATACTCGTAACACAGAAACGAAAAGTTTGCCAAACAGAAAGTTATTTTATTAATTAATGAAATCAATATTTCATACAACAGAACGTTCTGTATAAAAATATAAATAAGCAAACCAACTATACCAACAGTACAACCTTTGCACTCTGATTATCAGTATTGTCCACAGTGTAAGTAAAGGTTTTAATGGATTTCACGCAACCCATTTTGCCTTTTTCAGCCTCTGTGCACGTCGGAAAATATCCTTAAAATACAAGAATTTGGCAAATTATAAATGATGAACACTTAATTGTTCTTGTTATTATCTTACAATATATTAAAATTATTGACCTATAGGAAATGGCGTGTGTTATAAAAATGCGAAATTTACAAATTCTTAAAGATATCTTTGAAGAAGGTTTCTGTGAATTAATATTTTTCGTGAATGGCCCAAGAATTGGCACTTTTTTATGTCTTTATTCAAGCAAACTGAATTCATTCTATGCCATGGCTCGGGCGGTTAGTATTCAGTGTTTAACCGCGGAGGACCAGTTAAAAAACCTGCCAATCCCTGTGGGATTTGTGGTGGACACAGTCGGCTGCGAAAGCTTTTCTCCGATTACGTCGGTTTTCTCTGTCAGTATTATGTTGCTAATGTTGCTTACTTTCATTCATTCAGCTATCATCTAGAGCTTCATTAAATAACAAAATGAATGACTTCAGTTTATTCTCAGGTAAATATTATGCAATTTATCCAACCTGAGGTTTTAATGAGGCCAAGTCGTTGATCTCAAAATTATTCTTTATTAAGTACTTTACTCCTTCCCTGGAGATGGTCTCAAAAATTTTACAAAAGTTAATACACGTTTTTGGTAGCACAAATTATTTGGATTAGCCTTGTAGGTTAGATGATGTCATTGACGGACAGAAAGCGACAAGATGGCACTAATGTCTCTGGTTTTACTCTGTTCTTTTAAAAATAATATACAAACATTGAAACTGTGTAAAATTAATATAATGTATTCGTTACATTTAAAACGCTGCTTTAAATAAAATTACCTCGTCCAAGTTCAATGTGAACGCACAATAGGGAATACTTCCTCAACCCTCGAAGAGTTGAAAATGTAATTTGTAGACAGGACACACCGCCATGCTTCCATTTTTTTTTGTTCTAAAACACCCTATAATAATATGCTTTATATTTATGTATGTATCTTCAGTAGACATTATATGAATTTGCGTGGTCTTAAACATTTTAATGAGGTGGTTGATGAACAAGTGGTTATTTTAGCAAGGAACCCAGCCGTAAAGCAATGATTTTCTTGGAAATAAAATATTTTCTTATTGCCCTATAATTAACATTTCATTTCCAGAAAATTTCAAACTCAAATTTGACACACACTAATTAATTATTCAGTCAATTTGGAACAATAAATTCTTGGTAAATAACGTCTTCTTCGTGTAGAGTACTGCTGAAAGCCCACTGTTGTAAGTTCAGTAGCCCATTTGAAGCATGGTAGTATATTTAGTCCTACCTTAATGTATCCCATGTTCGAGTTTCTCTGGTCTCTTGTGAACGTAAAATGTTATCTGACTTCAAAGGAGAGTTTCAGTTCTTTTTATACCTATATGCCTTAACTAAGATTTCCCTGCTACACTTATTTCGGAGGAGAGACATAAAGAATCCGTTCCTATTGTTTGGGCGGGAAAAAGGAGAAACGTTCTGATGCATAACAAAGAAGAAAGATGAAAGAAAGCGGTTACAAGAGACGGAGGGAGGAAGGGGAAAAGCTAAAAGAGAGACTTAATTTGTTATAACGGAGTATGTTTCTCGTAAAGTTTCGCTAACACCGAGGTTTAGTTATACTCTTATTTAGCGGAAACATTGTGTAGAGATATATGCAGGTATTTTGCTTAGATTTATTGCAATGTCATGAACGGGCGAGTGATATCATAGTTCCTTGCTTGCCAGGAAAAACTATTATACCTTGTTGGTTGGTTATATCTGTTATTAATGATTATCGTGGGTAATTTGCTACAATGAAAGCAGTGGCAGTTATGTAATGAATGACGGGTTTTAAATAGCAACGCAGTAGGGCGCTCAGGAAAAGTCTTCGAACCCTTGAAGTACGTTGCCAAATTTTATGCATGTGGCGTATCACTGTAATATATCACTTCCAGTCAAAATATAGACTTAATACAAGAATGATGTATGTTACTTACGTAACGCCATTGTAATAGAAAAGATAAGTTCTCCTCATGAAAAAGGCTGCTATATAACACAATCTTCCGTTACTACCGAATGTCCTCATTAAATATTTCCCTAAAACGCATTGTAATATCATCCAACCTTATTTTTCGAAGCCTTTTAAATTATTAGTTTCCAAGATTTTAACTACAAAAATATTTATATCTTTCTCGTCTCCCACATTTCTAGCCACATTTATATCTTTCTCGTCTCTCGCATTTTTAGCTACATTTTCAACCCATCATAACCCGCTAGATTTCATTTGTCTAAAGTACTCACCTATAATTAGTAAGGTGTGTAGTGTAAAGGATGTTTGATCTTCGACCACCATTTTCACACACATACACACACACACACACACGCACACGCGCACGCGCACACACACGCGTGCGCGTGTGGAAGCTTGTCGAACGTACTGACGTAATTAGTCGAATACGTATTAGGAAACTTCAATATGATTTCTGGTAATTTACTGACACTTGGCTTCGCAATGTCTCACTAACAGCGAAAATTTATCTCGCGAGTTTTCAGGTGACCTCGGTAGTGTTGTTTAAAGTTCAGTACTTGTGAAATGTTACAACATTTGTGATGACAAAGCACATTAAATGTGACTTCTTAGGCTTTTTAAAGCCTCAAAGCAAGTCGATTGTCCACGTTTCTTGATCACAATAAGTTCTGGAATATGGTTATTTATCTCCATTATTCCTCTAGCATGGGACAGTGCTTGATATACAGGAATATAAATGTCACCTGAAAATAAATATGTGTCAAAAACATTATTCTAAAATTATCTGATTGTGCTTATATCCATTTATTATTATTATTATTATTATTTCATGCGAATTGATGAAATGGAAATTTCTAAACACACAACCTTGTTCTTACTCTTCCACTGACTACCTAAATAGCCTCATTTTTAATTTAACCTATATAGTGACAGTGAACTGTGTCATCGTGCACTTTTATGTAACCTGGAGGAAAGTTTCGTCTTTAGCTACTGAACAACTAGAGAAAAATTAAGTTCAAAAAATTTCAGGAACTAACATCTTCTAGATTTTAAGCTTTCGCCGTGTAGTAGTAATGACGAATTGTCTTCTGGGTATTTCCCCGGCGTCTGAGTAGTAAAAACCGACGTTTCGGAACACTGTATCGGTTCCATCTTCAACAGGTGCTGCAATTGCAGCACCTGTTGAAGATGGAAACGTCGGTTTTTACTACTCAGACGCCGGGGAAATACCCAGAAGACAATTCATCACAACTAACATCTTGCCTTCTTTCATTGGTATTTCACAAGTTCATGAAAAACTGCACATACACATATACATATATATATACTTGCATACATACATACATACAAACACACACACATACATACATACATACATACATACACACACACATACATACATACATACATACATACACACACATACATACTACATACATACACACACACATACATGCATACATACATACATACACACACACATACATACGTACATACATACACACATACATGCATACATACATATATACACACACACATACATACGTACATACATACACACACATACATGCATACATACATACATACACACACACATACGTATATACATACACACATACATGCATACATGCACACATACATACATACATACACACATGTGCCATTGTACATTGTGTGTGTTATGCTGTTGCCATTACATTCTTGAAAGTTGAGCCCTATATTCAACATAAACGATTCTACGCATGGTGTTTCGTAATATACGCAACCAGTTTGTTCGGTATTATGCACCAGCTGTCCTTTGCACATGAAGGCGTGGACAGATCTATTCAGCGAAACGTTATGATAGGTTTCAGCCTGAGACAGTGTGCAGTACACAATTTCTGTCACTTCTGTTGCGCAATTATTCGGTTTGCCTTGTATCTTTTAATGTAAGCAGTCTTTTCAAGTTTTCGGAGGGCCGTTGCAGAACAAATCGAATTTAGTTTTGGCATTTTGTAACGTAGCGATTGTAAATGATGGATAGCACCAAAAATAAATTTTGCCAGACGATTTTTAACGTAGCACCTAGTGTCCGAATCTGGGACTAAGTTTGTCGAACGCGTTGGAATTTCGATACTTCAAGATCAACAGGTTCGTGATTGCCTCTAACTACCGAAAAATCGGATTACACTGATTACGTAAATAGAAATATATTTTCTCTTGCCTTAATATTTATTGGTAGGTTGCGTTAAAGTACATACTTAAATAATATATGAATACACAAGAATATACACAGTAATCGGCTGTAAGGCTGTACAGTAATGCCTAAAAGACACGTGGACACAAATATATCTACCTCACGCGAATTCCATACCCAAAATAAAAACAACCTTAACTATGGGTCGTTGGCTGTTAACTAAATTATCTCGAACTATCGCGCTGATACTGTCCTCGTAGCTGAAATACGTTAAGGATGGACGGACAGACAGACAGACAGACAGACAGACATGGCCTTAATTTTTAATACCTAATATAAAGTTTATAAAAACATTTCTTTATAATTTCTCCTTTCTTGAGATATTATATTTGCTACTTAGTATATATGATGGGAATGAGATGGGCTGGGCATGTGGCGCGTATGGGTGAGGAGAGTGAGTGTACGGGGTCTTGGTGGGGAGACCGGAGGGAAAGAGACCACTTGGGAGACCTAGAGGTAGATGAGTGGATAATATTAGGATGGATCTCCAGGAGGTGGGATGTGGGTATATGGACTGGATTGGGTTGGCCCAGGATAGGAACGGGTGGCGGAGGCTTGTGAGTGCGGTAATGAACCTTCGGGTTCCATAAAATGCGGGGAATTTCTTGACTAACTGCAAACCAGTTAGCTTCTCAAGAAGGACTCTGCACCATGGAGTGAGTAAGTATACATGATGGTTTCTTAATGGTGTAATGTACAAACATCTTTAAACAGTTTTTACTGTCAGTCATTTTACTGAGGTATATTTTTTAATTATATTAGTTCATTACAACTGGTGGTAATGGTTTGTTGTCTCTCCAGGAATATCAAATATTGCAACAGCAGTATTTTTCTCGTTTTTTCTCAGCAATTTGAATTATGTTTAATAAACATGAAACTGTCTTCTCGGAGCGGACACGTCTTTCTAATGAGTAGTTGTACAAAATGTTCAAATTGTAAAGCACATTGTGGGCATATTTGTAATATGTGAATATACACACTTCATAGCCGTTGCTTAACACAACAGCAAAATAACCTTCATGCTTAAACGGGGAAATATCATGTATGTAACTTGCTTTAAATCTTTGATTATCTTTCCGTCTTGGTGACGAGCCATAGGAGGAAAAGAGAATTCTTTTCTTGTCACATGGTGTGTATTGTGTAATTAAGACTGCATTTTTTTTTCGATTTTTATCTATTCTTTAATATTCGTATGTAACTAGATATATGTAAATAGGTAAATCAGTCCCATTACAGGCCCGAGGTGCCCACAGGGCTATACTACTGGTACTCATTTCTGTTAGAGTCTGAGTCGACCCCAGGGCCATAGTGCGATCGGAAGGATGTCAATGAAAAATTCAATGACACCATCCGGAATCGAACCAACGACCTTTCGATTTGTAGCACAGCACCTTAACCACCGTGCTACCGCGGTTCCCATATATATATATGTAGTGTAATAAATAATTTTATTTGTATTATGCAGTGTGTCTTTTTTAAACACCTGCTCTCTTTTCTGTTTATGCTCGAATCCGTCATTGCTTCCATCTCGACTCCTGACTTATAAATCGAAGTTTTACTCTATTCCAATCTACAGCCCGTCTACTACATAACAGCCTTTGCATTTTCACGAATACGGGTTGAGAGTTCGATTAATAATAAATAAGGGATATACTAGTACCACCAATATTGGATCACAGAAACTTTTTTTATTTCATTTATTAGGGTTTTCCGTCTGCTGCGATACAAACGTATTCTTTTCAGGGCCGATATCTCTGTACTCTTCTACTCTTTGGTTTGTACTGATAGAGCAGCTGCCCATTTAGTTTTCAGACATTCTATCCACATGTTTCAGAGTTTATTTCATAGTTTTTGTTTTGTACTATTCATATTTTTGTTGCGTGTATGATTTGTGTTCCTGCATCTGACAGCTACTTCACGGAAAATCTTTTCCGCCTTCTTTATCGCCTAATTATATATTCCTTTAATGTCCAACATTCGGATATATATAAGAGCATAGGAATGCGATTATTCCTTAGAGTGCACTGTCTAACGGGGTTGTCGGTTGCTGAGAATAGGTAATGTCGGTAAGTGATGAGTGAATGGGTATGGGGCATTGATGGGAAGATGTTAACAGGAGAAACAGAAGTGCTCAGAGAGAGAGAAAAATTCTACCTTAAGGCCAATCTGCCCATCATTAATTCTGAAAGGAATGACCTGGGATCGAACCTAATTTTCCGAGGTAAGAGGCATAAGCCCTATCCCTGCGCTGTTGCTCAGTACAGTTTTAATGATTACTAATATGTAAAGTCGTATGTCCATAATGCAGTTGCCAAGGGCACTTCAGTACGAAGGAGAACCATTTGCAGTCACCACTCTGCTTGAAGTTTGTTAGTGTTTTGGTTCATCAACACGTCGTTTTTCGGTGTAATTTCATCGGTCACGCGCGCGCGCATGTCTGTGTGGTTACCACTAGCACCCTTCTGAACACGTGCAGGGAGCCTGGGGTACAAACAGGGGGGGTTCCTCGGAGATTCATGTGCTTGCATGCATTTTGTAACACGAAGTGTCGGTTCCAATATGGCAGTCAACATAGGAACTCCTGAGCCCAGATTTTAGTGACAAATTGCGTTGATGTGATCTAGTACGTAAGTCGTAAGTTGTGGCTCTGTGTTTCAAGGATTGACTGGTAGACTGCTGCCTGTTGTTTCTCTACGAACATTACTAGGGTGTTAAATTCAAGCATTGTGAAATGTACCGTATATGTATCATGAATGTGGTAGTTGAGAAGTGGTAACAATTTTAGTTGGACAAGTTCATGTAGATTGAAAACTTCTGGGAACTAAGCTTAAATTGGGTGATAAAATGGCAGTGAGTCTTAAATAAATAAAGAATTTTGTGTCTTTCTGGATTGTAGTCTGACTCAGAATATTCAAATGTAAGATCTTGTGAACGCGTTAATTGGTGTACACGGTTTCAGGATCGATCAAAGTCAATGTTCTTTACCAGCTGGCCACTTATCAGCTTCCTAAGAAGGATTTTGCTTTGTGGAATTGATTGTGTTGGTGGTTTACTTTCCTCATTCACATTTTCATGCCAAAAAATTGGACAGCATATATTGCAGGATGATATTACAGTCTGAGGGTAGCTACGGGAAGTATTGATTTGCTGCCTGAAGATCGTAACTCTTATAGAAGTGAGTAAACCATATATATGTATGTATATATATATATATACATGTATGTATGTGTGTGTACGTGCAAATACTATCGATGTAATAATGAAGACGGTCGAAGTTAAACGGTAAAATAACACGTCTGGAGGGTGCAGAGAAACATAGCTCATTTATGTTGAAGGGAATATTTTGAAGCCGTTATAGGCTTTGGCGTGTCTGATCCGTGAAGACACGAACGTAGCTATAGTAAGGTGCAATACCTTCGAGAATTTAATTTGAATTATTACTGTTGTTTATAATAAACTGAGTAGCCGAAATAATGTATGCTTCCATCCCGTTAGGGGCAAGAGTTATTTTTCTTCTCCAAGCATCAAGACCAGCTCTGTAGCTGAACAAGTCTCATGCTTAACTGGTACAGTACAATGGACTCTTTCAGTTAGGGTAAGGCGGCCTTATTGTGCAACTGACCACGCACCACTATCTAGTGTCAAGTTTAAGAATGGGTAGATTTATTTTTCTTCTCCCTCTGAATGCCGTCATGTTTTGGACAGGAACTTTTTTTTTGGGGGGGGGGGGGAGTTGCTTCTACACATTTCTCCGGTTCTGCTGCTTTAGCATTATCTCCTTGACACAAAACCTGTAAAAAGCATACTTTTACAGTAGGGCGGTACGTCTGGGTAGCGGTATGGCCGCTGTTACAAATCTGAAGGAACAGGAAACGAACTGAGACAGCAGCAGTTTGGCTGAGAAAAAGCTTGACAGACTCAGTTGAGAACACAGGGCAGAACCACATTTGACTTCCATTAAAACGTTTTATAAATTGCTGTGAAATATGTAGAAATACAGATGTTTTCAAAGTGTCGCTGTACCCCTGTGCTACACTCATTTTGGTGGACACCATTGGACTCAACAATGACGTAAGATTTCGGGCCTGAGCGTGTGTAAGTTTATTATTCTTCTCACATAATACTAATGTCAGAAGTGTTTAGCATACAAATGTAGCTTGTCTTATCCGTTTGAAGGCGGGAAGCAACAGTGTAGGCCTGCACCAGCTGCTTTAACATTAAAACTCTTAGCAGAATACAGCCAACAAGATGCAACGTTTCACAATTTATTTACGTATTTCTGTAAGACGCTCTACATACAATATTTCAGACGGTTTTCCAGCCATCATCAGGATCTCAAAACTGCACATACAGCTTCAGGTATTTGTCAGACCAATACTGCTACCTGCTGCTAGCCTGCTACCTGACGCTGTATGTGCAGTTTTGAGCTCCTAATGATGGACGGAAAAAACCTTCTGAAACACGTAGAGCGTCTTACAGAAATAAATAAATTGCGAAACGTTGCATCTTATTGGTTGTACTCTGCGAATATATTAGCGATGCACGGACCTATGAATGTTAAATTAAAACTCTTATTGTCTTGCCAATATTTATTTGGTTTTTGTATTATTCTGAAAATAAATATCATTACCCATGTGGTTTTTGTAAAGGAAGCACACCATGTTGACTGTATATACGAGCTGAATTTTAAAGTTTAGTTAGATAAAGAACTGTAGACTAACCGCGGTTTCGGAAGACAGTCGACCTGGACATCTCCAAAATGTAAGTAAAAGTTTTGCTAATTAATCCAACTTCATCGGTAAATTCTATTAGCCCTTCAAACAACGTTTTCAGGTTGCTTCATTCTGTCCATTATCGTGCATAAACAGTTCTTGCAGGGTTAATGAATATGTGGAACTCATGTTAATTACTCGCTGCCGTAGACCTCATGTCTGAATACACTGGAATATATGACATAAATTCCAACGTCAAAGTTTCTGGTTTTGTAATTAAACACCCTTGTTGTTATACATAATGAACGTGACAAGAATTAGGATAATTCGCCTTCTCACTCACGTAAAGGCAATGCTCTGAGTATTAAATTAGTTACCAGCTGGGACCTTTGCTGTGCTCAGCTGAACAGTCAGTGCGTGTTTACTTCATGGCTAACTGTTCCTTAGGCACACCTGTTGGTTCAAATAAAGCCAAGTGTGTGGTTCTTTCAAATACGCAGCTCATACAGTGGATAATTTTGGAAAATTGCCGTGAATGGTATGCAAATAAAAATCTGGGAGAAGGCTGTCGTGGCATATTTAAAAGAACTGTCCCAGCGAGGATTTTATGCTTCGCCCATTGACTGTGCTACGGGATGAAATACAGAGAAAACTGGGTGTAATTCCACCCCCAGTTGGAATGAACGTTTTCTTGAGTACCTGTACACCACTTGTTAATCCAGCCTTGCCACAAATTATAATACATTACTTGTTCTCACTAATCTTGCACTCACTAAATTCAACATATTTGTTCTTCGCGTGTCACGAATTCTACGAAAATAATATTTATTCTAACATGTGTAATGTAATGTATTCCCACGTATTTAATAGTTATTCCCTGTTCATAGAACTATTTTCTTGAAAAGGAGAATGTAAAATACATATTACTTGTATACATACTGAACTATAAACCTTTTTCCTAAATTGTGGTATTATTTCTGGAAGCGAAACATGGTCGGAATAACAGAGCGTATGACAAAATTGTGGAATTTCGCTTAATGTTGGAACGGTGGTGTGATTGTCGACAAAAGCGAGATGACGTCCTGATAGTTTGTGGTATGTGACACATCTCTGAGTAGTTCGGAACAAAATGGCCTCGAATTTTGGACGATAGTGGAGTTTTAAATTGAAAATAATGAGGAAGGAAGTTATCATGGCCTAGTTTAAGATCCTGTCCATACCTTTGACTGAAAATATTAAGGAGAGCCACAGAAATTTTCAGGATATTTGGATTTTCGGCATAGAACCGAAACTGGCACTCTTAAGTGGGGACACTTTAGCCAACTTGCTCGAGAAGCAAGCAGGATATGTACTCACTTCTTGACGGAGATGAAATACGGCATGCTGCTAGGATTAGAGTAGTGATGTCAAGGACGAATCGATTTCTTTGCTGGAACTGATGTTGCCATTTGCAACGGTCACGATGTGTCTTTCTTTTCGGGGTCAACATTTTAGCATAAAAATGTCACAGACGAAGTACTTTATAGGGAATGATGATTAGCTTTAGTAATCCGCTTTCGAATAATAGGGACCTATACTGCATGTTAACGAGGAACTGTAGTAAAATGTAAGGATTATTGCACCCTTTGTTCCCTCGCCTCGAACTCTCAAGGAATATTAAATATTCTACTCAGAACAGACTAATTCCCTCAGAAAAAGACGTTATGCTTTGCTGGCTCGGCGTTCTTTACGTATTACATTATTTTTATTACAGACCTTTCTGCTCAAAGTGTAGGTGTAAGTAATATCTCATTCCCACTTACAACTCGTTTTTAAGGCATCGTGCAGTGAGATTATTACTTTGGTATAGGTACTCTAGTCGAAAATTTAACATTTCATTAAATTTGAATGAACTCTTATTTTTTTTTTCGGTAAGTAAATTAAATACACTACAGTGGTTACATTTCTTCCGGAATGAACTATGCCCATGTTTTTAGGAAGTGACAAATGAAGTCTGGGAATTGTTTCGTAGGAATGTACCAAGAGTGCCTGCCAGTGTTAAATTTGAGCATTTGTATAAAACTTGTTCTTAGTGGAGTTATCATCATCGAGTAATGGAGTGTGCTGAATTCAGAAATGTATAACTGAAGAATAAAAACCAACTAGATGCCACTTATTACTTTATTGTATTTCTTATAGGCTCAGCATGTTTCCGGCACTACTATGCCCATCATCAGGAGCTCACGACTATAATGTTGATTACCACATTGGTCGTTTCGTTCTTGGTTTGCTGTAGTTTGGAGGTTAGGTACGGGTAGGCTGGAGTAGTGTCCGGGCTGCAGGCTAAAGCCTGCAGCCCGGACACTACTCCAGCTTGATTTTCTACACGGACATGTCTTTCTGTCAAACCTGCCTTATGGCCAATTCAGCCTCCCAACTTTTAAAGTTTGAGAAACTGTTTTTATTTCGAAATATTTCGCGGGCCCCGCGTACTAATATATATTCCTTGAGACAACTTCATTAATGAAAACACATTATGTTAAAAAGAGACATCTCTTAAATTAACTTACATTTTATTTATTTCAACAAGTACAGCCATTTTAAAAGAATAGTATGTGCGAGACCTATTGTTTAGTTCGTCTACACAAAAGAGAAGTGCGGGTTTCTTGGAATAACCGCGGTCTACAGGTTGCGACTCATCTTATCGAATGATTCCAAGATCTTTCCGAAATAATGAAGCGATCACAGGGTCAATCAGTGCTCACAACTCCAGACTTAATATAAGATTGGAAAATTAGAACCTGTACAGTTTCGCAGCAGAATGTGTTGACTTGAATTTTCCTAAGTAATTTTTGTGCCGGTTATTTTACACCACTATCAATATATCAGATTCTCCTGTGTTGAGTGGTAGGACTGTTTATGAATTATGAATGGAAAAATGTATCGAAGCAGACTGTCTTAGGGTATTCGAGGTATAATTCCAGGATTTTTCTGGTGGGACTGAGGTGGACGGCATAATCCTCAGTTACGAGGGAGAAGCAAATGAAAACGTTAAAAGTATGATAAAAATTCTAAACACAGCTCGATTGTCTTGTAAGTTGGCAACAATGATACTCGTGGTTTGAAGAGTGACCGACAGGCGGCAGGACAATGCAGGAATGCAACACGACGGCACAGTAGTAGTGTAAAAATGACGGCCCCGCTTGCAACATGCACCAAAGAAGAACAGCGTTCCGTCATCCGTTTTTTAAGTAGTGAAGGGGCGAAACCCATCGAAATTCACCGACGAATGTTAGTTCGGTAAGGTGATGCATGCTTGTCACTATAGCAAGCGTACGAGTGGACTAGGAAGTTCACGAACGGCATTAGTTCTGTAACAGACTCTCCTCGACCTGGTCAGGCACACCGAGCAGGGATACCAAAGGCCATTGCAGCAGTTGAAGTCATCGTGAAGGAAAATCGCCGTGTAACAGTGAATGAAATAGCCGCGCATCTGGATATGAGTCAAGGATCAGCACACCATATAGTCCGTGATGTTCTGCAGTTCCATAAAGTGTTCAGAAAATTACGAGATAAAAAAAATTTAAGGTTTTCATTTGACTTAACCTCGTATTATAGCCAGCGATCTGGTCGTAATTCGAACCAGGCATCTACCGAGCTTGACTGCTACTTTAATTATTTCACGGTACCACCTTGATTTCAATGCAAGATAAACAGTCTCAGAGCTCCATATTTGCTCTTATGGGAGCGCTTGGGTCGAGTTAATACGCACGTTGCTCTCAGAGAATTTGCTCAATATGTAACACATAAACAAACACGAAACTACCGCCTAGAGTTACATAAGCAATTGTTTAACTTCACCAGTGAGCGTATAACCGCGTGTAAGAAGATGCATGCAAGTAATACTCTACCGAGTGGAAAATTAGTGGAAACACTGAAACGGATTATAAATTCACTTTACCACGTATGTGTTACACCCTAACACACTGAAGCAAAACAAAGAGATGCTGCTTATCTTTAACTTTGGTTCATGTGTATGTATAATGAAAACGTGCATGTTCGTAGATATCCGTAAAGCAATAACTAAGCTGAATAATAAATAAGTAAATAATTCTACGGAACGATTTCTCTGAGAAGCTGGATGTTGTTGAGCTGCTTAAGAAATTCATTACTTCCCTGGAATTTGAAGTATTATTGTATTGTTTTCAACGGATGTGTATTGGAACGTATGGTTAGGCACCTTTCTCTCGTTTACATGACAATGCTCTGTTTCTGTAAAATCAGTTTTTTAGAATGTAATCATATTGCTTGAATATTATGCTTGATAATGGAATTAAAATTAAGATGTATATTTTAACTTGCTTTTAAATTTTGCATAATGTTTTCTTACAAATTATTCAATTAAAATTTAGTCTGTCCATCCATATGCATATAAAAACTAATGTTTTTCTTCCCTTCTTCCCGTAATTTGGTGTAAGCTTACTGCTTCTGACTTGTCTTCGGGAAGTTCCCGATTCTAATATCCGACTGAAAATTAACTATCCTGAATGCTGTTTTTCGTGGGTTTCTTCCGTGTCAAGACAATACAATAGGATACCACCGCTCCCTTCCGCATACTTCCAGTTCTTACAAATTGGAACGTAATACTGAAAACACAACAGGATGTCTAAGATGAAATTAATAACATGCATTGCTGAGATGTACTTCGATCAAAAGTGTCCCTTAAGACCCCTCATTCCAAAGCACGCTAAGATGAAAATTCCGAGTACGTTACCGGCAGCAAATTTATGGCGAAAAATATCTAAAACAATACGTAAAATATGGAATAAAATTTATTTGTATTAAGAAATCGATGTAAATTACATGCTAACTCTAATTATGTAAAACACAACGGGATTTTTTTAATCTCATGGTTCCGTGCATCATAATTCAATAATAATAAAAATTCAGTTAGATGCAACAGTATGCAGTCTGATTTATTTTACTGCAAAATCACTCTACATGTTTCGGGTGTCCACCGCACCCATCATCAGGGGTACTAAAAACTGTAACCGCAGCTACCTTCGGTACTGGTCATAATATCGGTACAGCTACTTCCCTCCAGCGTCACTTTGGGAGGAAGTAGCTGTACAGTAGGTTACAGTTTTTAGTACTCCTGATGATGGGTCTCGGTAGACACCCGAAACATGTAGAGTGATTTTGAGGTAAAATAAATCAGACTGCATGCTGTTGCATCTAGTTGGATTTTTATTGATACACACGGGATCTTATGTTTATTGGACCGTGCATCATTGTGACAGTTGAAGAATAAAAGACGAACTAGATGTCACTTGCTATTTTATTTCACTTCTTATGTGCTCAGCATGTTTCGGACGTTAATATATCCAGCATCAGGAGCTTGCGACTATTCTGTTGAATTACCACATTGGTCGTATTGTTCTTTGTTCGATGTGTGTTGGAGTTTCGGTGTGGCTGGGTTGGAGTGGTATCCGTGTTGCAGGCTTCAGCCTGCAACACGGATAGAAATATAATTCCAGTTAATTGTCACCCAGTTATTCGCCATCACATACTCTAATTATCCGCAGCCTTATTAAGTAAGCCTCGAATAAATACGCACAATGTTTTACTGTCTTGAATGGGTTTTACAGGAAGTTGGTGTGAACACGTTTTGGAGTAACTGCATGGCTAAATTAACGTCTTCTGGGATCATACGATTGCACGTATCTATGTGGTTTTTGAATCAATGCAGCAAATACACTTGTTTTATTATGCTCTACTCTTCTATTACTTCGCAAAAACGTATCTTGTGAACCTTTTTTTTTTTTTTTTTTTTTTTTCTCTTGCTCTTTTTTATAATTTTTTTGCTTTTTTTTTTGACCAGGGATTTATTTCTCATTTGGG
>Ga0123355_10004895_pt1 | contig 19487 bp, 21 predicted proteins | sample TergutEmb28metaG_3_FD_89872 | JGI IMG/M metagenome (GOLD analysis project Ga0123355, IMG submission 89872) | Embiratermes neotenicus P1 segment gut microbial communities from Petit-Saut dam, French Guiana - Emb289 P1 | ecosystem: Host-associated > Arthropoda: Insects > Digestive system > Gut ...
CTTTATGGATAAAAAAAAGCAAATACTTGACTCGCTAAAAGGTGGATTAATTGTATCCTGCCAAGTTCAGCATGACGATCCGATTGCCATGGACGGCATTGCCGCAAAAATGGCAGAATGTGCCCAGTGGGCAGGAGCTGTAGGCATTCGCGCAAACTCGCCAGCGCAAATACGTGAAATTAAGGCGGCTGTAGACCTGCCTTTAATTGGACTTTATAAGGTTTGGCGTGAAGATACAAATGTTTTTATTACCCCAAACTTAAAGTCTGCAATAGAAATTTACGAGGCTGGTGCAGAAATTATCGCCCTAGACTGCACAGACCAGGAAATAGACGGCAAAAAGGCATATGAACTTTTGCCGATTATACAGCGGGAAATTCCAGACGCACTTACTTTTGCAGATGTATCCACTTATGCAGAGGCAAAGCGCGCAGTAGAAATGGGCGCAGATATTGTTGCGCCCACATTGTATGGATACACTGCGTTAACCACACATATAGAACAGCCAGACTTGCGGGAATTTGCGCGCATGTGTCGGGATTTTGGAGATAAAACCTGCATGGTAATGGAGGGGCATATTTACACACCGGAAGATGCAATCAAATGCTTGTACCTTGGTGCCCATGCGGTGGTGGTTGGCAGTGCCATTACCCGCCCCCATTTAATTGCCAAACGTTTTGTGGATTTAATTGGCGGATATCAAAATAACTGGCGCGAGGCAGAGCTTAGTAAGCATTAAAGTTTGGAGGCAGTCATGGTCAAATTTAATGTGGATGGCGGGCAAAATGTAGAAGTTAGCAAGAAATTACCCAGTGAAAAAACCCTTAACGCGCAACTTGAAATCATGCAGCTTTACACGGATACCCACCGTGCTTTTACAGGCAGAGAAGCCCGTGAGGTAGAATGCCTGAAGGTGCTGTATCCTCGCTTGTTTAGGCGCATTCAACCGGGAGATTTATTTGCCGGAAGGTTGGACTTTTTGCCAATCGGTTTTGGCTGTGTCACTTCACTTGGAGGCGTTGGGCATTACTGTGTGTTTAACAAGCTGCGGCAGTTTCAAGATGGGCTTGAAAATGACAATGACAAAGCACAGGTGGACGTATTATACGACTACTGGCTAGATCATGATTTAAAAACAAAATATTGCAAGGATGTACTTACGGAAAACACCATTGGGCGGTTTATTGATTGTGAATATTCGCTTATTGCCACCGCCCGCCTTTCTGGCATGATGCTGGATTATCGCAAGCTTTTGGATTTGGGTATAGATGGCCTTCGGATGCAAATGACATCACAGCTTAAAGGCGAGCCGGATAACGCATTTCTGAAGGCGTCATTATCATGTCTTGATTTATTTGTGGATTGTGCTTTGCACTTGGCCGATATGGCAAGAGAAAATGGGCGGCATAAAATTGCGGCCGGGCTTATTAAAATTTCTCAAAACAAACCGGAAACCTTTCACGAGGCAATTCAGTTGTTTTGGCTATATGCCCTGCTTGCGGGCGTAATCAATTACGGCAGGCTTGACGATTTGCTTGGGCCGTTTTTGGCAAAAGATATTGCCGCCGGCAGAATGACCGAAGCAGACGCCTACGATTATATAAAATGCCTTTGGACAATGATAGAAAACCGCCGCACCACCGTCAATGGACGCGTTATCGTTGGAGGCAAGGGGCGAAAATACCCAAAAGAGGCTAATTTGTTTGCCCATATCGCCATGCAGGTGGCAAAAGACCTTCGTTTTGTAGAACCGCAATTTACCCTGCGGGTTTGCAATGATACCCCAGAATCCCTTTGGGATGCTGCAATGGATGCCCTTGGGGCAGGTGCTACATACCCAACTATTTATAATGATGAAATTAATGTACCCGCCGTCGAATTTGCGATGAGGGTTGACGCGGAAACATCTGAAAAATATCTTCCATTTGGTTGCACAGAATTTGTGCTAGAGGGCCAAAGCACTGGCACGCCAAATGTATGTATGAATTTACTTAAATTATTTACTGGGTTTTTAAATGGCGGGATCGACCCGATGGATGGCAAGCAAATCAGTGGACCCATTAAGGTGCGGCCGCTTTCGGAATATACGGACTTTGAAACTTTGTACGGAGATTTTAAAAAGCTGCTGGACTACTATATGGATTTATCTATCCATGCTCAAATGTATTCTTATGAAGTGATGAATAAGGATGTGTCCTTTTTATTTACGAGCATATTGATGGATGACTGTATACAAAGGGGTAAAGCCTTGCTTGACGGTGGGGTTAGATATCTTGGAGGAACAAACGAAATTTATGGGCTTATTAACACATCTGATGCGTTGTGGGCTATAAAGGATGTGGTTTATAGCCGAGGGTTATACACCCTGGAAGCACTTCACCAGGCAGCCATGGCTAATTTTGAGGGGCATGAGGCCCTTCGGCAAGTGCTGTGGCAATGTGATAAATATGGAAATGACCTTGATACGGCAGATGGTATGGCTGTGGACTTATATATGCATGTTGCAGCAGGGGTACGCCAACGAGGTATTGACGCAGGCATGCAGTACTTTTTGGTGGTCATCAGCAATAACCAGCTTAACACCGAATGGGGGCGTACAACGCATGCGTCGTTGGATGGCCGATTTTCCGGAATGTATATGAACCCGGCTAATAATCCTCAAGGCGGTGCAAACACATGCGGCCCTACGGCCATGCTTAACTCCCTTGCTAAAATAGATGCCAGATACCACGGCGGGTCTGTACAAAACATTAAATTTACACCAGCATTTTTTTCAGAAAATCGCGCGTTTATTAAGGCGTTGTTTAAGGTTTATTTTAAAAAAGGCGGCCCCCATATCATGGTGACTGTAGTTGACCGAGGCACCCTTGAAGATGCCATGGAGCACCCAGAGAAATACCCGGATCTTATTGTGCGTGTGAGTGGATTTTCTGCGATTTTTGTTGATCTGGAGCGGGATATACAGGAGGAACTGATAAGCAGGGTGAATTATGGATAGGAACCTTTCCCAGATGCTTCGTGTTTTCGAAATTGAACGATTTTCTTTACATGATGGGCCAGGGATACGTACCACTGTATTTTTGAGAGGATGCCCGCTAAAATGCCCATGGTGCGCCAATCCGGAGTCTTGGGATTGTGGGCGTGCCCAAAAGCAGGCAATGACACCTGAAGGCCCAGCCATTTACGGATTGAAACAGGCAGAAGCCTCTAGCTCGAAAGTACAATCTGTTGAGGATATCTTGGCCATTGTACTGCGGGATATGGATTATTACGCCCACACTGGTGGGGGATTAACCGTCTCCGGTGGAGAACCTTTTATGCAGGCCGCCGGACTAAAGGCACTGCTGCAAGCAGCAAAGCAAAAAGGCCTGCACACTGTGATAGAAACCTGTGGGCAAGCCTTACATTCAGACTTTGAGTCTGTATTGGCCTATGTAGATTTGTTCTTGTTCGATTTAAAACATGCAGATGGTAAAGTGCTCAAAGATATTACCGACGGCGATTTAGATTTGATACTAAAGAATCTTGCCTTAGCTGTGCAGCATAGCAAGGTTATTGCACGCATTCCGGTTATACCTGGGTTTAATTACGCTGAAGCCGCCCTATCGGCAATTTTACAGCTTGCAGCGTCTTATGGGGTTACTGAGGCCAATTTGTTGCCTTATCATACCTTGGGCAAGGGTAAGTATGCCAAACTTGGCATTCCATATACGTGGGAATATTCCTCTCTTACTAAACATGACATATCTACAATGCTGCAAAAGATTGATACATTCGGCATAACAGTGGGGTAACCCATCACTATAAAAAACTATTTGCGTGCACAGCGAGGGCGAAGGAAGCGTAGCAGGGATTTATTCCCGGGCCGCGGCGGGGTTTGAGCTGGCCGCAAATGAAAAAACACATTTGCTGCTCGCCCATGCAACCTGGGGCAGAGCTTCATTCGGAAGGAGATTAACATGGGCAAATGGAAGGTGGCCTTAATTGGCTGCGGAATGATTGCGGAGGGAATTTATATACCGGAAATGCGCAATATACCAGAAGCAGAGCTGGTAGCGGTATGCGACATTCTCCCTGCGCGCGCAAAGGAATACGCGGAGCGGTTTAATGTGCCTGCTTGGTATTCCAACATAGACGAGTTGCTGGAAAAATGCGACTTCGACATATTGATGAATGTAACGAGCATTCCATCACACCACGCATTAAACATGAAGGCCCTTAAAGCCGGAAAGCACCTGTATTCCCAAAAGCCTGTAGGGCTTACAGTGGCGGAGGTTACTGAGCAAATTGAGACGGCAAAAGCGGCGGGGGTTAAGTATTCTGCTTCGCCCATTCATATGATTAGGCCGGATATTCTTTCGGTTAAAAAAATGATAAACGACGGCGTGATTGGCAAAGTAACGATGGTGCGTTGCACTGTAGCCCACGGCGGGCCGGAGTATTTCCAATTTAGAACTGCCGACTGTTCTTGGTTTTACGAGCCGGGGGCAGGTGCGCTGTATGACATGGGCGTACATGGCATAGCCATGGTTACAGGGGTGCTGGGTCCGGCTAAGGAAGTTGGATGTATGGCGGCAATTACTCAGCCCTCACGGACCATTCGCTCAGGCACATTTAATGGCAAGGAAATTAAATCGGATAAAATGCCGGATGCCTATCTCATTACCCTAAACTGGGGGGATGGTTGCATTGGTGTGATTGACACAGGGTTTTATCAAAAAGCCGCCGATGTAAACGCACTAGAGGTTTATGGCACCCACGGCACCATCATCATCAAAGGCCAAATTAAGATAGGCGAAGGGGATGGCCTGAAGGTTTACATTGATAACCCGGAGAAAAACATCCGCGGCTGGATAGACCCTAAGCCACAGGAAATGCCAAGGCCCTTTTACCAGTGCCAGTGCCTGAAGGATTTGATTCGCGCCATTGAAGCAGATTCAGACCCCGGCCTAAGCCCGGAACATGCACGGCATATTATTGATATTCTTTGCACGATTCCCGAAGCGGCGGAGCAGAAGACTGTTTTACCACTAAGTACGACGTTTTAGACTGTTTGCCCGCACAGCGCACACCCGCAGCGCAGAGAGAAAGCGTACCCGGGTCTTGCCTAGGGTCGCAGCGGGGCAGCACCCCATTTTAAAGGAGGCAGCTATAATGATTTCTACAGGTATTTTCACGGGGTATTACCCCTACGCTATCGACGAAGTTATCAGCAAAATTAAAGCAGATGGCATGAGCTGTGCCCAGCTTGATGTCCGCTTTTCAGATTTTAGTGCCGCAGAGGAATACTTAACAAAAGAAAAGGCCAGAAGTATTTCCGACAAGTTTCGCGATGCAAATTTACCGATTATCGCCATATCCGGCTATACAAACCTCGTAGCCCCAGACCCGGACAAGCGCAAACAAAACATTACGTATATTAAAATGATGATGGACAGGGCCTTAGACCTAGGCTGCCCATATGTTGCCACAGAAACCGGCACATTTAACAAAGAAAGCGACTGGGTATGGGACGACAAAAACGGCACGGAAGAAGCATATGAAGAACTTGCGGAAATTGTGTACGACATTGTAAAACATGGCAAAGAAGTCGGTGCTACCTTAATTTTGGAAACCTATGTAAATAATATCATCGGCTCTATCGAACATGTACAACGGATATTTGCGGATATAAACATGCCAAACTTAAAACTCATTTGCGACCCTACAAACTATTTTACCCCTCAAAATGTGAATGACGTAGACGGCGAGCTTAACCGCATATTTAATGCATTGGCAGACAAAATGGTCATTGCCCATGCAAAAGATATTATGCCTACAGATGACCTTACGGCAAAGCTCTCCCAAGGGGGCGCCGATGAATCCCATAACTTCCGCGGTGCAGGGGGCATAGAACTTCCCGCGCCAGGCCTTGGGATTTTAAATTATGATTTATTCCTGCAACTACTGGCCAAGCACCATCCAAACATCCCGCTTATTATAGAGCATTTGGATGAAGGGGATATTCCCAGAGCTAAAAAATTTGTAGACGGTGTGCTTAAAAAACATGGAATATAAAACTATTTGCTGCTCGCCCCTGCAACCTGGGGCAGAGTCCCTTTAGAATGGAGGAAAGAAATGAAAAAGTTACTCGTATTACTGGCAATGATTCTCACCATTGCAGTGGTTGCGGCTTGTGCTGGAAACAATGACCCAACACCACCGCCGGCAACGGAACCACCTGCAGCAACAGAGGCACCCGCAGCAACAGAACCTCCTACAGAGGCACCTGACGAGGCCAATGATGAAGATGAGGACGAAGATCCGGAAGAAACCCCTGTTGCAATGGAAGGCGTTCTCCCACGTAACGAGACTTTGTTTACGGGTATTGGCCAATGGGGCACACCCATTAGCAGCAGCCCATTCCATGCAAATCCAAACAACCCCCTCGTTATAGACCAAGCGGCACACAACGCCAGACTTTTTGTTAACGAAACCCTATTCATGTTTAACATGCTAGATAGTCAGTTGTACCCACTCCTTGCATACGGCCAGCCAATTTGGAATGATGATTTTTCTGTGCTTACAATAAATCTTAATCCGGATGCCCATTGGAGCGATGGCACACCCGTTACCGCCCGGGACGTGGTTGTTACTTTTGACAAACACGTGTATGTAGGTTCTCCTATGGGTGTAGAATACGCAGCATTTATATCTCAAATGGTGGCAGTGGATGATACCACGGTAGAAATCCACCACAATCCAGACAATCCAAATGTGCACCAGATGATGACATTCTTGCCACGTGTATACATTATGCAAGGGGCTTTTATAGAAGAACGATGGGCCTACCACGGCGGCGATATAGAGGCATTTAGAAGTGACCCATGGGAAAATGCGCCGCATTCCGGGCCATACCGCCCGATTGTTTTGTCAAACACCCAGGTGGTGCTAGAACGTGACGATAATTATTGGGGACAGGCTGCATCTATGTGGGGCAGACTTCCTGTGCCGCGCTTTATTGCCCACAATATCTATGCAGACAATGACGCCATGCGCGCATCCTTTGCCGCAGGGCAAATTGACGTGACCCAGGCATTTATGGCAAATGTATGGGAATTATGGGAAACAGACGGCTTACCGATTTCTACATTCTTGCATGAAGCACCTTACCACATGCCGGGCACTATGCCTTCTATCTGGTTTAACACCACCCGCCCGGGTTTAGATAGGCGGGAAGTACGCCAGGCCATTGCATTTGCCACAGACTTTGAACTGATTATCGCAAGTGCCATGAGCGGTTACTCTCCACGGTTTGCAGACGCGCCAAGGTCTATTGCGCTGCCGCTGCCTGGAGAGCAACGATTTGTAGATAACGCCGCCCTTGCGCATTTGCAATGGGATAACGCAGATATTGACAGAGCCAATGCCCTTCTTGATGCGGCAGGCATTGTAGATACCACAGGCAATGGCATACGGGATATTGACGGTGTCGATCTGTCATTTACACTCATGTGCCCTGCAGGCTGGACAGACTGGACTGCTTCTTTAGAAATAGTGGCCCAAGCTGGTGCGGCAATTGGCATAGAGCTTACCACAACATTTGTAGAGGCATCTGTTTGGACAGAAAACAGGCAAGCAGGTAACTTTGACATTATTATGGATAGTGCGGCGGCGATTAATGTTGCGTCTCCATGGTTCCGCGCTTTCCACGCACTTTATGTAGAAGACCCTGATGCAGAGCGTGTATTCTGGGCCCACCACCGGATGCAAATACCAGAGGCACTGGCGCTTATTCGCGAAGCTGCAACAGAGACCAACCATGCAAGACTTGTCGAAATTTATACAGAAATCAGCTATATTTTATTATACGAAATGCCGTTAGTATATCTTATGTACCGTCCGGTGCTGTTCCATACTGTAAACGAGTCTGTTTGGACAGGTTTTCCGGAATATGGCGATGGGCTTAATATTCCGCCAACTAATCTGGCCAGTGGGTTTGGTATCGCTGGGTTATATCACTTGCGTTTAGTGGATTAGGATATTCAGCGATTCAGTTGGTAAGAGATTCTTACCAACTGAATTTTTATTTTTTTGAAGAAAAAATCAGGAGGTCAACAATGACTAAACCAACACTCGCTTTACAGCTTTACAGCGTAAGAGATTTCACAGAAAAAGACTTGCGAGGCACATTACAAAAGATAAAAGACATGGGCTATAACGCCGTAGAACTTGCAGGTATGTATGGACTATCCGCACCGGAATTTAAAGCAATGCTGGATGAAATAGGCCTATGGGCATTGAGCGCACATGTGCCCTATCAAGCCTTTGCAGAAGATATGGAAGGCACGATAAACGCCTACAAAACCCTAGGCTGTAAAGTTGTGGCGATTCCGTATTTGGTAAAAGACCAATTGCCCGGCGGCCAAAACTGGCCAACCGTGCGGGATACCATTGCAAAAGCAATTGAAGCATGCAAGAAAGCGGACATGCCCCTTTTGTACCATATTCACAATGCGGAATTTGACAAATTACCAAATGGCGAATATATTCTTGATGCCCTTTTTAAAGACCTGCCGGGCCTGGAAGTGGAGCTGGATACAGGCTGGATGCGCGTATCCAATGTATGCCCTATCACCTGGATTAAGAAATATGCCGGCCGGTGCCCAATCGTACATCTTAGGGACACAAAAGTGCCATCAGATGGGTTTCAAGACCGCCCTATTGGCCATGGGGATTTGGATGTGCCTACCATTATTGAAACAAGCATCGCAGGCGGCGCATTTGCTTTTGTTGTAGAAATTGCAGTCTCAGTTGAAATGACCGCGCTGGAAGCTGCACAAAAAAGCATTGATTATTTGACAGCACAACATTGACCGAGCCAAATGTCCGCAAAATACACGCCCGATACGAGCCCCTGTGCGGTGCAGCACTTACAATTATTGAACGGGAAATATGATAAGCTGTCACCACAGGTTATTGCCCCATTTGATGAATTAGAATGGAGATACTTAAATGAGATTAGCAATCGCAGCGGATTATGATGAACTATCTGAAATGGCGGCGCAAGCGGCGGCAGAATATATCAATAATAATCCGGAAACTTTGATATGCCTGGCCGCCGGTGACACGCCACTTGGAATGCTGGACTGTCTTGTGGATATGCAGCGCCATGGGGAAGTTGACCTTTCCACAGTTTATTATGCCGGACTTGATGAATGGGTTGGCTTAGGCCCGGAAGACGTTGGATCCTGCATAAAAGTAATGTCTGACGCGTTTTACGGCCCGGCGGGCATTCCAAAGGATAGAATCCATGTATTTGATGGACTTGACAAAGACATTGATAAACAGTGCCGCAGCATGGAAGCTTGGATTTCTTGCCATGGGGGCATTGGCTTTGCCTTGCTTGGTATCGGCATGAACGGCCATATAGGCTTTAACGAGCCGGGCACACCGGATACCAGCGGCTGCTTTCCTGTTCAGCTTGATAACACAACAAAAACTGTAAGCGCTAAGTATTTTGGCAAAGCACGCCCTGTTACTACCGGCATGACCATTGGCTGGCGAACCCTACTTGATGCGCAAACTGCTATTATCATGGCAAGCGGGGAGGCAAAGGCTCCCATTGTAAAAGCTGCGGTGGAAGCAGAAATCACCCTGGATATACCCGCCACGGTTTTTAGAAATCATAAAGACATGACTGTAATGATGGATAGTGATGCGGCGTCGCGTTTAAACGTGTAGTAAATTTTTGGCCACGTAGTATAGAAATTGCGGCTTCCAATAACGGTAAGTGGATGTTGACGCATTGTCGGGGTAGCGTGTTTCGTAGGCAATGTTGTTAAAAATTCCGTCTCGATATTCTGGCGGGATAATTATCAAGGCTTGCTCTACGGCCTTAATGTCTGATGAAACCACCGTCAGCCGCATTGCTTTGCGTGCGGTTGGGTCGGAGGTATATGTTCTATGAGACTGGGAGGGAGACTGCTCGGATATTTGCGCACTGGGTAATTCGTGCAGTATGTCGTGATATTCGATTTTTAGCCGCTCGTAATCTCGCACAAGGTGAATCATGCGCTTGTATAGTGTGCGGGGCAAAAAATACGGATTGTTCTTGGTTGATTGGTAGTCTCGCAAAATAATCACCCCTTCTACGACGGTACTTTCGTCGTTTTTAGCTTGTTCTTTTCCTGTATCACATTTATTTCTTCTGGGGAAAGCACATCGCTGATACTTACAACATATATACTTTCGTCTTCTCCTGTTTTTGGGTTTTTGATGGTCATGTTTTTTGTTATTTGGTGTCGGCTCCAACGGTTTAGGTCATTGCCGCGCTCGCATGTACATCTGGCAATGTACTCGTAGCCGTTGGGTTTTTTGTACATAACAATGCCGTCGTTGCGGCATATATAGCAGTAGGCTGCGGTAGCCAAAAGCTTTTGCCCGGCCATGTACTTTTTTCTTGCAACGCGGGCTTCTTGCAATTTTATTTTTTCGTACATTTCAACTATTTCCTTTATTTTAGGCGGAAAGGTTAGCTCTATTGCCAGTGCGTTTAACGCGGATAAAAGTCGCTGCAAGCTCATTTTGCCTAATATTTGGTGCCATACGGCTATTTTTCCTGTGTCAAATTCGATATTCCATACATCCCGGATGCGTCTTATTACTTGGTTCATTTCACTGTTTGTCATGGTTACCGACCTCCTATCATCCGGTTGGCGTAAAATTCAGTTGGTGGCGCTAAGACACCAACTGAATTTTGACACACAACATCAATCACATCTTCCATGGCGGCATATTGCGCCATTGCAATATCTGTTTGGCTTCCACGCGCACCACTGGACCAGGGCTGGTTGAGATAGCTTTCGAATTTTGTTCCAAATAGCGTCTGCGGCCGAAGATACTGTGCCATATTTGGGGCATTCGCCCATTCTAGGTACTTTTTGTCTATCACTTGCTTGAAATCTTTAGGGGTGAAACCCTCTTTTATCCGGGCGTTAATGTGTTCGCGCGTGGCCTTGGTTGTGGCTCTAAAGTCTGTACCACATTTGTGGTTTAAGTAATCAATAATTTCTTGATGTAATGTTGGAGTATGACTTTCTAATGTGGTAATATTGGTATTGGTATTGGTACTGGTGCTTTCGTTTGCTTGAGGTTTGGTTATGGTTTGGTTGTCGCTTGCTTCTAATGTGGTTTTAGATTTACCACCTTTGCTCCCTATTTGCTTTCTTGTTTCGCGCAGGGCTCTGTCTCTGTCTATTTGGCCTTTGATAAGGTCGTAAGTTATTTTTTTAAACCCTGTAAAATTGTTAGAATTGCCGCTCATTTGCTCTTTAAAGATGGCCAGCAAAATTTCCCCAGCTTCTTCATTTTTTAGTTCTAGCAGTGCTTTTGCAGAATCTTCGTAGATATTAAACATAATTACCTCCTTGACGTTTTGCATAGGATAAGTTACAATCAAATCGAACTTGTGTTCGCTTTTTTGCTTGAATGCATTGTAATTCCGAAATCAGAAATTTGCAACATTTATTTTTCTGTTTTCAGAAATTTGTTGATATCTACAAAAAATTTGCCCTCTCATTGTGCACAATGCCGGGCAGCAAAAAATTTCCACCAAAGGAGAGGATTTAATGTTTTACGAAAGGATGAAAGCCCTGTGCAGTAACCATGAAACGACGATCACTGTTGTCTTAAAGCAATTGGGACTCAGCTCGTCAAAGAGCACAGACTGGAAAAACGGAACCATTCCCAAGGGGGACATTCTTACAAAACTTGCTCATCATTTTGGTGTAACTACTGACTATTTGCTTGGCCTATCAGACAATCCATCCCAAACGGAATTAGAAATTCCTGAATCTTTAAACAACGTTATGATCGCCTTTCACAACGGCGGTCTTGAAGATTTGACCCAGGAGGAAGTGGGTCGAATAGCCGAATTTGCACAATTTGTACGTTCACAGCGGAAAAATATTTAGATTTTTCATAACTCCAAATTTTAGACCACAAAGGTGACTGCCTATGACAAAACTGGAACACTTAGAACAGCAACTTCATGAAAAAGAGATATATGTATACAATTTCAAAATTAGTAATACTAAAAAAGCCATGTGCCTTAGGGATAATGGACATAACTATATTGCCTTGGACGAGCCCCTTGTCGCATCTAAGTCCGAAAAGGTCGCTATTTTAGCGGAGGAGCTTGGCCACTTTGAAACAGCCGCACTATACACCATCAAGTCTACATTTAACACACCCATTGCCCGCAGCAACCGCATTAAATTTGAGGCTCAGGCCATGCAATGGGCATATAAACATTACTTACCACCTTGGGAAATAAAAAAAGCGCTTATCTGCTACCAAGGGGATTATCACCTTATCGCCGAGCACTGCCAGGTTACTATCGAATTTTTAAATGGGGCAATAGAATATTACAGGTCTCATGGGATTGACGTTTCGGCCGAACATGTTGTATAATAAAACCTCGTTAGGAGGAAGTAACAGTGCATAAATTAATCAAAGAGATTGAGCAAGCTCAAATGAAGGCAGAAGTGCCATCCTTCAATGTTGGCGACACAGTGCGTGTACACGGTAAAATTGTTGAAGGAACCAAAGAAAGAATCCAAGTTTTTGAGGGTGTTGTAATCAAGCGCCAAAATGGCAGCATGAGAGAAACATTCACCGTTCGTCGCCTTTCTGGCGGTGTTGGTGTAGAAAAAACCTGGCCGCTGCATTCTCCAAGGGTTGATAAAGTAGAAGTTATACGCCGGGGTATTGTACGCCGTGCAAAATTATTCTATTTGCGTGACCGTATTGGTAAAGCTGCAAAAGTAAAAGAAGCCATTTACTCAAAAGCTAAAAAAGCATAAAATGAAGGTCCGCATCGGAAATCCTTTTTTGCGCGGTCTTGTAGAATGGGCTCTAACCATTGGGTTAGCACTTTTGTTAGCCCTTGTAATCAGAACATTCTTATTTAGAGTCACTCGTGTTACCGGATATTCTATGGAACCGTCTCTTAGCCATGGTGACGTTTTAATTCTTAACAGATTTTCTTATTTGTTTTTGTCGCCACGTGTCGGAGATATCGTGGCTTTTCCCTATCCAGAAAACCCGTCTGAATTCTTTATCAAACGGGTTATTGCTGTTTCCGGAGATGTTGTTGATATGCAAGACAGCCAATTTAGCGTAAACGGCATCCTGCTTAATGACGATTTTTCTGATACGCCGGTGTTATCTCACGGAACCATTGGTTTTCCACGAACGGTGGAAGAAGGCCGTTTTTTTGTACTGGGGGACAACCGCAATGGTAGTAAAGACAGCAGATACGCCTCTGTTGGCACCATTGCCGGGAGCGATATGCTAGGCCGGGTTTTTGTGCGGGTATGGCCACTTGCGTCTTTTGGACGGGTGAATTAAATGAGTGGTGAATTAAATGAGTAACGAACAAAGCCATCCAGTGGCGGTACAGTGGTACCCAGGTCATATGACAAAAACCAAACGCATGCTTATAGCCCAAATGGGCTTAATTGACGTTGTGGTTGAAATTTTGGACGCGAGAGTTCCGCTATCAAGCCGCAACCCGGATATTGATAGCTTAGCTAAAAATAAAAAGCGCGTGCTCGTGCTTAACAAAGCCGATTTGGCAAACCCAGAAATTACAGCCCAGTGGGAGGATCACTTCCGTCAACTGGGCTTTTTTACGTTGCCACTTAATGCCAAGCAAAACGACAAAAAGAAAAGCGGCATTGCTAAATTTTGCGACATGTTAAAGTCTATCATGAAAGAACGCGCGGAAAGCCAGAAAAAACGCGGCCGCATTAATGTGCCCACCCGGGCAATGATTGTTGGCATACCCAATGTTGGCAAGTCTACATTTATAAATTTGCTGGCAGGGCGTGCAAGTACGACTACGGCCGACAGGCCCGGCGTTACCCGCGGGCGGCAATGGATTAAGGTTGACGCAAGTATCGATTTGATGGATACCCCCGGGGTTTTATGGCCTAAATTTGAGGACATGGACGTAGGGTTAAAGCTGGCCTTTACGGGCGCGGTATCTGACAATGTGGTAGATACCATCGCCCTGGCAGAGCGCCTGATTAAAACTTTGGATGTTATTGCACCTGGGGCTTTAGAAACGAGATACAAGGTAAAGTGTAATAACCTTGAGGATATTGGACAGGCTCGGGGTTTTAAAATGAAAGGCGGCATCATTGATATCGAACGCGCCGCCATTATTCTGCTGGATGAATTTAGAGGCGGCAAGCTAGGCCGCATATCATTGGAGCAACCACCTTTGTAATGAACGGTTCACAACCGTTCTGAACTTATGGTATAAAGTAATCATTTCTAAGGAGAGTGAAGCACATGTCAAAAGCATATGCACAAGCAGGTGTTAACATCGAAGCCGGTTACGAGGCTGTTGCCCGCATGAAGTCGCATGTTGCAAGAACTGCACGAAAAGGACTAATGGGTGCGATCGGCGGCTTTGGAGGGTTGTTCGATTTAAGCACCCTAAACGTGAAAGAACCGGTTTTAGTTTCTGGAACGGACAGCGTTGGCACAAAACTAAAAATTGCATTTGACTTAAACCGCCACGATACCATTGGCATTGATGCAGTCGCCATGTGCGTAAACGACATCATTACCCAAGGTGCGGAGCCTCTATTCTTTTTAGATTACATTGGCATAAGCCAAGTTGTGCCTGCCCAAATTGAGGACATTGTAAAGGGCGTCAGTGATGGCTGCGTACAGTCCGGCTGCGCATTAATAGGCGGAGAAACTGCGGAACTGCCAGGCATTTACCAAGATGGAGAATATGACTTGGTTGGTTTTGCAGTGGGTGTTGTAGAAAAGCAGCACATCATAACCGGCGCAAATATCACTGCTGGTGATACGCTGGTTGGCATCGCATCCTCCGGCGTGCACAGCAATGGGTATTCGCTGGTGCGCAAAATAGTTGCAGACTTGGACTTTGGTAAAGTATATTTTGGCGGTGTTACCCTTGCTGATGCATTGCTTACCCCTACAAAAATTTACGCAAAGCCTATACTCGCAGCTATAAAAGAAGTACAAATAAAAGGCATGGCACATATTACGGGCGGCGGCTTTATCGAAAATATCCCACGCATGTTACCTCAAGGGCTTGCGGCTATGATAAACCGAGGGTCTTGGGATATGCCGGAGATTTTTCCATTCTTGCAACAGCATGGTAATTTGGACAAAGATGAAATGTACAATATCTTTAATATGGGTATAGGCATGGTTTTGGCCGTTGCAGCCGAAGAGGCGGAAAAATTGATAAGCATATTGCAAACACAAGGTGAGAAGGCATTTATAATTGGTCATGTTGCAGCAAATAGTGAGACTAATTTTGTGATGTAGAAGTAGATTGATACGACCCACTATAATTGCTTTGGATGTTTCTAGAAGGAGATAAGCTATGGAAGCGGTAAGACACATTATAGACAGTAGCCTGTTAGACAGAATTCCATTACCCCAAAGCCTTAAAAATAGACGCGTTGAAATAATAATTCGTCCAATTGAGGAAGATGAAAACTTAACGACCATTTCAGATGCAGAACTTTTTAAGGCCTCCGATTTTCTGATGGAACAAAATAAAGAAGCCTATGAGGTACTTGCCAAGTGAAAATAATTTCAAAACAGCAAGTTCTTCGACTTCATAAATTGCTAGTAGATAGTTTTGGTGGAATAGACGGCATTAGAGATGAAACTTTGTTAGATTCTGCCTTAGCATCACCACTCCAAACATTTGATGGCACAGATATGTTTCCCAGTATAGAAGAAAAGGCTGCAAGACTTGCTTTTGGGCTAATAAAAAACCATCCTTTTGCTGATGGAAATAAACGCATCGGCGCACATGTTATGCTAACAGTGCTTATGGTTAATGATGTTAAAATGTCGTATACTCAAAAGGAGTTGTACGAAATGATTTTACAAATAGCAGGCGGTATAGGCTCATACGATACGCTGTTAAACTGGGTTTATAAACATAAAATAAATTAAATAATTGCTTTACTATGCGCTAAAATAAACGCTATCAGTTTTTAGATGATAGCGTTTTGTGAAAATAATCAACCCTACGCCCAATTTACACCCTTCTCAGGAGGCCACATGAACATACCGGAAACCACACGCAAACGATTATTTACACATATGGGAAATAAAGTTGATGCATTTCTTTCGCAAATAGATACACTCCTGCAAAAATATACAGCCATCTGGCAGTTAACAGACATTGCTTTTCTGCCTACAGAAACAGGTACGGCAAATTTGTTGTTTACCTGCCAATCTAGCTTACATGGCGCCTGTGTTTTAAAAATATGTTCACCAGGGCCGGAAGTCCAAACGGAAATCCACTGCCTGCTGGCCTATAACGGCAATGGCTATTGCAAACTTTGGGATTACAACTTGCCGGATTCTATTCTTTTGCTAGAACAGGTAATCCCCGGCCAGCAAATGTGGGCAGTCTCCGACTATCGAGAACGCGCACGACTTATGGCCTCTATTCTAAAGGATCTACCGGTTACACATACGGAGCAAGGCCGATTTCCCACATATCTTTCTTGGATGGAAGGTATTCACCAAAAGCTTACAGGCATGAATGGTATGGATGACATACTATTTTATTTAAATATCGCCATAGAAATATACACAGAGTTAAAACAACGCCGCCACCGCTCCTGTTTGCTACATGGCGATCTTCATCAAGAAAACATGTTGCTTAACGCAAGCGGCGGCTACACTATCATCGACCCCAAAGGCGTTGTAGACGACCCTGTCATGGAAACTGCACGATTCTTGATGAATGAACTCCCCTGTGAGGCGGTTAAAATCCAAGATATTGTTGGGATAATAAGTCCTGTAACCGGTATTTCGAAAGAGGATATGCTCAAAAGCATGTTTGTGGACGCGGCACTGATGCATAGCTGGTGTATGGAGGAGCATTTCCCTACCCCAGAGGCATTTGAGGCAGAGAAGCAAAATGCTTTAGACACCTGTAAGTTTGTGTACGCGCTGCTACCATAAGGGAGGCTAAAAAATGGGATATATCGAAGATTTACGCGCCATCATCGGCCATAGAAGAATAATTTTAAACGGCTCATGCGTTTTTATCGAAAATGCGAAAGGGCAAATTCTTATGCAACAACGGAAATATCCCTATGGAAAATGGGGACTGCCCGGCGGTTTAATGGAACTTGGGGAGTCTACAGAAGACGCCGCCCGACGAGAAATTTTGGAAGAAACTGGGTTAGTGCTTGGGGAAATATCATTTTTCGGTGTATATTCCGGGGAGAAATACTTATGTACTGCCGAAAACGGCGACGAATACTACGCGGTAATAACGGCTTACACCACAACAGATTATAAGGGTGAAGTTTCTGTAAGTGATGAGGAATCCCTATCCCTTGAATGGATAGACATTGATAGGCTGCCGGACAATATTGCCGGCACCCATTGGGATATAATACAGGATTTTATAAACAAAAAAATATAAAACGATTTACGCACACCCGCAGCAAGGAAGTGTAATCGGGCAAAGGCCGCCCGGCCAGTGCGTATCGGCAAAAAGGCCGACGGTGCTTTAGCACTGTGTTTGCCCCAGACAAACATACTGAAAGCGAAATTTACAAGAAAGTTTGGGCTGCTCACAAATGCAACCGAGGGCAGCGCCCCATTTAAATAGGAGGCTAACTATGGAAAAAAAACGCGCACTGCTTAGTGTAAGCGACAAAACCGGCATTGTGCAATTAGCAAAGGCACTTGCGGATGCAAATTATGAGCTTGTTTCAACAGGCGGCACAGCCACATTGCTGGCAGAAAATGGACTACCCGTTGTGGCAATCGAGGATGTAACCGGCTTTCCGGAATGCATGGATGGCAGGCTAAAAACCCTTCACCCTGGAATTTTTGGTGGACTGCTTGCGGTACTTGACAACCCAGAACACCGCCAAACCATGGAAGCACAGGGCATCGACAGCATTGATATTCTTGTGGTTAACCTATATCCATTTAGAAAAACCGTGGAAAACCCGAACCATACCCTGGCAAATGCCATCGAACAAATTGATATTGGCGGGCCATCCATGATTCGTGCTGCCGCAAAAAACCACAAATATGTAACAGTTGTAACCGACCCGGCCGCGTACGACAGCCTCATACAGCACATAAATAATAACAGCATTAACGATGACTTCCGGTTTAAAATGGCTGCCCAAGCATTCAGCTATACAGCGGCCTACGACGCATATATTTCGGAATATTTACGCCAAATTACCGCACCGGGAGAATTCCCTCAAACATTAACAATTACCTTCGACAAGCACGAGACTCCTATGCGCTATGGGGAAAACCCCCACCAGCAAGCGGCGTACTACACATGGCCTCAGCAACAGTACGGCGGCATAGAAACGGCAGAATTGCTCCATGGCAAGCCCCTTTCCTTTAACAATATTGCAGACGCACATGCAGCACTGGCTCTTGCAAAGGAATTTGATACGGACGCTGTATGCGTTGCGGTAAAGCACGCAACCCCTTGCGGCGTGGCCATTGGCAAAACCGTTTTTGAGGCGTACACCGCTGCATATGAGTGCGATCCGCAATCTATTTTTGGCGGCATCGTATGCTTTAATCAGGAAGTAGACGAGGCTACCGCACTTAAAATGCATGATGTTTTTTTGGAAGTTATCATCGCCCCATCATTTAGTGATAGCGCACTGAAGGTTTTAACCAAAAAGAAAAATTTGCGCCTGTTGGCACTACCGCAAATGTGCAGCCAACTATCTTGGGAAGCTAAATCTGTGGGTGGCGGCTTGCTCATACAAGAACCGGATTCTATCAATATCGAATCGGAAGAACATAAGCTCGTAACGGAAAAAGCACCTATAAAAACCACCGACCTGATTTTTGCTATGAAAGTTGTAAAACACGTAAAGTCCAACGCAATTGTAGTTGCCAAAGACGGCTGCACTATTGGCATTGGCGGCGGCGAAGTAAGCCGCGTAAGGGCAGCAGAGGCTGCACTTGCCCGCGCTGGAGACAAAGCCAAGGGCGCAGTACTTGCCTCAGACGCCATGTTTCCGTTCCCGGATGTGGTTGAACTTTGTGCCCAAAGTGGCATTGCAGAAATAATTCAACCGGGGGGCAGTATAAACGATAAGCTTTCTATTGAGGCTGCAAATAAAAATGGTATTGCCATGGTGCTTACGAATGTGAGGCATTTTAAGCATTAATGATTAAAATAGCTTTACTTTTTCGTTCCATTTGGCAAGTAGTAAAATGAATTGCCCAAAGAAATAAAAAAAGACCCATAGCGGTTAAAAGCCAGTTAAACTTTAGTTGCGAAGCTAAAAGCGACTGGAGGCACCAAAATGGGTCAAAAGCATATTACACCAAAAAAGCGTTCATGGAAACAACTAACCGAAAAAGACCGATACAAAATAGAAACGCTCTTGCAAGAAAAATTAACAGCAAAAGAAATAGCAGTACGTTTA
>Ga0123355_10004896_pt1 | contig 19487 bp, 15 predicted proteins | sample TergutEmb28metaG_3_FD_89872 | JGI IMG/M metagenome (GOLD analysis project Ga0123355, IMG submission 89872) | Embiratermes neotenicus P1 segment gut microbial communities from Petit-Saut dam, French Guiana - Emb289 P1 | ecosystem: Host-associated > Arthropoda: Insects > Digestive system > Gut ...
CCGCCGCCCCCACCACCACCACCACCACCACCACCACCACCACCACCACCACCACCACCACCACCACCACCACCACCACCATAGTATAGTGGTTGATAATATCCATGATGATGCAGTAATTTCTTTGATTAATAATAATAATAATAATTTATGAAATAACTTACAACGTAATCTGATAAAGTAAAGCCCATTTTGGACCTCAAGTACTGGATATGAAGCAATACAATGATTCTGTGAAGACAGTGTTGTTAAGATTGTATTTTAAATTAGCTCTCGTGCTGAAGTGTAGGAAGCTCTGTGTATTTAGTTATGGCCTAGGGTCAGTAGGATGAGCGTCAAGTGTGTAATGTGAAAATAACGCATTATTTTCATTTGCTGTCATCTGTTACATTTAATAAAGCTTGCAAGTCTGCAGAGTGTGTTGCATTACTGTTGCTACAAACATTAACAGATGGACCATAATTTTAGGGTCTGAAGAGGAAGGAGACCAAGACAGAAAGCCGAAAGTCTTACATCCACAGGACAGTATAAAACATGAAGATAAACTACAGAATGCATCAAGTAGGGATCTGTGTACATCTGTATTTACAAATAGAAAGTCTTCCCGTGATGAAGGAAAGTCTGAGCGAAATGCTGATAATCCTAAATTAGACAGGAAAATAAAACAATCCCCAGGAAGGGGCGATACTTCGCCATTACACCATAAGAAAAGTGAGAAAAGCAGTGTGAGTTCAGAGGAAAATTACGATGAAACAAGTTCAAAGAGTAATTCTTATAGTTCGTCTACCTCGGGCTCTAGCAGTTCCTCTCGTTCTAGTTCATCGACAAGTAGACGAAGTTCAAAAAAGAGCTCCAAAAGTGGTAGAAGTACAGGGGGATCAAGAAGGCAGGAAAAGAAAAGGAATGATAGTAGCAGTCACAAGAGACGTAGTTGTAGTCGTGATGGTGAGTACAAGAAGTCTGATAAAATGGTGAATAGTTGCAAAGACAGGAGCAGGGAATTTGGTGACAGAGACAGAAAAGGGAAGGATAGGAAGGATAGACAAAGGGGTCGGGGTAGTAGGAGTAGAAGCAGAAGTATGTCAGACACTAGTCGGAGTAGGGATGGGAATGACAGGAGGAAGTCCAAGGATGATAGACGTCACAGCAGTAGGCATGAATCAGATTATAGGTCTAGAAAGAGTCGTGACAGTGAGAGGAGAAACAGTAGTGGTAGCAGTAGCAAACCACGCGCATATAGACATAAGCAGGAAAGTCGCTCACCAGTTAGTAAAAAGAGCAAGAAACTTAGCAAAGGGAAGAGGTCGACACGACACTCATCGGGCTCCAGTTCTCCATCTTCATCAAAGCGGGAAGAGAGCCATCGAGGGAATAAGAGAGGAAAGTACTCCCGTTCCAGGTCAAGTTCATTAGCTCCAAGCAAAAAGTCTCGTCACAGGAGGCGATCATCTTCAAGCTCTCATTCAACGCAATCCATCGAGAGGGAGAGGCCCTTTGGTAAGAAGTCCGGCCACAGCCGCAACAACTGACCCAGCCACCAGGGGGTGGATACTCAAGGTGGTATTTCCTTCTATGTTCCAATATGTAGTCATTAAAGAACACAAATGGAAAGTGGAGAATGTTTGAGGAAAATTTTAGTATTTTGTTCTAAACTAAGTGTTTAATAATTTCCATTCCTGGGAAAAATTATTTCTCCCAAAAATTGAAATTGTAGGTTAAGACAGGATGCATTTTTAAAAGAGGTTTTTTTTTAATCACAAAGGGTTAAAATTCAGGTGAAATGAAATAGCAACAACAGCGATGATGTAATTACTCTGAAATACACATTGTTAGAATTACTGTTTAGAAGTCTCTGCCTAAAATTATCATCCAACATTTATAAAACTGATTGCAGTACAAATTCATGTGTTTAATGTGTTGTTTCTTCCCATGTATCAGCACAGTTTTGCAAATTGACATGGGGTAATCTGTACAAGGCTCTAATACATGGGAATTGAACCTCATGCTGCCTGTTCACCCTCATGGTTGTTATGCTGGATTACAACAGCTTCATTACGTAAATTTCATGAAGATATGGTGTTGTTTGTGACCCATTAAAATTTCAATTGAAAGATAGGAAGATCTGCTGAATCATGTGTTGCACACCATTCTGCATGATGTTTCTACTCAGCATATGTATATAGCTATTCTGCAGAATGTCACAGAGGATTAGCTGGACAAATTACTTTTGATTAGTAGTGACGATTGACAAAGATGTGATGTTATATATATAGCTGTGTAGCAACATTTAAGAGGAACGTGCTGCATTCATGTGTAATGCAGGGTGGTCTCCCCTGAGTATGGTGTGAACACATTCCTCTGAAACATTTGTTTCTGTGTACAAAGCTGTGTGACATGACTTCCAATAGGACAGGTATGTTCACAGTGGCTGCTCTGAGAACTTCGAGATTTCACATAACTGGTAGGTGTGATACAGCATATTGATGACAGTTATCACTGGAGAAACATAGTCCTACCTTCCTGATCCAGAATGAAAATGTCAAGTCTTGTACTTGAAGTTATTCTTGTTACAGCAGTGGCACTTGAGATGGCAAGAAAGGCCTTCAGAAATAAGCTACAGACAGATACGTAGTACATGTTCCAGTCAGGTAGCATAAGTACAGTTGTGTGCAGTAAAATCCACCACGAAGCTCACAGGAACCAAAAAGAAACTTTTTTCTGTGCCGTTATTAGATTATCATTTGTGTAGTGGTAGGTGGATAGAGCGACACTTTCAAAGAACAGACATTGCAAAACTATGTGTAGGACGTGAGGAAAGAAAACCAACAAGATGCAACAATATAGATGATTTATTGTCAATAGTGGATGTTGATTATTGTCAATAATCAACATCCACTATTGACAATAAATCATCTATATTGTTGCATCTTGTTGGTTTTCTTTCCTCATGCTTTACTCACGATGCACGGTCACAGGAACATAAAGTATGTGTAGGACTTTTAAATCACGGAAGTGGTTTGTCATAGATATGCTTTTCATTATGTTCTCTGAGTTTGATTCACTTTCATCCCAGTTGTTTGGGTGTAACTCCATAATTTTAGTAATGCTAATAAAATTATTTTCGATATTTTAACTTTGAAGTGAATCTTCCTGTTCTGGTAAGAAGAAAGCCAATACTTGGCCTTCATACAAAGCTGCGTATTTTAAGAGTCTGGAAATCAGCCACACGCACATGTTGTGCCTTGTGATCAAGCCATCAGCAGGCAGTATGTAGGAATGTCCCATTACTTATTACACTTTTAATTATAACAAGTGAGAGAGAGAGAGAGAGATGAGGTGTTAACAAAATCTGTTTATGTTGCAGGTGTATCTGCAGCCTTCCCAACACTATTTAAGACACACTGTTGTTGCTTTTTCAGAAATATTTGAAATTTGCTTCTTGGTCTTTCACCATAAACACCAAATATGGATATGTGTGCATGAAGATTTGTACACGATCACAGAGTAATGCATCAGTATTGAATACTGATATAAAAACTCTTCCTTGGTGCATGGAATTATTTTTCCCCAGTCCTGGATGTATTTGTCTGTTGTTTCAGTTGGAAGAAGTGAGGGTGCCACAAATGTGAAGATGTAGGATCCAGGTCTTCGGCATTGGGAATAAGGAGTGTGTAAGTTTGTGTGCAGATGGAAGAGAGTGGTGTTATTTTACTTCCAGCATATAAAAAATGTGGATTTATTTACAAATTGGGGTTGTTGTGTTGGGTGTTTTGGCTACAACTTCATTTTGTTACTCCATATGTATAGTGCTTTTACTTTTAAAACTGCCTCTTAAGAAGGTGGTACAACAGATACAGTATTTTGTTTTGGCAGTTTGATGATGCTTGTACAAAATGATGTATCAGCAGTCTCAAGGAACTGCCAAAACAAGGACACTGGAGATGCAGGTGGTATGAGATTTGGACATCTGTAATTAAGGTGAGCCAAGTGAAGTGAAGTAAGAACAGTGTGTGACCTGCAGGCACTGCATGTGTTTTATAGGGTTTAGCGTATACTGCAGATGGACATCATTAATTTCCGTCTATGAAAGCATTTGAGACATTACTTGAGACTTGATGCTTACTCATTTGGATAACATGCTTTCAGAAGTGATTGATTGGTATGCAAACTGTGGCACAGAGTCAGAGGTTGGCTGAAGAAGAACATCAGTGGGTAATCATGCAGTTCATTACCAGTTGTGCAATCTTGGGTATTGCAGACTGCCGTAATAATAAGACTGTCAGCATAAAGTTTCATTCAGACCATAGTGTTCAGAAATTATGTAGGTGCATGACTGCCCAAATGTAGAAAGTTTTATAATTAGGCATTTTCCCCCATTTTTTTATTCCTAGAAATATTTGGTATATAAGAAAAAAATTCTCCATTATGTCTTGTAGGTCTTAAATTTTTGTGCTTGCAACTCAGTGGGAATTATATAAAAAGGAAAAGCTCTTAGTGCTTGTTGTTTCTTCACACCTTTAATGTGTTGTATTGTAAGACTGTAAATATCCTAATTAAAAGATTAGAAATTAGTCACTCAAAACATTTCATTTGAGAGGAATTTAAGACTCACCATGTAATGTTGAAACACATGTTTGAACATTACAAAATATCTCCCATTTCCTTTCCAGATTCCTGAAAATAAGTGTGTAATAGTTTATTTACTTTATAGTTCAGTTTAACAAAATATAAGTCCCCTTGATTCACAATTGTGGACACTTAAAAGTGAAATTCAACTTCTAAGTGGTGTCATAACATATGTTTTGAATGCTTCACAGCTGTGTAACATTGTTTATAGCTGTATAGGTATGTTTGGATTTGATAAATGTTTGTAGTGTACTCTCCAGGAAGTAAAGCTGTTTTGACTGACTGATACATTGTGATGAATTCATTAATTACTGGTTAAGACACTTGTAGTTATGTCATTAGTTGTTTAAACTTAAAATGCAAAATTTACTTACCATGCTTATACACTTTGTTCTCTGTGTAGATTTTTTGTTTTGTAATTTATTATAATTCATAAATGTTAATTTCAGCATTTGGTGTTATGTTAGAAAATTTGTATTGTCTAGTAGAGAAGAGTCTTGATCCATTTTTTTTTAAAGTTCTGCATTCAGATTGTAAGTTAATTAGCATCTTCTTGCCATTCAGGATACCACCCTCATGGCCAGGAGAATCATACAGTTGTTTTGTCAGAGATTGTCAGATTATTATAATTGCCACACAGAGGGTCAGAAAAAGAGCATTATTAGCCCTTTGAATTTCCCAACACTGAGTGTAGTGAAACAAGCCACATGTCATCAATGCAGCTGCAGAAGTAGGCGTGGAAAGCCTTCTCATTATGTTGCATCATGCATATGCGTGTGTTGAGTTACAGGAACCAAAACACTGATGTGGTCTCATCTGTGCTAGTCGGGCAGTGAGACTGGATTCATGGTTTTAGAAGGTTCCTGCTTATATATATAGGTTGTGGTGTGTGTGCCAGAAGCTTCTTGCTTATGTATGTGTATTGATGATGCGTGTACCAGAAGCTTCTTTCTTATTTACATATATTGATATTGTACATACCAAATGCTTCTTCATTACGTACACCTATTGATAATGTGTGTACCAAAAGCTTGCTGACATAAATGTGTTGGTGACATGTGTTTACCAGTAATGACATAATAAGAGGACAGAGAAAACAAAATGTACAATACAGGTAATATAACACAACCATTTATTTCTGGGAGCAAACATAATTAAGAAAAGATCAACAAAATTTACGGGTATCTGACCAGAGGAACATTCCTGTCACCTGACAAGTGCCTAAATAAGTGAACATTCTCTTGTGTACAAGTCGTCACTTTAATTCGAAATGTGCCAGGTGGCCCATCCAAATAAAATGAGCCAAAACAACCATTCCATTCAATGTATGAAACATTCAGAATCAAAAGAAACCAACCTGAAGAAATTTTACTTGCAAGTTCTCATATTATCACCAATATTTTACCTCAGGCTTTTCTATCATCATGCTGTTGCTGAGTCCTGTAATCCCTGGCTGACCAGTGTCTACAAACAGACTTTTGAATGGACAAAAGTATATTTGCTGAGACTAAATTTCCAAGTCATTGCCTCTCAGTGGTAAGTCATGAATTTACTGCTGACTTGACAGCTAGCACATGGTGGTCAGGGGGTCAAGATTACCAACAAGGGTAAAACAGAAGGGGCAGGGAAGAGGGGTGCCCTATGAAATCTCCATGATACAGATCACCAGCACTCCTTGGATTGGAGGCTAGATGCACCCCAAATCTAGTTGTGAAAAGGAAGACCACATTCCCTCTGAAGAATAGAACCCTGTTCCTGCAGTCACTTTATTGACCAAGCTGTTGAATGTGACTGTTTCTGAGGTTTGTATTACTCGTATACACATCCAGTGATTTTTTGGGGACTGTTTTTATTACAATTATGAGCTTCTTAAAGGCAAGAACAAAATGCTGGAGGATGAAATATTGTAGGGACATAACTAGCAATCAGGAACACTGAGGAATGAACAAAAGGTGTATGGTTTTATTAAACACATGATGGTGCAGTTGGTTAAGGTACTGTGCCACAAGCTGGAAGGTCACAGGTTTGATTCCCAGTTGCTTCATTGGTATTTTTCATTGACTTAATCCTTCCAGCTGCACTATGTCCTTAGGGTTGACTCAGCCTCTAACAGAAATGAGTACCAGGAATATTTTCTGGGGTGGGGGTTAAAGCGACTGATTCGTAGGGCTGACAACCTTACCACCTTCATGCACTGATTGTCTGGAAATTGGAAGTCTCAACCTCCTGGGACCCCAAGGGCCTGAGCAAGCCTATATAGGGATTGCTTTTTAATTTCATTAAGAAGCTGAAAAGAGAGGCTATAGCACTGGTCATTAATAATTCCATATGTCACACCCTTTCTGCGAATGTTTTATCAGTATCAGTACACTTCACAAATGTGGAAATGGATGTTGGTGGCTGCAGTGTGATTGTCAACTGTTATTCTGGACAGAGCCCTGCGGCTTTACTTCCCATACATTCTTCCAGCTTCTAGGGCCAGAAAGCCGAGTCACAAACTGTATGCACGGTAATCTTGACAACAGTGGCTTCTCAACTTGAATGCACATAACTGGAAACTAAAAAGGTACAGTAGATCCTGCACTTAATCAGGCACTGCATTATGAGTACAGTGGAAGTAGAGGTTTAAAGTCGTTTATGAGCTGGAGCCAGACTGATATGTCATCTTCATACCCTGAGTGTTTTACTCCCAGCAAGGCAACCCTGTGTTCCCACTGCACAGGATCCTGGGCAAGCCACAGTACCATTCTGGTTGCAGTGGTGAAGAGATAGACCCCTGGCTGATATACTAAAGCTTTCAGATGGGGATTAATATTTCCATATTGAGACACCAAAAAGACTGGGGACTGGGATAGCATAGTCAGTACAGTGATTAGGCTGACTGATCTGGGTATCAACCTCAGCTGGGGCAGAAGATTTTTCTTTTCAACATCCAGACCACATGTGGGATCCATGCAGTCTCCTGTTCAGTAGGTACCAGGGTGTGAATGTCATCACTCACCTACTTCAGTTCTGAATGACAGGAGCTGTTATCTCCACTCTTCCTGTATGCCTTTGTTGTGTGGTCTGGAAATTTTTACCTGGATACTGGCAAGATTAAAGTAGTTCTGTTTGTGGTAATTTGCAAATATAAGTGTGGCCAGTAGTAGAGATTTGGCTCTCTACTTTCATTAACCAACCCACACCACTGTAGGGCAATAAAGCAACAAAGGGTGACAGTGCAACTGATTACAGTATTTACACCAAAATTATTTGGGATATTGTATACTTTACATTTACAATATGGGGCATGTTGTGAGTGGACACCTTTTTAAGATCCCCCTGCTTATCATTATCCTGATGTGACCATTTGTAAAATTCAGCCAGAAGTTTAATACAGTTCCTGGGTTCCATCATTACCACTACCAGTAAACTAATTAATACACATTCTAGTGTAACAAACAGTCAGGTCACCTTTAGATGGAAGTACAGTGAACTGGAATAGTAGTAAAATGGTTCACTTACATTCGAGATGAAGGAGGTTCAAATATTGGACAAGGTATTACGCATTATCCATGTCACTATCCTTCACGTGATCATCCTAACAGTATTATGTGACTAATGCAAAATAAATAAGCTCCTTGTTATTCAGTTTTCCCTATCCTCCTGCTAGTTTCTCTTAGTCCAAATAATCCTATTTTAATGCTCGCCCTGTTAGGTGTATTATCACCACCATGTTCTCGTCCTGATAGGTCCATCATCCTTAACACCATGCTATCTAAGGCCCCTCACAACCATGCTGTCCCTGTTAGGTCCATATGTTCCCATCACTATGTTCTCTCCCTGTTAGGTACAGATATTCTCACCATGCTCTCCCTCTTGGGTCCAGTGTTCCCACCACTATGTTAAATAAATATTCTCTTCATCACCATGCTGTCCATGTTAGCACCAGTGTTCTTGCCACCATGTTTTCAGGCACCCTTAATGTAAACTGTTTCATCTGTTTTAGATATTAATGCTGCACAAATTGCAGGGTCTGTGCAGCATAAAATAGTATGACAGAAAAGACTGTGAATTGCAAAGGATACAGGGTGATGTGGTCATGGACATTTAATACTTTGGTATTCACCATTATTAAGTACAACCACAAAGAACACTAATGTATTCCAAGATTTTGCACCTGCAAGGCTGATTCCAGTACCACTGTACAGCTGCTCTCTGTAGCGACAGAAAGTTGCTGTCACGTGTGTTCAGTTTTATCTCTTGGAGGATGTCACAAATCTGTTTAATTCCAATGTGACCCCTTGAAGCCATGTGAACAGGTTTCACATGTTTTGAAGCGGGGCAGGAAAAGAGTTGGTGGCATCATGTCAGGTATTCTATATACAGGATAAATGCAGAGTAGCATAGGAATACATAACCAGTTACTGTAATATACAGGAACCAAAAATTTGAATTCTATTGTGGGCTGTCACCTGTGATGTGTGCGCTTCGAAACACACGGGCCATATCAGGTATACAATTCCTGGGACAGAGCTTTCTGATGGCAGGTTTCTAAATTACCAGGACCTTCTTCTATAAACTGGTGGAGGCCGACCAAGAAATGTCGAGAAAATTACACAACTACTGCTACCATCACAACGGACATCATGTTACAAGCGAGAAATTGTAAAGCTTACTTTGTGCTCACCCAGTATTAAAAGCATGTAACACAATGCTACAATGCCCATGCATTGCTCACAGGCCTATAACCCACATTATACAAAGTTCAGGTTGAAGAAATATAACAGTTTAAACGACTTCACTGTATTTACATCACAAATAAACATACAAAGTTTAACACAGTCAATACCTGATATTTTTCCACAGCGAAATTAACTACCACTTTTAACAACTATACCATGACAGTTCTATGATGGAAGTGTTCTTCAACCCTTTCCATGCTGTTGAATGAGTTAGCTGCCAAAATATATTCTGCTAACCCCAGCATAACCGCATCTGGTCGACACTTACAGAGTGATATTCTCTTGCATGTACTTTATATGCATGTCAACAGATCTCATACACATTGGATTTCTAAAACTTTCAGGTGCATTTTACAAGTATTATCCACTCTGTAACCCCTAAAATACAGTGGTAACTATGCATTAAATTATTTAACCCAAAATGTGTGCAAGTTTTGTATGATTCTCAGAACAAACAGCATGAACAGATGGGTCTTTGTAATGGACAGTTTTTTTCTTTGAGGAACAGTGTGGTAAATTTTGTGGGACCTGTGCACACCACAAGAACAAAATAAAATTTATGAAATGTTGTAGCATACTGAGGTGTATGAAAGCTAGTTTTGTTTAAAATATTAGACATTTTGTTGGGTACTCAAACTACTATTTGCAGTCAGCTGGGGACACATATCAAGGGCCAACACTTCTATGTCATTGATGTCTTAATATGGTTGATTAAAGTGACAATTCTAATTCACCTCGGTTTCACACATATACACGACATGGGCTTGTGTATAAAAAAATAATAAAATGTTCAACATAAAATGTACTGTGGTTTCGGAGTGGAGTCATTCTAATGTAATTACACCAGTCCTAATAGAGGAACATTGTAGATGTATATATTTACAGCCAAAGCCCCTTGATGCTAGTCTTGCCCAAAACTCCACCATAGCATATGGGACAGATTTTATATAGAAATGAATTTGGTTAAGCCATTTTTCAAAGATAGTATAATACCATTTCAGTATGTTGCTTTTCACTGTCAAAACAAGAATGATGAAACTGACTTTCTGAAAATGATTGATTTGTGGTCGTGAGATTCAGAGTTCTCACAGCAATGAATATGAAGAGTATCATCTTCTTGGATGTGACACCATGCAGTATGACTGATGGGCACAAGCGTTGTTTCAGCGGAACTCTTCCGTTCCACAGATGGAAGCAGCAGGGTCCTCTGAAACGTTGGTATCTTCCAAACTACAAAGCATCACATTCCAGAAAGCCGTTACTCTGCACATGTAGATCATATAACAAATACTTCTATCGCTGAGAATAAAAAGCATCAAAATACAGTGAATGGTGAACAGGCAGTGATTGTAAACACACAACTGTGCATGTTGTAAAATACTGTCCTTTTAAATTTTAAATAGGACCATAAAACACCAAAGTCAGGACACAAAGTAACCCAGCACTGAATCCAGGTACATTTCAAATACAAATCTGCAGTGAATATTCAGAATATGGTCTTCCAAGTTATGACAACACAATATCTGGTGCACAGCTGCTATATATCAGAAAACTGTGCTGTGCTGCCTCCATATATATAGCAAGAGTGGGCCAACTGGAGAAAATGGTATGTAATTTATGGAAGGGAGGATTTGAACTTTGGCTATGAGCAAACAAATGGCCATGAGAAGTGATACCTAGCAGATGGCACGACATCACATCCTGGAAGACAGTACTTGTAAGTGTAGAGTGTTTCTGCTACACCAACCTTCCTATTTGGTTTGTGTGAAATAATAAGGCACTTAATATATACCGTACTTCATCATTCACAAAACAGTTTCTGCCTTCTAACTATCTGGACACAGATACTGGGAATGAAATGTATAAACAAGAGTCGAAAACCCATGGTCACCTGGTTGCCAGTGGTGACTGAAAAATGATGGTTGCATATCACCAGCCATTGTCATCTGATCACCAGTAGGGACAGAAAAAAAGTTCATCTGGTCACCAGTGGGGACTATACAACATGTTCATCTGGTAACCAGTGGGAACTAAAGATTTCTGCTGGCTATCATTGTCCTTATTGTTTTCAAAAATTGGCTTCTCCACTGTAGTTCTGGCAATCTCACTTGCTCACATTTTGACACGGGCAAAATAAGACCAACATAATAAATGTCATACCTCTTCTAAATTAAACTTTCCCCTTATTATCTTGATCCTGGCCTGTGTGTATTCTGGACAAAGAGTATTAAAAAATCTTACTAGCTGGTCAGCAGGGACAGCTATGACAAGGCACCACAAAATACTATCCACATTTTTCTGGCAACAAACGCATTTGTCCAGCTACCAGATTTTCAATACTCTGCAAATAAAGTAAACCATAATACTACAATTACGACTGCAATAAAGTAAAGCAGCTGTCACTATATTCATTTTCACTGATTTGGACAGGAGTAAGTGGCACTCAAGTCTCACACTGTGGAGAATATATATGTGTGAAGTTATTACATGTACAAGCTAACCTCCCAATGATACTAAAAGTAAAATCTTTATACTTCATTCCAGTGGTGGTCCTGTGGTGCCACAAACACAGAAGCCATGTTCACCCCAGCTTGAAGCTTGAGACCATTACATAAATTCCTGTTATACATGAATGATGACTCCATAGCGATCCACAGAACCTACACGAACTGACTGGAAAGTGATGCAAAAAAAAAGAAAAAAGAAAACAACCTTGCTGGAATGTTTACTACAGGTTCTTTCAAATAATTCACATACAAACGCATATTGTCCCATCATTTACCAAACCTCTGTACACATTCCTCATATCTTTTTAACAGCAACAGGAATTCCTGTACTTGAATGTTGTGATGTGACTGCAGCTGCCTGAAACAACAGAGTATATGAAAGTGAAAAGAAGTCCAGGGCAGACCAGATGACACCTGTTATCTTTAAAGTTCTTAAGCCTATGTGGTGAGGACAGCTACACTTATAAACTAAACCTTAAGTTAGCACTTATACACGATTTGTACTAGTATGGATTTGGACTGTCAAGAGTTTTGCACTGTCACCATGCTTAACAAAAATTACTTTCATACTAGAACTGTACATACATTTATAATCAACCCATATAACAGTAAAGTTAATACATATTTTGTGCAGATCCCATGAGATTTGTTATTCTGAACTCTACAACCAGCAAGCTGAATGTAAACTGTATATATTTTTTATGTCAACCCCACAATCTTTGCAGACCTAAAATAAAAAAAAATAAAAATAAAAAAAATAAAAAATTGGCCCCTTTAATTGAAATAATATAGGTGTTAGGAATGTGTTAGATACTATCAGTGATCTGGTTGGGAAAGTCGAGAAGAGAACAAGAAAACCTTGGATTACACAGGAAATGATTAGTGAAATGGATGAAAGAAGGAAATGGAAGAATGTCAACACTGAAGAAGGCAGGAAGAACTACAGGAGGCTGAGGAACGAATTGAAAAGAGCCACAGATAATGCCAAAAAGGAATATCTTGAGAATATACATAACGGGATTATGGAATTTCAAAGAACAGGTCGTTACGATTTGATGTACATGAAGACAAAAGAACTAGGCTGGAAGGAGACCCAAGGGATTCAAAATATTGTCATCGAAGACTCCCAAGGGAATAGAATAGTACAGCAAAGTCAAGTGCTGAAAATTTGGGAGAATAATATTACAGAACTATAAGATCGATCTAATCGAATGGAAACCCCAGAAGTCGAACCTCAAGAGAAAGTAGATACAGATGAGAAAGGCCCATATATTTTGCAAAGTGAAGTGGGAAAAGCCATCAAGGAAGTGAGGAATGAGAAGGCTACAGGCAATGATGATGAACCTGGAGATGTGCTCAAATTATTGGGAGAAGGTGGTTTGAAAATAATGACGAAATAGGTCAACACCATTTATGAAACTGGAGAGTGGCCCAAGGACTTCACAGAAGTTACAACGATTACCTTAAAGAAGAAGCCACAAGCTACAAAATGCAGTGACCATCGCACAATCACCCTTATCGCACACACAGTAAAGATAGTAGCAAAGATACTTAGATGGAGGATTGAAAATAAAATTGAGGATATACTCGGAGAATATCAGTTTGGATTTAGAAGAGGAAAAGGAACTAGGGATGCAATTTGGATGCTCAGAATAATATAAGAATGAACCTTGGAGATAGATGAAGAACTATGTATTTGCCTCATAGACTGGCAGAAGGCATATGACCAAGTTAACTGGACCAAATTAATGCAGATCCTAAAGGGAACTGGTATTGACTGGCATAAAAGAAGATTGATTAGCAGCTTGTACATGGCTCAGAGTGTTAAAGTACGAATGAACCAAGGGGAGACAAGAAGAGTGAAGATAGGAAGAGGAGTTAGACAAGGATGCTGTTTGTCACCAATTCTGTTCAACTTGTACAGCAAATGCCTTACCAAGGAAGCTCTGGAAGGGTTTGGAGACTTCAAAATAGGAGGACAAATCATTCACACTGTGAAATATGCAGATGACCTTGTGCTACTGGCTAAGGAAGAAAAGGTGCTACAGGACACGATTGATAAACTAACTGAAATTGGAGGATGCTATGGAATGGAAATGAATGTGGAAAAAACAAAAGTAATAAGAATTTAAAGACAACCATTCCCAGTAGAAATTATGATAGACCAAAAACAACTAGAGAATGTGGGATCTTTTAAATATTTGGGTAGCATTTTAACAAATGATGGAAGATGTACTTCACCTGGAAAGTTTTGAAATGTGGTATTGCAGAAGGATGGAAAAGATCAGTTCAACTGATCATGTGAGAAATGAAGAAGTATTACTTAGAGTCAAGGAGCAGAGGAATATCCTACATGAAATAAGTAAACAAAAGGCTAGCTGGATTGGTCATATTTTGCTTAAAAGCTGCCTTCTACAACGGGTTATTGAAGGAAAGATAAAAGGGGGGATAGAAGTGAGAGGAAGATGTAGGAAGCTACTGGATGACCTTAAGGAAAGGAGAAGATACTCTCATTTGAAGGACGAAGCTCTAGATCATACTATGTGGACAGTTCGCTTTGGAAGAGGCTTTGGACCTGTCATAAATGAATGAATGAATATAAGTGGAGTGGAGGCAGGTTTCACAATCTTAATCTCCAGTGCTTGACAAGCTTTGAGGTCAGTTACATGGTCTAGTTGCAGGTACTGACTGGCAAAGATGAATGGACCCACAGCTATCCTGGACACTGACATAAACATTGAATTCCATGCTGTAAATTAAATTCCGATCAACCAGCTAACAGCAATCCTCTTTACTAACTTATGCTGCTTCACGTGGAAATCCATTCCAGCAGAAGCTAAAAGGGACTGAATAATAAAAATATTAACTTATGCCCTATACACATTGAATTACACCCATTTAACAGACAGTTAGTGCTGTAAGATCTGTAAGTAATGTGCCATGCTTTAGATTCCTTTTCCAATAAAGGTCACTCATATGCTATACACAACAGAACTCATCTGGCTCAAGTAATTGTTACAAACGTAGTTTAAGATCTTCTACTCATAGAATTCAGTTATTATCTAAGGTGATTAAAATATATGTATCACTTCAAGTTTAGTCAGTCAGAAAGTGGGTAACTTACAAAAATTCTGTAACACGTATCTGCCAGGGGAGGAAGCCATATGTAGAAAACACATCTCCACAGATAAGAGCAAGTTCAGGATCTGGAATGTCCAGTTCTGCCCGTAAATGTTCATCTATTAAGTCTTGATTGACATCTGCTGCCCTCATGTGACCAGAGACAGCAGACTGGCAGAGGCTCTTTGTGAGCTCCACCAAAGCCCCTTTGCCATCACTCAAAGAAAAGATATTCAAATGAACCTTTTGTGCTGATGTAACACCTGAAATGAAAGTTTCATGTAAAAATACTAAGGTTTCTTCAGTTTATTCATTTGGAAAAGTAATAGTATTTACTTTAGAACATTTGTTTATGTTACTGTTACAATGAAGAGCCATAATGAAACACATCCCACATATCACTAAACTCCTTCCAGTCCCCTAGAAATATCCTCCATCAGTATGACGGTATTTCTATGCCATTGGCTCATAAATATTTTACAATGAGCTGAGATGACTCAATTAGTGAAATAATGGCTGAGTAGTGTGAATGGAGCTTACATTCTGTTAAGAGTAAGGATTTTTCTGTTTACCAAAACACATACACCCAGCCCCTAAAATGATGATTCTGATAACCCTTCCCTCACAATCATAAGAGGAAGTTACATCTATGGCAAAGGTCTAGAATGATTAAACTTCATGCCATCTGTAAATTCTCACAAACAGGAGAAATTTTACCTTTTATAGTGTTCTGTTTATCCGATTATTTTAAAATACTGTATTTACTACTGAAATTTGAATCAAATGAGATAACAGTACATTACGTTTGGCAGGAATACTTTAAGGCATCACTCCACATGTGCATGCAGGGAAACAATATGGGCCTCTCATAACCACCAGTCAGACATATTACTGCTATGACAACCCACCTGTGACATCATTTCTGATATTCTCTGCTATATGTCTGTGGTTTAGCCACTGGATTCAACATAATCTGGCTTTGTTGAGGCATGGATTCGGTATAACATTAAATAATTAGGTTACTTTGAACCACTGGTGTTATATCTCATAACTACAAGGTAAATGCCAAAACGACATAAGCACCATATAGGTAAATGTAATAATTGCATGCATTGTATTATCTCAGCACAAAACAGTGACGGTCACCTTCACATTCATGCTGGAGAAATGGGGTGATAGCTGGAATGGATGTTCTGAACATGGAAGTAAAGAAAAAATCCAAATTTTTGTAATCAAAATCCAGTTATCCAGCCTGATTAAGGGTTGTTAAGCAAATACAAACAATGAATTCTAATAAAAAAATTAACAGAAACACAGGGTATATAATACATACCATACACACACACACACGTGTGACTGCAAAACTATCACATTATACTCCAACTACAATTATGCCTTACCATTTTTTGTTCTACTCTTTTGTACTAACTCATGTGTTTTGGTTTTCTTTCCCCATGTGATGTTCTCAATATGTCCTTTCCTTACTTCTGAAATGACTCTGAATAATTCCGCTTCATTCTTCTTCAAATTTCCTGTAATACAAGATAAGAATGCTCAATATTTCTGAAAACAAGCCTATCACAAGCGTTATTACACTGATAAACGCACAACTTAAATGTGCTTCGGCAAGCATTACGCTAAAAACTTTTGGCTTTAATGTACAGTGAGAGTATAAAGGTCAAAGAATATTCCATACCATGATGATCATAGAAGCTGACGAATGAAATCCCTGCTGCTATGCACCAAACAGCTATATTTGCCAGATCCCTGTAGGATATACTTTCATTACCTATAATGACTACTAAATGTGAAGGTATTTTATCATATAATTTCACATGTCTTGAAATACGTTCAAGTTCATCTTCCACATATTTCTTACATAAGAGATCTAGCTTTCTACGTAAATAAATACACACACATTCTACGTAGTGTACAACCGATACCAACACATGTAACAGAGCATACGCAACACGAAACAGAATGAACATCATACTTTCTGACGAAAGAAGGTGCAACGACCATAATCGCACCGGATCCCACAATCATACGCAACCGCGACAACACCACCCTACCTCACCACTACCTCGCCGCCACACACTAGAGCGGAGCTCCCTACACATGTACCACGTCCCCTCTACTTCCAACGAACTCATGACATCTACCACGCCAACCCACCACAGTGCATGAAACTTTATGGAGAAAGAAGTAGAAAGATTTGCGCAATTCAAATTACCATTTTCATTTAATAAAGTACAACGTATAACTTTTTATACGACGTGTTACTTTTTACAATACATAACTCTATACTTAGTCTAAATGACCCGAAAACATTCACAATTCATTTCTGTTACGTTTGCGAATCGGGGTTATGACACTGCTAATTAGTACATCTGGAGTCACGATATTGCATTTGGAAAAAGGTACAGTAATATGTAATTGAAATAAGCTAATGATCGGATTATTACATTTAAAATTTAAAAGTTTACCGTAACTTAAATAGGCTTCTCTTACCGCCAAAATTTTTAACAATATCACTAGCAATAAAGTGAGTCGATAAGTGTAGTGCCTTTTTCGTACTTAGGTGCGTGGTGAAAGAAGTGGAAATCGTAATTGCGGGCGAAAAATAGATTTGTTTCAGTTGTAAAGTCTTGAGAAGCCGTTGATAATAAAAAGGTATGCGTTGCTTTGATTCGCCTTGAATTCGTTTACATGTGTGTGGCTTTTGTCTGCGAATTCCGATGTCCTGACCACGTGCATTATCAGTACAAGTCGCATGTATTGAACCTAAGTATGTCGGTGTAGACGACCGTACAACGCATAACAGCCAGTAATTTAGAAGTGAAGAGCAATCAGACGGGAAAGAGTTGTTTTATTTATATTACTCCCTCACTGTAAAATTGTGAACCTGATAATCCAAATTGGGTACCGTCCCATGCGTCTTAAATCTCAAGATTTTGTTTTTAAATTGTCGATCGTAACAAATGCAACAAGAAGGTACTAAGGTCAGAGGTATATACAGCGATGCAGGAAAGTTGTCATGCAGTGGTATTTTACCTGCGAACAACGAATTTTTATTACAAGTGAAAGCTGACGAGAATAGTTTGGAACGAAGTTATGAATATTCCAGTTGTCTGGGTTGTGGTGATGTGTGTTTTGGTGTATAGGTAGCAGCGTTTCAGAGGTTGCTGTCACCAGCTTCGTAAGGGTGTACCACCCTGAAGGTGGCAGCAGTAAGCTACTTCGAAACGTCGGTACTAATATATCAGTCTGTACGGCGTCATAGCCATGATGATTTAAATCTTTATTCCTCATCAAAACCGCACTGGGAACACAAATCTTCCAAGTTGTATTATGTTAGGTTCATATCAGTGCTTTTGTCAGGGCATAACTTCTGTACTTCAGATATGCCTGTCTCATCAGATTTTAAATTAGGTTAAGTTGGTGTTGGCACATTCATTTTGACATCACACTGTATGCTTGCCTACATCTATGTTTTCTGTTGGGTTTGATTGTATTGGTATTGGCTTTATGCATAGAGAGTAAGTTGACACTACTCAGTTTTGTAGAGTTGTGCAGGGATTAGATTATAGCTGTTCATTGTTGCCAAGAGTTGATCATATGTTAACAGCTGAATTCGGAACAAGTTATTTGAGGTTAGGTGGACTGTGATGTCGTTGATAAATTACGTACATTTTTGTAGTATTACATATTTCACAGCTGTAAGTGATTCATCAAATGGCAGCACTGAGCCTCATAAATAGGACTGTTCTTTGGAATATACAAACTGTAACATTTTGAGTCTTGCAAGCATGTGGTATCATGTCTGTGTGCCTGTCATCATCCTGCACTCCACAAAGTGTTCAAACTAACATAGAATAGAGGACATACATATATCTATTGTAATACCTGTTTACCATTATTCATGCATCAACATTTCACAGTACTCATACGTGTGCAGCAGAGGCAGTATTTATGGGTGAAAATAGTAATGTAATTGAAATACTCATATGTACCTTAATTTGTGTTTTCACATTTTATGTAGGAGAAACCATAAAGTGGCTTGCCAAAATAATGACTGCAGCTGAAGTGATGTTTGCCAACATAGAGTGAATTTCTGTTACTGTGTTAAAACTGAAACTAAGAAAGGTATATGTGATGATTGCAGTACTGTGTTCAACCATAAATATTGCTTGAGGTAATAAATATGAGGTATGGTGGTGAATGCTGATTGTGAACAGTGAAGTCTGAGATGGGAAATATGCCCAGTTCTGTTGGTATGTAATGTTTGGACCATTCTCCAGATTTTCATGAATCTTGTTATGAATAGAAGAGGTAACTCCAGTCAGAACTCTTTAATTCTCTATGCTCCAAATCCAGTTTAAGGGCTTCTTTAACCCTTTCCCCGTTCAATTTAAATCGCTAGTGCCTGGGCAGAAGAGCCGAGTTTTTTCACGGGACATTTAAATTTACGTACTATACCAGAAACAGGTCTCCCCTCCAGGGGAAAAAA
>Ga0123355_10004897_pt1 | contig 19484 bp, 11 predicted proteins | sample TergutEmb28metaG_3_FD_89872 | JGI IMG/M metagenome (GOLD analysis project Ga0123355, IMG submission 89872) | Embiratermes neotenicus P1 segment gut microbial communities from Petit-Saut dam, French Guiana - Emb289 P1 | ecosystem: Host-associated > Arthropoda: Insects > Digestive system > Gut ...
GCGTGACAGGCTGGCGTTCTAACCAACTGAACTACTGGGCCATGTGGTGGGAACAACTGGGCTTGAACCAGTGACCCCATGCTTGTAAGGCATGTGCTCTCCCAGCTGAGCTATGCTCCCACATCATTTGGAATTTAGTTCGGCTCGAATAAATTCCGTATGCAATTATACTAAATCATAATTCGCTTGTCAAACATTAATTTCAATATTATTTCGTTTTCTGCTTATAAAATCTGTTTTCTTTTACTGAAAGCAACGTTTGACAAAGGTTACGACTTTTAAAAAATATATCTACAGTAAGATAATTATAAGCGATCTGCAGTCATAAATCTATTATTTCACAAAGTAACACTACTTCATTAAATTTCTGTCAAGAAATGTCAATGCCGAAAAAGTGTTGTACATTTCATAATCAAAGTCCTTTTTCATAACAAGTGCTTCTTCGATGTCAATATCAATGTACTTGTCACCACTCATAGCAACAATTCTTGAGTTGCTACCGGCGGCAAGCAGTGCCACAGCATTGTATCCCATTGAAGTACCTACAACACGATCACGCACTTGTGGCGACCCGCCGCGTTGGATATGACCTATCATTGTAAATCTCGTATCAATTCCTGTAGCTTCAACAATTCTATCTGCTACCTGATATCCGGGCTCTGCACCTTCGGCAACAATAACGCAGAAGTTATTCCGACCTGATAGTCTTGCGGCTCGAATACGCTCTATTACATCTCGATCAAAATCATATTCAATTTCAGGCACAAGTATAATCGTAGCACCGGTCGCAACGCCCACATCTAAAGCTAAATGTCCTGCCTTGCGTCCCATTACCTCTACAACTGAACATCTTTCATGGGACTGCATTGTGTCGTTTAGTCTGTCCACAGCCTCTACAGCAGTATTACACGCAGTATCAAAGCCGATTGAATAGGTTGTACATCCAATATCATTATCTATCGTACAAGGGACACCGACAACTTTCACGCCATATCGAGACAAATCTAACGCACCTCTAAATGTACCATCACCGCCAATTACTACCAGACCCTCGATCCCCATATGCTTACACACTTCAGCAGCAGCTTTTACACCTGCTTCAGTTCTAAACTCATCCGATCTCGCTGTATACAGCATTGTACCACCACGTCCTGTGATACCTTTAACAACCTTTTGAGTCAATTGAACAAAATCGCCGCGTAACAGTCCTGCATAGCCATGTCTAATACCAATGCAATCTATGCTCAGACATTCTGCAGCTCTTACAGCACCACGAATTACTGCGTTCATGCCCGGAGCATCGCCACCTGATGTCAATACACCGATTCTCTTAACCGCAGCATTTTCAATAATGTTTTCGATTTTCATATCCATTTCAAGAACTCCTTCTTATTGGTTCCACTTACTACCATTATACGAATTGCTTCATATTTGCATCATATAGGTCTATTCGTCGTACTTCCATATGGTCAGGTTTATAGTCTTCGCCAAGTGCGTTAATTAAATCACCGCCATTCAATGTCGGCTCTTGCGCAGAGATTTTCGCTGTGATCAATATACATTCATCATGCGTTACATCAACATCTTTTATATGCGGAGCAATATCTATATCATTTATTCCACGCTTTGACCTTTTTGAAATGACAATACTATCCTGTGTAAGAATTGATTTAATATTCTTAACTAATTCATCGTCAATTTGTCTGTCATAATTTAGTCTGGCACTTATTTGAACCCATTTAATCTTACTAAACTTCTGTGTTGGGAGATATATTTCGTCAATTGCTATGCCCTCCGGAAGTTTAATTGTTTCTATATCCGGCAAGCTCTCACCAACGATCGCAACATCAACTAACTCACATATGCTCTCAAAGCCAACAGATAACGGCAAGGCTACTGAAATATATGGATGAGGATTAAATCCCTCTGAATATTTTAATTTAACACCGGCTCTAAGAAACGCACGCTGTAATGTCGCTGATAAATCAAGATGTGATATATATTTGGCTCTGCCGGTTTTAGAATATTTAATTCTGATTTTGCTCATTATGATGACCATTCCTTACTAATTTTGGTTAAACCTCAAAATGAGGTTTAACCTCTCTGCGACTTCCTTACATGCGTGCTTTGATGAATTCCCACGGTAGTTTCTCGTCTTCTGAACGCTTTCTGCTTGCATAGTCTTCAGGGTCTACTCCACACTCTTCAAAAGCTGTCATCCATTTCTCAAATGAAAAATGATCACTCCAAGAGTCCATGCGCGCTCCCATTTTCCATACAGTTTCTACTACATTACCGAGCTTTCTATCACCTCGAGACAGTGCAGCTTCAATATACCCTTGATGTGGTGAGTGCCAGTTATATGTTATCGCTTTTGAACGAATATGGCTCTTTAGCAGTTCCACTCGTCTTAAATACTCGTCTATTGGTATTTGTGCTTCACGCTCAAAGGGGGTATGTGGTTTTGGTATAAAGCATGAAGTCGATACAGTAATACGTACACCCCTGTTCTTTTTGTTTGTATGGTCACGCCATGCCTGATGTACAGAATGTGCCAACTCTGCAATGGCTATGATGTCTTCATCGGTTTCTGTTGGCAAGCCAAGCATAAAGTATAGCTTCACCGAATTCCATCCACCTTGAAAAGCGACTTTGCACGCTTCTAACAGATCGTCTTCTGTTATATTCTTGTTTATATAGTCTCGCAATCGCTGGCTTCCCGCTTCCGGTGCAAACGTAAGGCCCGACTTCCTTACTTTCTGTACTCGCTCCATGAGTTCAATGCTAAAGTTATCTGCTCTTAGTGAAGGTAATGATAAGTTTACTTTTTTTGGCTCACACCATTTGAGAAGACTGTCACACAACTCATTTAAATGTTTGTAATCGCTTGTACTCAATGAAAGTAAGGCGAGCTCATCATATCCGGAACTTAGTATAGACGCTATCCCCTGTTCGGCCAGCACTTCAGGTGAACGTGCACGAACGGGATTTCCTGTATATCCGGCCATGCAGAACTTACATCCTCTGATGCATCCGCGAAACAGTTCAAGCACCGACCTATCGTGGACTATACCTGTTGACGGGATGATTGAGTCAACAGGAAAATATGCCTTGTCTAAATCTTTTACAATTCTCTTTACTATGTCGGGAGAGTTTTTCGTCTGCAATGACGGTACATGTACCCCTCCAAGGCTGGCAGCTGTTTTTAGAAAATCATCTTTATTTGTGGCAGACTTATATGCTTCAATCAACTCAACTGCTACATCTTCGCCCTCACCAACAACAAACAAGTCAATGAATTCTGCAATTGGTTCCGGGTTATAACAACATGCACCTCCGGCGATGACTAGAGGGTCATCTCCTCCCCTGTCAGCACTTCGCAAAGGTATCCCCGCAAGGTCAAGCATATTTAACACATTTGTGTATGAAAGCTCATATCCGATGGTAAAGGCAACAATATCAAAGTCGCTTATCCCATCATAGCTTTCTAAACCATATAAAGGAATTGCGTTATCACGCATTTCCTGCTCCATGTCTGTCCATGGTGCAAACACTCTCTCGCACCACACATCCTCAATATTGTTGAGCAATCCATACAAGATCTTCAACCCGAGATTAGACATGCCAATCTCATAGGTGTCAGGAAAGCAAAATGCAACTCTGACATTAACATTTTGCTTGTCCTTTATAATTTGATTATATTCGCCACCTGTATATCTTGCTGGCTTTTGAACATTGTTCAGAACTCTCTCGAGTTTATTATTAATCATTGATACCTCTAAAGTGCAGTTCCTATTTTATATATAGACTCCGTTACTAAAGCTTTGAATTGTGGTGCGGATTGATCTGCCATTTCCTGTACTTCCTCATGTGTCAATGGTGTCTTTGAGATGCCGGCTGCAAGATTTGATACACATGATATGCCACAAATTTTCATACCCATATGATTAGCTGCAACGGCTTCACATGCTGTGCTCATCCCAACAACATCAGCGCCTAAGGCTTCACATGCACGAATTTCAGCAGGTGTTTCAAAACTCGGACCGGAGAATTGAATATATACACCTTCATTTAGGCCAACATTTTCTTGTTTTGCTGCTTCTCTTATCTTGTCTCTTAGTTCCAGATTATATACTTCGCTCATGTCGGGGAACCTTGTTCCAAGCTCTTCAATATTCTCACCAATCAGTGGTGATGGCACGCTATACAATATATGATCAGTGATGAGCATAAAGCTACCTGCTGTGCATGAAGGATTTATTCCGCCAACAGCATTTGTCAAGAACAGAACTTTCGCACCCATCAGACCCATTAGACGTATCGGTAGAACAACATCGCTCATTGGATAGCCTTCATAATAATGAACACGTCCTTGCATCGCAACAACAGGAACACCTTTTACATATCCGAAAACAAATCGTCCCTGGTGTCCCGGAACTGTACTGATCGGAAAGCCTTCAATATCGTGATAATCAATCGTTGTCACCACATCCATTTCAGAAGCATATCCGCCTAGTCCGGAGCCAAGTATAAGTGCTACCTTTGGTACAAAGTCTGTTTTTGTTCTAACGATTTCTAAGCATTTAGTAAGTTTTTTGTATACGTCGTTCATAAGTTGCCTCCATCTAATATATAATTTCGAGATAATTTCTACGTATATATAAGTATACCGCAAACAAATTGCAGTTGCAAATTAAAATAGCTTGACAAGACTATAAAAATAAGAGTAATATCTTATGGTACGGTAATTTTTAGTTTCAAATAAGTTGCACTGAAAGTGGTGATATTGTGGACGCAGACGGAAAACAGAAAACGAAAATCATTGGCAAGCTTCGCCAAGTATTAAACTTGTGGTCTAGTCTACGGATCACCTGCATGGAGGTGCAATATGCTAAAAGAAAAAATCTTAGAGTACATCAATGACAAAAATATGATTGCCTTGAAGTCCTTACTTTCTGAATCGGAAAGTTTGGAAATCCTGGATGCGTTTTATGACCTGTCATCAGACGAACAAATTATAGTGTTCAGATTACTAAATAAAAACGAAGCTCTTGATATATTTGAACATTTGGATACAGAAGAACAACACAATCTACTACGCTCATTTACTGATGAAAAAATCACAGAATATATTAATGAACTTGCCCCGGATGATCGTGTGCGACTTTTGGACGAACTTCCGGCCAAAGTGGCAAAAAAGCTAATCAACTCTTTGTCTGCTGAAGAGCGCAAAATTACAAATGTACTCATGGGCTATGCTCCGGAAACTGCCGGACGAATCATGACCACTGAATATATCTCATTCAGCAAAGAGCTAACGGTAGAAGCTGCGTTAGATAAAATACGCAATCAAGGTGAGGATAAAGAAACAGTATATACTCTATATATAACCAGTCCACGCAGAAGACTGGAAGGTGTTATTTCTCTAAAAGACTTGGTAATGGCAAAAGGCAATCCAAGAATCGAAGAAATCATGTCAAAAAGTGCAATCAGCTTATCAACCGACACCGACCAGGAAGAAGTCGCCCGCCTACTAAAAGAGCTTGACCTTCTCGCAGTTCCGATTGTTGATAAAGAAAACCGTCTGGTCGGTATTGTCACAATCGATGATGCGGTTGACATTTTGGAAGAAGAAACCACTGAGGATATCTACGACCAAGCCGGTCTTGCTGATATAACTAAGAGCGAAACAAATCGTAGTGAGGTTCTTGTAAGTGGAAGTCTGTGGGCGATTTGGAAGGTTCGACTCCCCTTCTTGCTCATAACATTATTCGCCGGCTTCGGTGCTGCATTTATCATAGAGGGCTTCGAAGAAGCACTGGAAACCATAATTGCAGTTGCTTTCTTTATGCCACTCATCATGGACATGGGCGGAAACGTCGGCACACAGTCGTCTACAGTATTTGCACGTGGCGTTGTACTGGGACACATAGATATTAAGTCATTTTTTAAACACTTTTTGAAAGAAGTTGGTATTGGGTTTAGTCTTGGTGTTTTGATCGGTGCAGGTGGCGGTGTAGCTGCTGCAGTTGCAAATGTATTAATTTGGGACGGCTCACCAATGCTCGGTGTTGCAGTCGGACTTGCTCTAGTCGCAACAATGACTCTAGCTTCCCTGTTGGGCTTTCTGGTTCCATATCTTCTTATCAGACTCAAGGTTGATCAGGCTGCGGGATCAGCACCAATTATCACATCAATAAAAGACATTGCCGGACTATTGATTTACTTCGCATTTGTCAGCATTTTCTTAGGATATCTGTTATAATAGCACCTTTGTAAGAAGCACTAGAAAGGATAATATCTAAATGACAATCTTTGAAGCCCTTATACTGGGGCTATTGCAAGGCATAACAGAGTTTCTGCCGGTTTCAAGTTCGGGACATCTCGTACTTCTTCAACGAATATTCGGAGTTGCTTATTATGAAGCATTTACATTCACCATTGTTGTTCACATAGCAACACTTATTCCGGTTTTATTCGTGTATTACGGCAGAATAAAGTCAATTGTTAAAAAACCATTTCAAAAGCTTACCCTACTACTTATTCTCGGTACCGTGCCAACAGTTATTGCCGTTATATTGTTTGGAGATTTTATCGACGCATTGTTCGCGGGCCAAGGCATCTTCTTAGCTATCGGCTTTGCTGCTACTGCTATCGCCATGTTCTTGACAGACCGCAGCAAAGAGGGCACAAAGGACATGGATCAAATAACAAAAAAAGATGCATTGCTTGTCGGTGTTGCCCAAGCATTTGCAATTATGCCCGGTATTTCGCGTTCAGGGAGTACAATTGCCGGAGCCGTTGCTTGTAAGGCTAAGCGTGACGCTGCTATTAACTTCTCATTCTTGCTTTCCATACCGGCCATAGCCGGTGGTATTGCACTAGAAATTATGCACATCATAAGCGGAAGAACTACTTTAGATTCGTTGCTCACAATGCCAATGTTGGTGGGATTCCTTACTGCTATGATTTCTGGATATTTTGCGATAAAATTCATGTTGAGAATTGTTGAAAAAAGAAAGCTTAAATACTTTGGCATCTATCTCATGGTTTTGGCAGCATTAATATTTGTCGATGTAATGTTCACAAACATCTTCTTCTATTAAGGTAAAGAGATTAGCTAAATATTCAATTCAATTTTCGACTTCTATAAGTCGAAAACATCAAGTCTTCAGAAGGAGATTGTACTCACTGAAAGGTCATTCCTACTTAAAGAGGCGGAGGTCTTAACCCACATCTTGACTTCGTCAAGACCCCCACTTCAAACGCCGATAGGCGTTAAGTGGCGGGAAGATAAAACGAGGCTGTTGCAAAACAGCCTCGCCCCATTATACTACCAAGAGTTCCTATTTCCTTATCCTTACGTCCAACCCTTCGTATCCATCTCTTGTATCTTCTATGAAGTCACCTTTTAAATATCGCTCTTTATCTTGCTCTTTTCTATAGTACAAAACTCTCTGATTATACATATCTTCCCAATTTGACAACTCCTGAAGAGCGATCATCAACAAGCCGTAGTTGTCTTGAATTGATGTGGATATTCTTTGTAGAATTAATGTCCCGGCGTTGTCAATTGTATCATCTCTGGCTATTATATCAAGCCATTTATACATATCTTGTGCAAGTTCGTTGGCACTATTGTAATTGACTTTTTGCATTTGCATGTTTCGTTTTGGCGACCTCAACTTTAATGAGCGATTAACCATTATCGTTATTGCAACACCATAGAGTATGTCATCACCATTTATATATCCAAGCTCTGATTGATAATATTGCTTATAAATTGGTCTCGACTTGTTAATTATGTGATTATGGTTGTCGATTGATAGTGCCATGTTCTTTATTATTTTATTAAACTCGGAATTTTCATCCATATTTTTAATCATTCGTTCTACAAACAGCATCTTTGCGATACATGTACAAGTCAATAGAATATCCAACAGATAGATCACTGCATCTCTGTACTTCTCATTTAGATGGTCAAGCTTATAATTTTTTCTGGTATCGGATACATCTTCATTTTCTGATAGTGCTGAAATGTATTTAACATTTTCAAACGTGTGGACTGAATCACAAAGTTTTTCAATAAGTCTGTTCTTTATATTTCGTGCTGTGCCCGCCGCAGTTTTCTTCGGCAATGTGTCACTTATTCCATGCCTAATATATGTTGTAACAGTCTTTAGATATTTATTAATTTGTCGCTTGAAGTATGGCTCTGCGAACAGCTCATTTAGTTGAGCGATATCAGTAGCAGCATGACTATCTTGCAGGAATCTTAACAGCATAATACGTATGTCAGGCTTTTTCAACGCTTTAATATATGGCGATGCAGCTTTTTTTCTCGTATCGCTTAGCATAATTGCCACTGCACTCGTGGTGATCATATCCAAATCGTCGAATTGCTTTTTTACTTCCTCAATGTTGCCGATCGAATCAAGACTCTTGGTATCTAAACTACCTGAGCCGACCCATTTTTCAGAATCATTTGGCAAGCTTTCAAAAGTACCGGCCGTTCTATCAATTTCTCTCGCCATAGAATCCGGCTTTTCGGGCAATCTTACTGAAGTAACCATGTCTTTCGCTTTGTTTACAAACCCGGAAAAACCTTTTCTTGTAGCATTGGCACCCTTATTCGAGCTGTCGGCAGTAAGGTTTGTTGCACTTTGCTGGCCATTAATATTTGGTGTGCCGGATCCGTCATTAATTTTCTGTTTTCCGATTAGCTCAGATAGTCTTGCATCTTCTCTAGCAAGCCTCATCGCTTTTACTTCTTGCTCTTTGGCAATATCTTGTGCATTCATATTTCCGGCAGTTTGTGCGGCTTCGACTCCTCGACCTCTTGTATGCTGACCAGCATCAACTCTTTGTTCAACGGGAGGTCTATTCATTCTTGCTTCGCGTTCTCTGACAAGTCGAGTTGCTTCAACCTCACGTTGTTGAGCTAAACGCGCTTCATCGGCTTCTCGTCTTTGAGCTAAATGAGCAACTTCGGCTTCTTTATCGGCTCGTCGTTCGGACTCGCCTATTTGTTCCTTGGCAACGCGAGCAGCCTCGAGTGCTTTTTCATATGCAATACGAGCAGCTTCGACTTCCGGTTCTTCAACTGCATGAGCAGTTTCAGCTTTGCGTTCTTGAGCTACACGATTAGCTTCGGCTTCACGTTCATGAGCCAGTCGATCAGCTTCGGCTTTACGTTGTTCTTGAGCTAAGCGTATTTCTTCGACTTTGCGTTCTTGAGCCAACCGAGCTTCTTCGACTTCACGCTTTTTAGCCAATCGGGCAGCCACGGCTTCTTCAATTAAGCGATCCTTCTCAGCTTCTCGCTCCTGCGTCAAGCGCGTTTCTTCAGCTTCTTGTCTCAAACGTGCTTCTTCAACTTGTTGTCTCAAACGTGTTTCTTCAGCCTGTTGCTCCTGAACCAAACGAACAGCTTCAGCTTCTTGAATTGAACGTGCATCTTCCGCCTCTTTGGCTGATTTCAGTATTTCTTCGGCTTCTTGTTCTTTTTCCTGTTTCACAACTTCAGCTTCTGCAATAGCAAGCTTCAATGCTTCAACCTTATCTTTGGTGATTCTCAAAGTTTCAGCCTTCTCTCTAGCAATGCGCAATGCTTCATCTCTTTCAAGAGTAAGTCTATATATTTCTGAGTCAGACTCTTCATTTGATGCCAGCAATGCACTTGTCTTTGCTTTAACATTTAGCTTTGCATCAGCATCTTCCTTAGTTAGACGCTCTGCCTCTACTTGAGCTTTTTCATTAGCAACTCGTGCTATTTCTGATTTTTCTATATTATGTCGTAACAACTCAGCTTTTTCACTAGCCAGTTGTAGAGCTTCTGCTTCTTCTTTTGTAAGACGCATTGTCTCTGCTGCATCATTAGTTTGCAGTAGAGCTTCCGATTTTTCATTAGAAAGTCGCAACGCTTCTGCCTTTTCTGCAGCAAGTCGGTGCACTTCTCTCTCTGCTTCATCACCGGCAAATTGTGTTACTCTTACTCTATCATTCGCTTGTCGAAGGGATTCTGCAATTCCCGTTGCATGCATCATCGCCTCTGTTTCGGCTTTCTCATTAGCACGTCTTGTTATTTCAGCACTTTCATTAACAGTCTGTAGTTTCGTAGCTTTTTCGTTTGCCAGTTGTATCGCTTCTTCCTTTTCATCGGCAAGTTGCAACACTAATGCTTCAGTTTTGTCATTAGCACGTTGAAACGCCTTTACTTTTTCTTCCGCTGATCGAGCTTCATTAAGTTTCTCGTTGACAAGTCTTTGTATTTCAGCTTCAGCTTCAGCTTTCTCTTGGGCGATACGTCGTGCTTCGGCCTCTGCGGCCTCTTGTGCAATACGTCGTGCTTCGGCTTCAGCCTTTTCTTTAGCTAAGCGTCGTGCTTCGGCTTCAGCTTTTTCTTGAGCTATACGTAGAGCTTCAGCTGCAGCTTTCTCATCAGCTATTCGACGTGCTTCGGCTTCGGCTTTTTCTTTAGCAATACGTTCAGCTTCTGCCTTTTCTTCGGCTATTCGTCGTGCTTCGGCTTCGGCTCTTTCTTTAGCAATACGTTCAGCTTCGGCTTTTTCTTTTGCAATACGTTCAGCTTCGGCTTTTTCCTTGGCTATGCGTAATGCTTCGGCTTCGGCCATCTTTTGTGCAATGCGTTTTGCTTCAGCTTCGGCTTTTTCTTTAGCAATACGTTCTGCTTCGGCTGCGGCTTTCTCTTCAGCTATGCGTTTAGCTTCGGCCGCGGCTTTCTCTTCGGCTATACGTCGTACTTCAGCTTCGGCATTCTCTTTTGCTATACGCATAGCTTCGGCTGCGGCCTTCTCTTCAGCTATACGCTTAGCTTCGGCTTCTGCTTCCGCTTCTGCTTCGGCTTTCTCTTTTGCTATACGCATAGCTTCGGCTGCGGCCTTCTCTTCAGCTATACGCTTAGCTTCGGCTTCTGCCTCTGCTTTCTCTTTTGCTATACGTTGTGCTTCGGCCACGACTTTCTCTTCAGCTATGCGTTTGGCTTCGGCTTTTTCGTGAGCTATGCGTTGTGCTTCAGCTTCAGCCTTCTCTTTTGCTATGCGTTTAGCTTCTTCCTTTTCGTGAGCTATGCGTTGTGCTTCAGCTTCAGCTTTCTCTTTTGCTATGCGTTTAGCTTCTGCCTTTTCATGAGCCACGCGTTGCGCTTCGGCTGTAGCTTTTTCTTTTGCTATACGTTTGATTTCAGCTCTATCCCTAACCAGACGTTGTGGCTCAGGTTCTGCTTTATCCCTGACCAAACGTTGTTGCTCGGGTTCTGCTCTCTCTCTATTAATGCGTCCAGATTCAGCCTTATCTCTAGCCATTCGTTGTGGATCTGCTCTAGTCCCATCTTTGTCCACATTTTCTTTTGCATTCACTTCTCCTCTAGAAGTGGCTAACTTCTCTGTTGTAGGTTCAGTGGTTTTGGCTCGCTGTTTTGCTACAACTCTGTTTTTTGTTGTAGCTCTGCTTTTTGCTGTAGCATTATTATTCTGTGCGGCTCGCTTTTCCTTGTTGACATCATCAGACTTTTTGTCTTTTGAACGCTTCGGACGCTTAAATATTCCAATAACTGCATTTATTATCTTTTTTATTAATTCTCTACTATAATAAAAGAATATGGCAGCCGGTATTAAATACACAAATGCCAATGGCCAAAAAATGTATGCCATTATTGGTATCAGGGCAATACATAAACATCCTAAATAAAAATATGCAATAACACTCTTTTTCATACGGCAAAGTATATCACACAAATAAAAAATTTGCTATATAATTTTCATAGTTTTTTAATTGTTTTAAACAAGTCATGGCTCTCTCCTATATAAGCTGATTTTTGATACTTCAAACCCAATAATTGTAAGAACGACAAAGACTAGACATACGATGAGTTGTAGCGGACTCAGCGGAACAACAGAGAACAAATCTCCCACTGCCGGCACATACATTACTAAGAACAATATCAACATCGCACCTAAGGTGGCGAGGTTAAGAAACCTGTTGTTAAACAGTCCGCCTCTGGCACCAATAAACCCTTCAGACTTTGATGGAAACACGACAAGAAGCTCAATCGCTACAAGTGTAAAGAAACACATACTCATAGCCACCACATGCTGACTTACACCCTCCGGTGGCACTGCAATATAGAGGCCGAATAAAAATGCACTAAATGATCCAATACATACAAATATTGATCTCGTTATCACCGATCGCAGTGTACGTCTGTTAACTATGGCTTCTTGAGGGTTTCTGGGTTTTCTATTCATTACTCCGGGCTCTTTCGGCTCCATACCGAGAGCAAATGCCGGAAGTGCATCAGTCAGTAGATTTACAAACAATAATTGTGTGGCTATGAGCGGCACCGGCAATCCAAATATTACACCAAGGAGAACTATGAGTATCTCGCCAATATTACAAGCTAATAGATAACCGGTTACCTTTCTGATGTTCCCATATATGGTTCTACCTTGTTCAACAGCTCCAACAATGCTTACAAAATTGTCATCAGTAAGTATCATATCTGATGCTTCCTTTGTTACATCAGTGCCGGTAATTCCCATTGCAATGCCTATATCAGCTTTCTTCAGAGAAGGTGCATCGTTCACACCGTCACCGGTCATCGCGACTATATTATTATTGGCCTTAATCGCAGTAACAATTCGCACCTTATGCTCAGGAGAAACTCGGGCAAATACATTCACCGTCTTAACTTTCTCTGACAGTTCATCATCTGTAAGTTCGTTAAGGGCATTTCCATCTAAAACTTCACCAAAGTCATCAACAATACCTAACATACGGGCGATCGCAAAGGCTGATGTCTTATGATCGCCTGTTATCATTTTTACATTAATTTTTGCGTTATGACATTGTTCAATCGAAGCTTTCACTTCTTCACGCGGCGGATCCATAATGCACATCATTCCGACAAAAACAAGATCATCTTCAACATTATCAATTGCACTTGCACTTTCATATCTCTTATATGCAAATGCAAGAACACGAAGTGCTTGTGATGCAAAAATCTCATTTTGTTCCGTCAAGTGTAGCCTTAATGACTCAGTCATAGGCACTATGGCGCCGTCAATGTACACGCTTGATGATCTGCTTATAATCGCGTCAGGAGCACCTTTTGTATTCATAATCACATTGTCACCATGAAGATTATAAGTTGACATCATCTTTCTGTCAGAGTCGAAGGGTATTTCCTGGATGCGCCTGTTGGCGTCATTCATCGCATCTTTGTATAATCCAAGCTTTGCACCAAAAACCAACATTGACCCCTCTGTCGGATCGCCAATTATTGTAGAATTCTTATCGTCATATACTGCGTCGTTACAGAGTACCCCAATTTCTGCCATAAGATTAACATTTCTGGATATCATACCATCCGAAACAACACGACCTTTTCCTTTATACCCAACACCGGTGACAACATAATCCTTTTCCGGGTCACAAACTTTCACAACAGTCATTTTATTTTGTGTTAGTGTACCGGTTTTGTCTGAACAAATTACGGTTGTACTCCCGAGTGTTTCAACAGCACGAAGTCGCTTAACGATAACATGAGCTTTTACCATTTTCTGAACGCCAATCGCTAATATTACCGTTGCAACAATGGCTATCCCCTCCGGAACTGCAGCAACTGCCAAAGAAACGGCTACAAGCAACATTTCAACTACATCTCTTGGATCACCAAAACCTATGAAATTGTAAAAAATGGCAACAGCAAAAACAATTGCACATGTGATAACACAGAGAATCCCAAGTGTCTTAGCCAATGAATTTAATTTATCTTGAAGAGGTGTTTTTCCTGCGTCGGTATCGTCCAACAATGTTGCAATCTTGCCCATTTCTGTATTCATTCCTGTTGCATATACCACGCCTGTTCCCCTACCATACGTAACAGTGCATCCTGAATACGCCAGGTTGACCCTGTCACCTATGACAGCGTCCGGATCTATGATCAGTGTTGCATCTTTTTTCACCGGATTTGATTCTCCGGTCAATGATGCCTCATCAACTCTGATATTTATTGTTTCAATTAGTCTGATATCCGCAGGAATGAAGTCACCGGCGTCCAAGACAACAATGTCCCCGACAACTACATCGCTTGAATCAATTTTTAATATCTTTCCATCTCTTTTTACTTTTGCCTTGGGGCTGGACATATTTTTAAGCTCTTTGAGAGCATTATCTGCCTTATTTTCTTGTGTGATTCCAATTATCATATTAACGACTAAAATTGCGAATATAATAATTGCATCTTTTGGCCCATCACCGGCAATAATTGAAATAATAGCTGCTGCAATGAGAATTAAAACAAGAAAGTCCTTAAACTGATCCACAATACGCAGAAACAATGACCTTTTCGGTTGTGAAAGCAACTTATTAGGACCATTCATTGCTAAACGGTCCTGGGCTTCGCTAACACTTAGGCCACTTACCGGATCAGCCGCCAAGCTATTCAACGTACTATTTATATCAAGTGAATGAACAACATTGTTCATATGAAGTCACCTTCTTTTTGCTCTTTTCTTCATAGGCTATTTTGCGTTATCGTCATTCTGCACGAAGTTGCAGAATCTAAGCCTTCTGTACTTAGTGGATTCTGCGACTTCGCGCAGAACGACGGACGGCAATACACAACTTGCTCCACTAACCTCTCTAAAACTCGGATGTGCCTACAGTTCGTGGGAAAGGCAGAACATCTCTTATGTTTGAAACACCGGTGATATACATTAGAAGCCTCTCGAACCCAAGACCAAAACCGGCATGCTTTGTTCCACCATATTTTCTTAGCTCAAGATACCACCAATATGATTCTTTGTCGAGCTCCATTTCAGCAATACGCTTCTCAAGCATATCCAAACGTTCCTCACGCTGACTGCCGCCTATGATCTCACCGATTCCCGGCGCAAGCAAATCCATGGCAGCAACAGTTTTGCCATCATCATTCATACGCATATAGAACGCTTTTATATCCTTCGGATAATCAGTCACAAAAACAGGCTTCTTGTGGTGCTTCTCTGTCAGATAGCGTTCATGTTCCGTCTGAAGATCACAGCCCCAATAAACCGGGAACTCAAATTCTTCTCCAGACTCAAGTAGTATATCAATCGCTTGTGTATATGTAACATGTGCAAATTCCGCATCCGCTATTGAAGTTAGACGCTCAAGTAGCCCTTTGTCAACAAAGTTATTCAAAAACTCTAATTCATTTTTGCATTTTTCCAAAACTCCACGTATTACATACTTGAGCATATCTTCAGCCAGTTGCATATCATCAGTCAAGTCTGCAAATGCGATTTCCGGCTCAATCATCCAAAACTCAGCCGCATGGCGTGGTGTATTGGAATTCTCGGCTCTGAATGTCGGTCCAAATGTATACACTTTATTAAATGCTAGTGCATAAGCTTCAGCATTTAACTGACCTGATACGGTGAGGCTTGCTTCTTTTCCGAAAAAGTCTTCGGTATAATCAACTTTTCCATCTGCGTCTCTTGCCACATCTGATAAATCCAATGTCGTGACACGGAACATCTCTCCTGCTCCCTCTGCATCACTACAAGTTATGATTGGAGTGTGGACATTGACAAAATCACGTTCTTGAAAGAAGCTGTGAATTAAATGAGATGTGATAGAACGCATCCTAAACACAGCATTAAAAAGATTTGTTCTTGGTCTCAAATGAGCAATTGTTCGTAAAAACTCCGGAGAATGACGCTTTTTTTGAAGCGGATAATCGGGAGTTGATTCACCTTCGACAATAATTTCTTGTGCAGATATCTCGAAGGGTTGCTTTGCACCATCGGTCACTTTGAATGTACCTGTTACTATCAATGCTGCGCCAACATTTTGCTTTACAATCTCTTTGAAGTTAGCGAGACTGCCTTCTTCAAGTACAATTTGTACCCCTTTAAATGAGCTCCCGTCATTTAAATCAATAAACCCGAAAGCCTTCATATCACGTATTGATCTAGCCCATCCGCTTACAGTAACTGTAGAGTCGGAGTATTTTTCTTTGTCATGAAATAGTTCATTTACTGTTACTTTATTCATATTGAACTCCTTTTCCTAAAACCAGGCTTTTTTGCACATCCAAAATCCGTTGATTCTTGCTACCGCACCATTTTTGTGAAAGTGTTCGTTCCTCATGTATATACCTTCCATCAACAAGCACGTCAGTCAACTTCACTAGTTCTGCAATCGCATAATCGATTTTTGATTCTTCTTGCAGTTCTTCAAATGTTTTTCCGGTAAAAACCCAAACATTTAATCCTTTCTCACGCGCAACAGCTGCGAGATTTACACAATCCGCAGCTTGCTCAAATGGTTCACCACCCGATAGTGTTAGACCATCTGTAAGTGGATTTGAGAGCATGTCATTTATGATACTTTCAACAGATACTTCCGTACCACCAGTTGAATCCCAAGTATCCGGATTATGACATCCCTCACAGCGAAACTGACAGCCTTGCGTAAACACCACAAATCTTAGTCCCGGTCCATCTACAATGGAATCTTGAACTAGTCCCGCTATTTTCATTTTTATGACCATTCCTTTCGATTTGCTCAGGCACAAAACAACCTATAAATGGTCATAAAAATGCGCGTACGAGCGACAGTTTCGCGTAAGCGAGAGTCGCTCACGCATTTAAGAATAGTTTGAATTTATTCAAACTATTACTCTCCGCTTGCAGAAGCTGACATATTATGCAAAACTCTGTCATTCACTTCCGAAAGCTTAGCATCATTAAACCTATCGACTGTCCCAACCAGATATCCTGTTATGCGTCTGATACGCTCAAATTTTGGCAACTCGTCATCCTCTTCGCGTCTTCCACAGCTTGGACATTCATCTTTTATAAAGCCAGTATAGCCACAGACCGGATCTCTGTCAACGGGATGGTTAACCGAACCATATCCGACACCCGATTCATGCATATACTTTATTATTTTTTCAAATGCTTCAAGATTATCAAGGGGGTTCCCATCCATCTCAACATAGCTTATGTGACCTGCATTTGTTAATGCATGATATGGTGCTTCAATTCTGATTTTGTCAAATGCGTTCATTTTAAAGTCTACAGGAATATGGAAACTATTAGTGTAGTATTCCTTATCTGTAATACCTTCTAAATTGCCATAGCGAAAACGGTCAATTTTCACAAATCTGCCTGCCAGACCTTCTGCCGGAGTTGCGATCAAAGTTATGTTTAAGCCTCGTGCTTTCATCTCTTTGTCACATCGTGCACGTAGATAACTAACAATTTCAAGACCAAGATTTTGGGCACGTTCGCTTTCTCCATGGTGCTCACCAATTAGAGCTGTTAATGTTTCAGCAAGACCTATGAATCCGATAGTGAGCGTTCCGTGCTTCAATATTTCACGCACTTCATCATCATGTTTCAGCTTTTCAGAGCCGAGCCAAACGCCTTGTCCCATCAGAAACGGGAAGTTATATACACGCTTTTTGCATTGGACCTCAAAACGTTCCAATAGTTGATCAATTACAAGATCAAGCTTATAATCTAAGTCTTCAAAGAATCGACCAATATCTCCACTGGCCTTTATTGCAAGCCTCGGTAAATTTATAGATGTAAATGATAAATTTCCGCGTCCATTACCAATCTCTTGATCCGGGTCATACGCATTTGCAATTACTCGTGTTCTGCAACCCATGTATGCAATTTCTGTTTCTATTACGCCTTCTTTGTAATACTTTATGTTAAAGGGAGCATCCACAAATGCAAAATTTGGAAACAGGCGTTTTGCACTACAGCGACACGCAAGTTTGAAGAGATCGTAGTTTGGATCTCCCTGATCAAGACTTATGCCTTTCTTGACTCTAAACACTTGGATAGGATAAATTGGCGTTTCTCCATTGCCAAGACCGGCTTCCGTAGCGAGCATGACATTCTTCATAACCATGCGCCCTTCCGGAGAAGTGTCCATCCCATAGTTAATACTTGAGAACGGAGTCTGTGCACCGGCTCGGGAATGCATTGTATTGAGATTATGTATTAGTGCCTCCATGGCTTGATATGTAGAGCGATCCGTTTCTTTTTTTGCAAAATGCATTGCAGTTTCTTGGATTTGATCGACATCGAAATTGTCTCCAAAGAGCTTTTTGAGCTCAGGTCTTTCTACGCTTAGGTATCCTTCGTTACTTTCCAAGGTTGGAAGTAATCCTGTTTTTTCATGAATATCATTTATCATGTCTCTTAGTTTAGCTTCAGGATCTTCAATTTTCATTGCAAGCATAAGTGCTTTTGCCAAATTTTGTCTATAGAGCTTAACAAATGTCTTCTTTACTCCATCTGCCATACCATAATCGAAGTTGACAATGCTTTGCCCGCCATGTTGATCATTTTGATTAGATTGTATTGCTATACATGCCAATGCTGCATATGAGGCAATATCATTAGGCTCACGAAGATGGCCGTGTCCTGTAGAGAACCCGCCCTTAAATAGTTTAATTATATCAATTTGACAGCATGTCGTAGTAAGTGTTAAGAAGTCTAAGTCATGGATATGTATATCACCTTCTGCGTGTGCATTAGAGTGTTCCGGCTTCAGCACGAACATATTGTAGAACTGCTTCGCACCTTCAGAGCCATACTTTAGCATGACTCCCATTGCGGTATCCCCATCAATATTCGCATTCTCTCTCTTTACATCACTGTTACGAGCATCGGTGTTAGTGATTTCCTCATATGTTTTCATCAATCGAGTTCTCATTTGACGAACACGATTACGCTCATTTCTATAGAGAATATATGATCTGGCTGTAGCAATATATCCGTTGTCCATCAAGACCTTCTCTACAACATCTTGAATATGTTCAACATCAGGGGTTTCTTCTCCCTCCAACTCCAATATTGACAAAACTTCGTTTGCCAGCCTATCAGACAGTTCACCACTTCCTGGTCTATACGTCGCTTTAAAAGCTTTGCCAATTGCAGTAGATATTTTTGCAATATTGAACTCAGCAGTTCTTCCATCTCTTTTTTTAATGCCGGTAATAGGCATTGTAGCCACCCCTTTAGACAACCATGTCTCACTCACGGTTGTGATAATAATTCCCCGAGATTTCCAAGGTTTTTCACAAATACTGCGGACACAATATATTGTGTTTTGGAACTCTGACAGGAACTATATTGTACAACCAATAGTTTGATAAGTCAATACGCAAAATTGAAATTTTTAACCTTTTGTAAATCGAAATGATGAATTTTCACATTTTCAATTTTAGGTGCGGAGTTTGAGACTGGGAATTAAGGCCAGAGACCGTCGGTTAGATACTATTGATTTAGTGCTATAATGCTGTTGAAATATACTCAATTATCGTGTTATGATTATAAATATTTATTTAAAACTGATTGTATGGTAATATCAAATAATCTATGAAAAACTACCGTCATTCTGCGCGTAGTCGCAGAATCTAAGAAGTCTGTACTTACGAGATTCTGCAACTTCGTGCA
>Ga0123355_10004898_pt1 | contig 19478 bp, 14 predicted proteins | sample TergutEmb28metaG_3_FD_89872 | JGI IMG/M metagenome (GOLD analysis project Ga0123355, IMG submission 89872) | Embiratermes neotenicus P1 segment gut microbial communities from Petit-Saut dam, French Guiana - Emb289 P1 | ecosystem: Host-associated > Arthropoda: Insects > Digestive system > Gut ...
AAAAACACTCCCCTTTGTGTCCCTCCCTCAAAAAAATTAAAAAAAAAAGGGGGAACCCACCAACCAAAAAAGGGCCGGGGGGAGGGGGGGGGAGTGGGGGGGGGGGGTGTTCAACCCCCCCCCCCCAGAAATTCCGAAGGTCCTCCAAAATCGTGTCAAACTCAACCCGATTGTGAAAACTGTCAAAAAAAAGTGCTGAATTTAGGACGCCAACACTCCAAGATGTGCAGAAAAAGGCAGTAAAATTCTAAAACTACCTAAGTTCGCAATTGTTTTACATTAGCACTGACAAATAAATTGGTTGTCATCATAAATAGTCTTAAAGTACCAAAAATTAAGAAACTTTTATTATATGAAATGAAATTTCTTGTACTAAATTACAGCTGCCTCCAGAACCCTTGACTAGGGGGTAAAGGACTACCGCCCCCAGATCCCCGTTCTCTGTCCTCAACAGAATTTGTTGAACCCCCCCACGAACAAAATTCCTGGGCACGCCACCGGTCTGGAGTGTCTATTTCCCCACTAATTTTAACTTCTAATTTTATTATTTTAACTTTAAACATAATTTTATCCACTTTTCTACATTTAGCCGTCAACACTTTAAAACATAATTACTCGATTCTACTTCGTTATATGTTATATATATATATATATATATCAATGCAAGAAACTGCGATTATGATTTACAATCTAAACTACGTATTTATCTTCCATTTTTGCCAAACTGAATACGCCCTATTTGACCAAAATATTTTGAGTTATACTGAACAAATTAATTGCTTTGTTCCACCGAATATACTATGATTCTTGCTAAATACAGATGCTTTTGTTAACATCTGTGACTAGACATGAAATGAGCCAATAGCCAATAGCCAACAGTGAGATTCCAGACTGTTTGAAAGGCAGCAGTAAAAAGGAAATATTTGTTCATATTTGTAACTATAAAACAAGCCCAATTTGCTACAAGGCGTGGTTCAATTTTGATGGGATATGATGCAGCATTACACTGTATTTTACAAGCAGGCGCGTACCCAAGGGAGGGGGGGAAAGGTTTCTGGGCTGCAGTCCCCCATCAAATTGAAATTTAAAAAAATCGCGCACACACAGATTGTAGACTCTATGATATCAAACGTTTTACGTGATTTATCCTCGAGCCGAAATTAGACATTGAAATCGGCTGATGACTAGTACTTTAGAATTTTGAAAAAATACGTACATACGTAACATTGAGGTACATTCGCCTAATCATTACTGCCACGGAAAATCAACAAGTAATACTTATTCTGAGTGTGTGTTTCTGTGGTTTTAGTTACGCAGCATGCAATGCGCGTGCACCATATTTTCATTTGTGGCCTGTCCGGTTATACAAAATTCTTCCACGTTATCTCCATTATCTCAATCACGTTATGACTGTGGGTCAAACGTGATTGTTTTTTATTTATTTATTTTCTACGCATATTTTCACTGAAAAAATTTCTCATTCTAAGAAGAATATAACGAGATACTATCATAAATGTACATAGGTCTTCTTATTCAGTTACCGTTATTCTTGTCAGATTTGAATGAAACTTGAATTATCTCGACAGATTTTCGAAAAAAATACTCAAACATCAATTTAATGAAAATCCATCCAGTGGGAACCGACTTGTTCCATGTTGTCACGCGGACGGGCGGGCGGACGCCGAGACAGACAGATATGACGAAGCTAAAAGTCGCTTTTGCAATTTTGCGAACGCGCCTAAAGATTTCGGTATATGCAGAAATACTTATTAAAGTCAAATATAAATCACATACAGCCTCAAGGTCAGCCCTGTCTGCCACTCCAACGAAATTTCTGGGTTCGTGTCTGACTAAAACTTAATATTTTCTTTTACCTGGTCAATTTAACATGAATTAAACAAACAAAGTATCTAACTAATGAATGCACTCACTCACTTATTCAGTCCGTCACTCAATTATTCACTCTATGAACAGCACAGTCCTCCTTCAGAAGTTAATTGCTTTTCAACTAGTCAAGAAAAGCCACGCTTTTCATGAAACCCAACGGTATGTTATTTCCTTTAGTACAGCTCAACTTGGACCATTTCCTGAACCAAATGAGAGTTTTTGGCGCATTCGCAAAATTGCGAAATGCGACTATTAGATTCGTCGCGTCTGTCTGTCCGTCCGTCCATCCGTCCATCTCTTCGCATGAAACAGTTTGACTCTCACTGGACAAATTTTCATAAAGTTTAATATTTTATCATTTTTCGGAAATACGTCGAGAAAATTCAAATGTCATTAAAACCTAACAAGAATAACGGGTACTTCACGTGAAGACCGATACACATTTTTATCATATCTCGCTTCGCTCAATTCAGCTTAGAATGAGAAATGTTTCAGAAAAATTGTACAAAAAATCAAATTTTATGTTCAGTAACTTTTTTTTTAATTAGTGGCGTTTATAAGGGAATGTGGAAGAATATTGCAGGGCCGGAGAGGTCACAGATGACAACATGGCGCATTGAATATTGGATGCCTAAGGCTACAAACACACACTCAGAATATGTAACATTTATTTTTTGCTGCAACAATGGCTGCAAGAACGCGCCCCAGTGTGAAGTTTATATGTACATTACTTCTCTTGTTTTTTCCTAACATGAGATATGTGAAGTGAACTGTAAGGCTGTAGGAGTCATTTTTCTCTTTCACTATGCTAAACAATTTAAACTGTGAATACAGGCATTGTATAGCACTGAATTATTATCCTGAAGATGTCTCATTTAGAGCTAAAATATGTCAAATGTTAAATTAGAAATATCCTTAATAATAAATGTTAACTGTCATGCCAACAATATTAACACATTTGTTTATTTACATTTATTTATTTCTGCATTCTACAAATCCATAAAAGGAAAACCTATTGGATACAGAACAAGTCAAATGCTTACTGCGGAATAAATCAATTGCATATTAATTCCAGACCCAACGCTGCGCAAATAAAAGGACAGTATGAAACTTACTCAATTATGGTGATACAACATTACAAATCATGACCACCCAGATATATATAAATAAGCATCCAGACCTCAAACAATCAACATCAAATGACCCACAAATACCAAAAGAAACCACTTAATGTTATATGGCATTAGACCATTTATGTAACATCACCTTATGCTGTATAAAATATACTTTCCACACATACCAGCATCATATGCTCAAAACAAGAAACTTAAAACAAGGAAATTTGTAGAGTAACAAGTCTCTATGGAACTTATTGTAATACTAATTTGTATGTCAGCACAACTGTTTTTATTACACAAGGTAAAATGTAGGCTCTATGGAACTTCCAGAAGCCACTACCACATAAAAAACATTACAGCAGTAAAAAAGTTAAAAACACAAGAAAACATGACACTCAGCAATAAAAAACACTATTAATAAGTATATTGTAAATAGATTCAACTCAACATATTATAACAGAATCTACTAGTATTGATTATTGTTTAATTCGAAATATTCATACAAAAAGTCAAATGAATTCATATACATAACATCTTTCAAAATTTACTTGAATTTATATGGATCACCAGATATGTCTTTAATTTAAGATGGAAGTCCATTATAAACTTTTACACCTAGACAGTAAGTCCCTTCTAATATTTAGTTAAGCTGGATAGAGGTTGATGAAAATTTGAGTGTTGTCTAGTGTTTATCTTGGAGTTACAGTTTCTATTTTTGATCACAAAAAGAAGAAGAGAAAATATATATGTTGTGATGGAAGCAGTAAAATTTTTAATTTCCCAAAACAATCTCTACATGAATGTCTACTTTGACAGCCTAGCATATTTCTGATTATATTTTTTTGTAACCAAAAAATGTTTGCACTATTGGAAGAGTGTCCCCAATAATCCGTAATTCATAATGGAGTGGAAGTACATATAGTAAATCATTCTCAAGGTTTACTGTGACACATATGGCTTAATTGATCTCATGGCATAACACGTGGAACTTCATTAAGGTATAATATACCCTATATGTATTTTTCAGGACAATGTATCATTAATAAAGGATCCAAGAAATTCTGTGTTAATGGTATTTGGAATCTGCTTGCTATATTTAATGAAAATATCAGCCGGGATATACTGTCATTTGTAAGCTGAATAAAATGGTTTTATCGAGATTCAATGAGAGTTAGTTTGCTTCAGACCATATAACTATTCTTTTAAAAACTATGCCTTTTTGATGCCTAACGACGACTATAGTGGTTGTACTGCACAGCTAACCTATAAATGTTGCATTTTATATATCTATTCAACATATACAAATACTGAATATTTTAAACATGGTATATACGCTCCATTTTTTCCTCTTCAAAATGCAGTTTGTTTCATAAATCTAACGTATTTGGTTCCTGTTCTATTCAAATTTTATATACAGGGTGTGCTAAAATTAAAAAAATAATTCCGGCGCCAAAAGGTTGATATCATTTTGTACTTTGTACTATTTGAACTCGTAATTAGATTACTAATGTAATCAGCATATACTATAGGAGTAGATCTACTTCCTGCAACCTTTGGTAAATCATTTATGTAACAGAGAAATAATGAAAGGCCCAAAATTGATCCTTTTGGGACACAGTGCTTTATTTTGGGCCAATTAAAAAATGTGTTTTGATTAAAATTAGAATTATTGATTTTAACTCTTTGATACATGTCCCTAAGATTGTTATTTTTGTTGTTGTTGTTGTTTATTCAATCCAGTCAGTAATACGGTGACTCTAGGCACGTCAAGTACTTCATAAGTTATAAAATGTAACAACATTATCATAAAATAAACAAATGTTACAAAACATAGTTAAATTAAAGCATACATCTCTACATTTACTTAATGTTATTAATAATATCTCTATATTACAATTCATACTCTAATTTAATGCACGTATCCATACTGCATTTACTTATTTTAACAATTTGTACATAGACAACATTAAATATTATTATCATTTTATTTAGTCCAAGCTGCTATAGCGTCAAATCAGTAACATAAGAATTCTTCTATTGAATAAAATGCATGATCTATGAGAAAAGATTTCAATTCTCTTTTACAGTATTTGTGTTCCTCCAGCTTCTTTATGTTAATTGGTACCTTATTAAACAATCAAATTCTCATATTCATTACACTTTTTTATAGAGATTTGTTTTACAAGGTTTGATATGTAAATCCATATTTGTCCTTGTATTATGATCACATACCTGTTTATTTTTTGTATTGTGGATTTATACTTCTTTAAAAAACATAATATTTCAAATACTATAAAGAAGTGACCATTAGTATCTTGCAGTCCTTAAATAGTTGTCTAAACCACACATACTCTGGATCACCCTCTTCTGTAGCTTAAATATAGGTATATTTTCACTGTCTGCTCCCCAGAAAATTATACCATATCTTACTAGCGATTCAAATTTTGAATGGTACAGACTTCTTATCATACCCAACCCCATAATTCCTTGTACTGATTTAATAATGTAACATACTTTACCTAGTTGTAGTCTTAATATGCATATATGAGTAGTACATTTCAGATTTTCCATAATATGAATACCAAGAAATTTTGTTTCTGATTTATAAGCTATATCTGTATTTCTATAAGTAATTTTTGGTCTCATCAGAAATCTACTCTGCTTTGTATGATATAACATTGCTGCTGTTTTTCCAGTGTTTATCATGAGGTTATTTTTTAAAACTAATATTCTAACTTCTTCGTAACTTCATTTGCCTTATTCTGTAGAACATTTCCGTCTCTTTCGATGATTAACAAATTAATATAACCCGCAAATAAAACCAACTGTCCATCCTCTACATTTAAAGTAAGATCATTTACGTATATTAGAAACAGAAGAGGTCCAAGATCCAAGCCCTGCGGTACTCCACATTTTAGCACTTTTCATGCGGAAATATATTTATGTTGTTTAGAATTTATGTGACCACTTTGCTCTATTTCTACAAACTGATATTGGTCTGTTAAGTAAGATTTAAACCATGAGTTTACATTTCCTCTCACCCCATAAGAATACAATTTATCCTGCAGTACCCTGTGGTTTAATACATCATACACCTTTGTTAAATCAAAAAATATGCCAATTGCCTGCAACCCATTATCCAGTGCTTCTTGTATTCTCTCAATGAATGACTGACTTGCTGTAGTGGTGGATTTCTGTTCCCTAAACCCATTCAAAAAAAAGTTTAGCCTTGCCAATTATTCCATAGTATGCCAGCTTAGGCAACAATTTATTGTGACTGACAGAATCAAAAGCCTTTTCAAGGTCACAAAATTGCCACCAACCATAGACTTATTATTTAAGGCTCTCAAGATTTCATTTTTTAAAGTGATACAGCTGCTTCTCTTGCTAACTTTTTCCGGAATCCACATGGTTCCTGTACCAATATTTTATTGATATTTAAATGTTCTCTGAGTCTAGAATACATGACCTTTTCAAATACTTTCAAGAATGAAGGTAGTAATGATATAGGTCTATAGTTAGATATGTTCATGTTACCTCCTTTTTTTTATAAAAGGTGTAATATTTGAGTATTTCAAGTGATCTAGAAAGATTCCTAATAATATGGACGTACTGCATATGTAGGTTATTGAGGAACAGATACAAGGAGCGACGATTTTTAATAGCTTGGTAGTAACTTCTTCCTATTCATGAGAATTTTTTTTATTTTAGAGATTTAATTTAATTTATAATATCTTTAGTTGAAACAGACTGAAACCCCAGAACAAGAAATGAATTCTTAGAAATTTGTGATAAAAAACAGATAAGAGTGAAGTAATATCATTGTTAGTTCCAAACTTATTACATGTATTAATCTTGGTAACTGTGTCAACTATAGAAAGAAAATAACTATTGAAGGCACCTGCAATAACTTGTTGATTGCAAGAAGGTTTCCCTCCGATATTGCTTATAAATCTCTTCTCCAATGTGCCACTTTGCAATTTATGTTGTTGTTGTTGTTTTTGTTGTTGTTGTTGTTGTTGTTTTAGTCATCAACAGGAGTATAAGGCAAAAACAGTAATATCACTACTTTTATTTTACAGTCATTGGAGGTGACTGCACAACTAATGATGAATGCCAGGATCTAGAAAACTCACTCTGTGACACCAGACCACGGGATAGGCCCCAATGTGCATGTGCACCAGGCTTTATTCCTGTCGCAAATAACACCAGGTGCCTTCCAAGTAAGATTATTATAATTATTATTATAATTTTAAAAAGTTTTGCCATAAGCATTGTGCTCTCACTGACAAGCAGCTATCAACCTTTCCTTCATCAGACCCATAATACAACAGCAAAATATCCAGTTACATAGGCACATCATAGTACAATGTAAATAACAGTCTAAAATCTTAAACTGATCCAGTACATCCCAACATTACTGTGCGCCTCATACACTACATATGAAGAAGTGCCATCACAATACACATACCATTTTTAGGTGCACCTACAGCATTGCAAGCAGTGTAATGTTAAACATCATTTAATAAATCTCCATGTTTTGATCAGTACAGATCATAATCAGAAGATATTTACCAGTCAACAAGTGACAATGTCTAGGCTTACATAACTTTGTACTTTAGATAAGACACTGTCACAATAAGATCAAATATGTATACATAATTTGCAGAAAGTAAACCATTAGTTTAAGAAAATATGTTGGGTTTTTTCTATACCTATTCTTAATTATCTTGAAGATTTCAAGATTTTCATATTGATATTATTCAACTTGTTATTCTTAAATTGTCAGTATAAAGTAATAGTAAAATCTTCAAATCAAGTAGACCATATGTCCATATAGCTGGTGTTATAAAAACCTGTTATACATATCCACCAATCTGGTTTCAATGTTCTTCATCTGTAGATGTCCTTCATAACTTCCTGTACACTGTAATATGTCTGTAATGAGTTGCACCAGTTGAAAACAACACAGTAAACATTAAGTTATATAAGATATATGCACATACAAAAAAATAAAATAAAAGGTAACAATTATACATAAAATGGGGTAAGTTTTGCAATACAAAATATAATGACACATGGGTGAATATATTTTGAAAACTTCATTAGTAGTAATACAGGGTGATTCTGTTGCTAGAGGCCCCAAACTATTTATAGACAATAGTTTGGGGCCTCTAGCGACAGAATCACCCTGTATATTAACACTGTAGTAGTAATAAATTGAAATAATAACAACACTAACATTCTTAAATCTTCAAGATATTAAAAAATAAATACAGACAAAGAACATGTTTTTAAAGCAAATATATTTAAAGTACTAAATTTTATGCATAATGTATACATATTTTATATCTTTTTGTGACTATGTAAGGTTTGGAAATACCACTAGCTGACCCGGAAATGTCTCCTGGATCAAAAATATTAGACATTTATTCAATGATATTTAAAAAGGCATGTTTAACATCATAATGTTTGCTTATATGTAACAGTCTACAAATGTAATTATAACTAGTATGCTTAAGCATGTTCCTACCCGTATGCACATGTATAAAAATTAACATTTTTTTGTATTAAAATTTAAAACTGAATATTACCCAAACTGAAAGTGACACTTAAATATTATACATTACACAACATGAATCAATTAGCTTTCAAGAATCAGTCTCTTAAAATTATATGTTCCTAACATAACTGTGAGGGGACAGCCACCCACAAAAATATTATATGTCACCCCTCAGCTGGTCACACCATTAAATACAGAAAAAAGAGAAGAGGAAAATGTATCAGTTAACATATAGTATCTACAAGTATATGATAAAAGGAATCTACACTAGTATATAATAAACAGTTAAACAAAACACTGATGGCAGTCACTGTGCTGAGCTCTGCACTCCATGACACTTGAGTGAGAAATGAACTCTAAGAAATAGGAGGTCATCTATAATGTTGTTCATAGCCCAGTGGAAGTCTGGGTTTTGATCTTAATTAGTAATCTCTTAAAACATATCACTAAGTAAATGTGATGAAACATTTGTGTGTCTTGGAAAATTTACTGGCTTGATTAATTTGAAGAGTGTCCCTATACTACTCATCCACTGCATTTCTTTGTCTCTACACTTATTACTATTAAGGAAATTTTTCAGGTTCGGCCAAAATCATTTCCATTAAATGGAAAGTTCTGATGCAGTTTTTTGTGCTTGATCCTTCAGAAGTTGGCAAATAACCTTGCAATTTTGTTCACACTGTAGAAACTTATATGATGATGAATCAGATGACTGTACGAACAACTTTAAAGTTATATTTATACCTACAGATATTTCATGAAACATGTCTTTATGTGGCAGTCAGGTTAGCACAGTCTGTATAGTGAGTAAGCTACAGCTCAGCAATCTGGGTGACACAACTTCATATTCAGTGAAGAAATGGGGCTCCATCTCTAGGGCAAATTGCTGGTATGTGAATATGATCACTTACCTCCAAACAGAACCAAAGTTAAGAAAAAGTTTAACAATTATACTCACCACATACACCTTCAGGACATTCACAGAGACAGCATTACACTTTTATGTTTTCTGTTTGCATGTTAAATGCAAATTAATCTAGAGACTGGAAATCCTGGGATGTTTTATGTACTTTGTGGCCTATATTAATGTACTGTTATACTTTGTAATAGGTCAGTTGACTTGGCAATATATAGTAGCAAATAAGGTCTAACACTACATTTTATTGCAAGAAAAATTATATTACGGATATAAAACTGCTACATGTTTCATTCCATAATAGGGTATCTTTAAGTGATTACTACTATAAAATAAGAAACATAATAACTTCATATAGGTAATATAATTTTGTTTACAATAAATTGTTGTGTTTGACTGACTTTGTGAATATAAAGTTTCACAACACAATAGGATCCTTAACAAAAATTAAAGCCCTAGTATATAATGAATTATTTACATAACTGCTCTTTTTTTTTGTTGGTATAATTCATCCCATTGTGTTACATCAAAATAGAAATTATAAACATATACCGTTAACCACAACAAATTTTATTAATCTCATAAACATGTGGTACATGTTTCAGTCTTTACTTACCATTCTGAGGCATTAAATACATGAGATTTAAAACTCACAATAAAATACACATGTATAGAATTTGTAAGATCTCACAAAATTGTACAAGTCACATAAGTTGTGTGTAACACATGAAATGTAGGTAACATATGTTACCTTCTGTGGTTTCTATCTTCTTTTTTATGTAAAAGTTGTTAAATAGTTTTTTAAACCATTATACCTCGATTATTTCGTTACCAGATTATTGTGTGAGCAATTGTAAAGCCTTTTTAAAAACAATAAGGATTTTGTTGTGCCTGCAACAGATGTTCTGAATTTGTGTGTAGACAAATTACATGTACTATTTATATGTTTGTGTTTATTATGTGTTACTTACATCTTTGGATTTTATGTCCAATGCCTAACTTTTAAGGTTTTCTTTTGTAGGCAAAGTTTTATCCACGTTATTTACTTTAGATATTTCGGTGTATATTTAGTAGTGTTATTTCAAAATCCTATAATTAGAAAAGTAATATGAGTACGATTTTAAAGTGTTATCTTATAAAATCATTTAAAAATTAGTCATGAAATTGGACGTACTCTAAGTTCAACCACAGAACAGAATGTACGATCACTTGTATTTCAATTGCTACATAAAACTTACATGACTTGTACAATATGCTTGATCTCACAGTTTCAATATACACATATTTTATTTTAAGTTTTAAATTTCATGGATTTAATGGTTGAGGATAGTCAGTAATGACCTTCCTGTAACATGTGTTGATGAGACTAATAAAATTTGTTGTGGTTGAAGGCATATATTTATCAGTTCTTAGTAAGTAAATGCTATTTTGTGTTGGTAGAATTCTGATTTGTTAAAAACCAGAAAATGAGACATTTATTAATAGTAGGTAGTGGGGGATGGGGGAGCAGAAGACAAAAATTTTAACCTGTCACAAAATGAAGAACAACAGAGTAATTTATTAATACTATTACAACGATAAAACTCAATGAGGAATTAGATATGCAAATACACAAATATGAAAAAAATTATAAGAAGAGATTTACTCAAATTCTGACATTTAATTTATTAATTAATGTTTCTTAAACATCTGTTCTCCCTCCATTGTTGAATCAGTCCAGACTTAATAATCACTAATCTACATATATTTCTCTCACTTTCCATCCTATTCCTCCTTGTTAGTGACTGGTTCATGACTGTTCTACTCCTATAGAGTTTTCAGCTTAGTGTGGGAATTCCAAAATTTGTAAGAACAATCAGACGTGCCTTGGTTTTTTTTTTTTGTAATTGTAATTGTAATTTTATTTAACATTCCATAAATCCACAATAAAAACAATAAGTAGGATACAGAACATGTCAAAAGTAATACATTATATAAAATACATAAACTTGTAGAACCAAGCAGAAATTAATTCTGAGTCAAGTACATAAATGATGTTAAATACAAAGAGGACAAACCACTGTATAATGAGAAAAGCATAAGAAACATGGTTATAGTTACAAACAGAGGAACAAGCCATATACAGGCAACAAGCAAATCGTAGCAAAATAAATACAGATAGCAAATATACACATGTGAATAACATTAAGATGACAAAATCTTAAGATTTTTTTTGATATTGAGTGACAATAAACAGAGATTATAAAGACTGCATTAAATAAATGGTCTTAATAAAGACATTTAATGGCACATTAGCAGCTTATGATAGATTTATATTGAAAATATTCTTCTATGGAGTAAAAAAATGTGTATGTAGGAATCATTTTAAACAAATTTCAAATTTCCTAATATTATTTGATTGTATCTTTAATGCATGGAGGAAGATTATTGAAGATCTTAATGACTATGTAATATACTACCCTTTGGTATGTAGTAAGGTTAGTTATAGGCTGATAAAAATTACTGAATTGTCTTGCACTTTTAGTCTGATTCGCTGAATTCAAAATAAAAAGATTTTTGTTTTTAACTACAAAAAGCATAAGTGAAAGGACGTATTGAGATACAAAAGATAGAATTTCCAGCCTTCTAAACAGATTCCTACATGAGACCCTACTTTTAAAACCTATCATAATTATAATTATCCTTTTTTGCATTCTGAATATTTTTATACTATGGGGATGAGTTTCATCAACAAGGTAAACCATAACATATGATTGTTTTAAAATAAGAATAGTAAATAGTTTTCAAAGTGTTGAGAGACATGAATGGTTTAATATTCCTCATTATATACATGCTGAACTCAGTTTTGGAATAATATATTCAACAACTCCAGATTTTTTAATCATGTATATGCCAAGAAACTTAATATTAGGTATAGTTGTTGTTAGATTATCATTACAAACAATATTTATATAAAGTGTGGGCTTGTTTTTGGTTTTAAATTATATATAGTGAATTTTATTAACGTTTATGGAAAGTAAATTTACTTTGAACTATTTATTTACACAATTAAAACCAGTGATCATATTAGTTTGAAAATCTTTTGAATTAAGACTTTTTACTATTGTACTTCTGTCATTGGTGAACAGTATAGGTACAGTTTTAGGCAGATCATTGACACATATATATATTTATAAGGAACAGCAATAGACCTAAGACCAGTCCCTGAGGAACACCATCAGTCAATTTTTCTCATGTAGAAAAATCGTTTGATTTAATTCTTCGTCCGAAATTTGAACTCTCATATACCTGTTATTAAGGTATGATTCAAACCATGATTTAGCTTTGCCATTATACCCATAAAACTTTAGTTTTGACAGCAAAATATTATGATTTAAACAGTCAAAAGCCTTTTCAAATTAAAAAAAAAATACAACCTACTATCAATTTACTATTTAAGGCTTTCAGGGTTTCATTAATTAACTTATATATAGCTTTATTTGTTGTAGAATCAGTTCTAAACCCAAACTATTCTTCTGCTAGAATACTATATTTATGCAAGTGTTCCTGAAGTTGATTATAAACAACTTTTTCGAGTATTTTTGTAAAAGAAATTAAAATAGATATGGGTCTGTAATTAGAAATGATCAGATTTATCACCTTCCTTAAACAAAGGTTTGACTCCTGCGTGTTTCAAACGGTCTGGAAAAATTCCTGAAGATAATGATTTATTACATGTATGGGTTAAAGGTGAGCTAATGAAAGGAGAACTTATTTTTAGTCATTTTTTTAGATATTTCATCACATCCATAGGAATTTTTAGGTTTAAGAGATTTTATTCTTTTCACCTTCTTTATTCAATATTGATTTTAGACTAAAATTTGAGAAAGGATTCTTGAAAGACTGCATTAAATAGTGAAAGGGAGTAGTGTTATCTAAATTATGAGAACTAAGTTCATTTGATTTAGTGTTAATACTTTTAGCTATGGTTAAAAAGTATTTATCAAATGCATATACTGTCTCTTTGTGATTACTAATTGAATTCCCAGCAATATTAAAGTGTTAATCTTCTCAGTGTATCTAGTTTTATTGGTTTCTAAATTTACTATATCCCAAATAGTTTTGTTCTTGTTCAGGGATTTTTTAATTTTATCTGCATAATTAAGTTTTTTGGCTTATTTGATAACAACAGATAGAACTTTACAGTACCTTTTATAATGATTTATGAGATCTAGATTATTACTCTTCCTGCATGCAATGAAGAGTTCTGTTTTATGTTTACAAGTGTTTAGAATTCCTAAGGTGATACAGTTTTTATTTTTTATTTCTTTGGCGATGTGAACTTTCTTTAGTGGAAAACTAGAATAAAAGATTTTCAAGTAAGAATCTAAGAAAGAATTAAACATTTTATTGATTTTATCTGTAGAGAATATAGTATCCCAAGTTTCATAACCTAATTTAGTGAGGAAGTCATTTATTGTATGTTCATTTATCTTCCTAATTAACATACACTGTTTTGTGGGTGGACTCAGATTGAAAGAATGCAATGTTATGTACTGAGCATCATGGTCTGATAGCCCATTGATTACTGGACATATAGAATAATTCCCCATTTTGATAACGTCAATAAAGATATTGTCAACAGCTGTGTCAGAATATTGTTGAGTGCAAGTTGGGAAGTTAACTACATTTGTTAAGTTATAGGTTTTAAACAGAGCCTCTAATTGAATTTTTTTATCACTTTCAACTAAATAATCAATTCTTATATCACCACAAATAATTTATTTAATAGTAGAAGTATACAATTTCCTGAGGATTATGTCCAATTTGGTAATAAATAGTTGCTGGATGGGGCTCTATATATAGCAATTATGTATGCACTTTTAGTATTCCAGTAAATCTTATTGGCACAAACTTCAAAATCTGTATCATTACAGTACTTTTCTAGGTCAATGCTTTCATAACTTCAACTTTTCTGCACAAATATGCATACACCTTTCTTTCAATATAATGTTCTGCAATAACTAGCCCCTAATTTATAAATCTCCAAGAATGTCTGCTCTAATTCTAAGTGGTTCGTATGATGCTCTGAGAGACACAGTATATGTGAGAAGTTGGATAAAACTGACTTAACAATTCATTTACTATCCCTCTCAATCCTCTTATATTTTGATGGTAAACAGTTAAGTGTACTGAACCATTTAGTTGATAAGACAATTTAGTTTGGGATTGATTTGCCTGAGATGGCACTTTTGTAATCACATTTTGGGAGGTTGTTATGGTATTAACTCTGCTAATGAGTAAAGTATTTCAAGTACAGCCATTTACACATGCTAGTGAAGATGTTTTATCTAAGTTGTTACTGCTGTCACTTGCACTACTAACATTTTTTTCACTCAGATTGTTGAGTTTATGATCTGGACACCGGGGCAGAGCTCTTTAAAACATATAAAACTGGGATTACCTGCAAAAAACTGGGATGAATGGTAACCCGCAATGTTTTAAAAACCATCTCTGTTGATGTCCCACATTGACAAAAACCAGTAGGAGGAATATTTATCACACATTTGTTACCCATAACATAATGCATACTGTATTGGATTTTATTGCAAAATGAAGATGTAAATTTTTGTTGCAGATGTCATTACCATTGGTGGTGGATGCCAATTTGATGAACAGTGTTCACGTGACTTGGGGACGGTTGGATGTATAAACAATCAGTGCGGGTGTGTTGAAGGTACAAGTCTGAAGAACGATAATACATGTGGTAAGTTTCATTCTTAAGATCATGAACATTACAAACGAAAATTGTAAAAGAGCAGTAATTCCAGAGGTGCAAGTTGGCTAGTACAGTCTGGTATATGGTAGCTTTATAAAACATTATTTATTTGTACCCTATGTAACAACATAGGTGCCTGTACAGCACACCATGCATAATTTGTACACTAATATTTTCTTCCCAATTACAACTTCCACTGTAACACATACCAGTAATCCCTCACATTATTTGAAATAGTTTATTCTATAATTTATTGGTACATATTTGGGGAAAAAATATGTAAAAAAATATGTGATTTGTTACTTTACGATTGTTCAAAAATGATGTGCTGAAGACGAGGTAGGGTGTAATGAAAGGTTAGAGAAAACTGCATTATGACGAGCTTCTTGATCTGCTCTTGTCACAAAATATTATTTGGGTTATCATAATGAAGAATGAGATGTGCATGTCAGGTGGCACATATGGTTTTGGTGGGGAAACCTGAAGGAATGGGCTCACTTTGAAGATCTAGACGTAGGTGTGAGTATAGTACTAAAATATATCTTAAATAAATATAATGGAAATGTGTGGACTATATGTCTGCCTCAGAATAACACAGATGTTTAGCTGTAAACGCAGAATTTAACCATTAGGTTCTTTAATGTGCATGAAATATTTTGACTAGCTGAGGAACTATTAGCTAATGAAGGACTGTGCTCAATGGAGTAGAAGAAACTTTCCAGATATATTTAAAAATTGTGAAATTTATGTAGAAGCTATATCATACAGAATAGAAAGCTGAATTTCAGGGAACAGTAGGGAACTTATTAACAGAATCACTTGATATGTGTTAAAGAAACAGAGTGCAATATTCTACTTTGTTTATTTTGAACGACATTACTACATCAGTATCTGTCTTATCTTGTGCATATTCCTTTTTTTAGGTGCAGCAGTTAAAATTGTGCTGTCTCTCTCATGTTTTGTACTGATCTGGATGGTTAAACTTCTGTAGTGCAATGCATTTGGTGTCACATTGTTACAAACTGAAATGTAATGTTTACCTAACACTTAATTAGTAGCACTTCTTGTTTTATATATGTGAATTTCGTTAGAGTATTTTGTGTAATCTACTACTTGCATTTATGTAATAAACTGGAACAGTGACTAGAAAATGTTTTTAAACTAACTGTATACAAATATTCTTCTTTATGCAGTATCAGGTGGCAAATGAAGTGTTAGCTATCTCCAACATTAGAGTCACAGGTGCATAGTGTTCAGATGTCTATGAATTTCTTATTATCACACACCTTTGCAGGACAGTTTTGCAAGAGAAGAGCTTCTTTGGACAGAAATATTTTTAATAATGTCCTGTATTTTAAAATTCATCGTAACAACACAAATGTATGAATATTTAATGCAGTTTTATATCTTCAGCCTTTCCAGAAAAGTTTTCATTAGGATTTCAAGGGAGCCCTTATGTTTTATTCTCTGACACACACATACAATGTGTTTCCGACTGTCCCCCATTTAAAATTCGGTCTAATAAAATATATGCACTGCATTGCAGCTGTCACTGCATAACATTTACTCAAGAGGAACTGAATTCTCAGTTATTTGCACTCGCGTTATCACGTGGCCACATATCCACATATTTGAAGTAAGTTGTGGAGACAGGTCATTCTCCATTATCTGACCCCGAACCTTCAGTGGATACAGAGTAAGATCATTTAGTATAACTGTCTTTATTATTGTATTTATTATCATCATCATCAATGTGAGGAATCTGTGAAACAGCTAACAGTGTGAAACCATTTTAATTTATGTGCTGAAATCTTCACACTGAAGCTTGCCTTTAGTGTGTTGGCTTTCATATTATTGATGTTCTATAATCATCATTTGATTTCACTGTAAGTGAAAGACATGATTCATTGAACCGATGCAATATGCTTGGGTGTTTTATTTATTGGCTGCATGTAATAATGCATACAAGTTGATGTTTTTTATTGCCAACAGTACAAAATGATCAGAATCATATTAGATGGTCTTGTTTTAATGGTACTGGGCTCATATAGTTTACTACCATAGTGTCACTTACTTACTCCATGGAGCAGAGTCCTGCTTGAGAAGCTAATCAGTTTTCAGCGAGTCAAGGAACTCCTCATATTTTATGGAACCCAAAAGTTAATTACCGCATTCACAAGTGCCTGCCACCTGTATTTATCCTGGTTCAGCTCGATCCACACCATTCCCCCTCATCCCAAATCCTGAAGATCCATCTTAATATTGTTCTCTCATATATGCTTGGGTCTCCCAAGTGGTCTTTTTACCTCAGATTTCCCCACCAAAACCCTGTGTACGTCCTTTCTCTCCCCCTATGCGCTACACACCCCACCCATCATATTCTTCTCGATTTTATCACCCAAATAATATTAGGTGAGGGGTACACATCATTAAGCTAATCAATATGTAATTTTCTCTACTCCCCTCTTACCCCAACCTTCTTAGGCTCAAATATTCTCCTTAACACCCTATCCTCAAACGCTCTAAACCTACGTTTTTCATTAAATATGAGCGACCAAGTTTCACACCCTCACAAAACAAAAAAAAAATTGTAGTGCCCCCGAGTAAAAGTGTACCTATACTGATACCTCGATTTGGCACTGAGCGGAACTGTGCTACGAAATTCCCACTCTATAAAATATCCTTACCTAAGTTATTAAATGCTGCCACCAGACGACATCTAATCTACAGATATCGTCAAATTACTCTCTGTTTAGCAATGGGGATACGAACTTAGGAATTAAGGATATTATACTGTAACCTCAATCAGTTATTCAGGTTCCAAATAATACTATCTATACTCAAGTCTATCACTTTAACTATCAATATCACTTTGTACACTTATTACGTTTCTAAATTAATACACAAATTAACCAAAGTTAATTAAAATAGTTGCTTCGCCTCTTTCTGACTTTTCACAGTCTAAGTTACGCAAATTTCGAATTTAAAATATCAATCATACAACAAATAAAGTTGCCAAAATTGCTCAACTCACTAAAAAAAAGTATTATATACTCAATTAGTAATTTCTACACAGTCAATAAGACTTACCTTTTATCAAAATCAAACCGTTGCACTTCATATCTGATTAGCTTTACCGCTATCAGTTTTGTATAAGTTCACGTAAAATAAATCTTCAAGCAACGCACAATAATTCAACAAGCAACAATATGTCCGTCCGAAAGCAGGTGAGTGAGGGTGAGTTACCTCAAACTGTGAAATTTATAAATTCAACTCTGCAACTAAGATATTCTTTACAGTATAATAACTCTGAGGCGACGTCACTGCTCGTTCGGCAAAGTCCAAGCATAGCGAACTGCCTTCCGGGTGCAGCGTTTGCAACTCTTAGTCTTCCTCATAACTAAAATATCATACCATGTCCATTAAAATATACAATATTTTAAAAATTTACAAAAAATTTTGTAGCTAAAATTTGCGTTCATTACAAAATTATAGTTCTGTATATCTTAACCTTGTAATTTGTTGGAGAGCAAACTAGAAGACGAAAGGTTCTGCACCGAATGATAGCAAACATTCCCTGACTTCAATACACTCTGAATTTCTTCATGCATAAAATTTGATGTGTTAGGCTGTTTCTAAATATTTGAATTCTTCCATCCTTTCAAAGGAAATATTATCAATATTTATATTGTGACTTTCTCTTGCATTCTGATCTTGAAACATGACCATGTACTTAGTCTTATCAGCATTTACTTCTAGTCCAGTTTCCTTACTAGCAGCTACTAAGCGTTTTAATTTTTCTTTATAGTATTTATGCTTCTTCCCAGTATATTAACACTATCAGCATAAACCAGCAGATGATATGTACCATTTAATTTCAATCCATCCTGGTTTACCTGAACCCTCCTAATGGCATACTCTAAAGCAAAGTTGAAAAGCAATGGTGACAGAGCATCTCCTTGTTTCAAACCATTCCTAATAGGAAATATGTCAGACAAATTCTTACGTACATGGGCTCTGCTACAGGTTTCATTCAGACACATGTTTATTAGCCTTACCAGGCTAATGGGAATACCAAACTCAATGAGAATATTATACAAGACCTCCCTCTTAATTGAATCATAGCTTTCTTGAAGTCTATAAAGAGCTGATGCACTGTTTCATTGTATTCCAATTTTTTCTCAAGTATATGATGAATGCAGAATATATGATCCGTAGTTGACCTATTGCAATGAA